>SDBU01008566.1_pt1 | contig 11605 bp, 12 predicted proteins | sample 2277071 | NCBI WGS metagenome assembly SDBU01 (sample SAMN10397929, study PRJNA504765) | marine sediment metagenome | isolation source: marine sediment core GS08_GC12, 126 cmbsf | place: Arctic Ocean: Gakkel Ridge, Loki's castle | collected 2008 | reverse complement strand
AGGGAATTCGTGAATGATATTATATCATAACCTCATGATGTGCTCCACAACCAGCTGATACTTAGTATCTATAGTTACAAAAAACCTAGCTCTCTAGTCCCAAAATAGGCTAGTTAAATTCCTTAAACATAAAATAGGCCAGAGTTGTGCTTAAAATGCATTTCTATTGTATTTGGGTGCTTGTGAGGTTACTTGTTATCTAGCTAATATAAATGTTATAGCTAGATTAATGCCTTAGAGAAGTTGAACATTTTGGCTAGTTGTTAAGCCGATATGACCTTTCTCATAAAACAGGGCACACGGTTCACTGGGAAATCTGTCCCCTGAAGAGATTTATGAGAAACCTCGTAAGAATTAACATAACCCGTAGACCTATACGACAGGGTTATCTCACGTATGATAAACTATTTGGAACGGCTTTAACGCCGTTTCTAATAAAGCACTTTCTCAATGCTGAAGATTGCACATCGGCAGGAGATGAGGCTGCCCGTCTGATGGCACTTTTATGAAAGGAGGGTTAAGATGAATATCTCACCTAGAGAGCGATTTCTAGATATCTGTCATTTCAAAAGACCAGGTGATTTATTCACTACTGACTCCTTCTGGTCATCGACACTAGAAAAGTGGATCGAGCAGGGTGCCCCTAAGGACATAATTCACCGTCGCTTTCAAAGGGAGTATTTCCAATTCGCGCGTATAATTCCGCTACTTGAATTCCATATCCTCTCCCGTATATTCAAGCAGGATCAACCTAATTCGGGTGCCCTTGGGGAGGGTCTAGAGGACTTACACTCACATATCGACCTCGGTCCTGGTATCATCACGATATCGGCGGGAACTCGTTCACCAGCCGTTCCCGCTTATGAACCTAGGATTATCTCAAAAGATGCAGGAACCGTTACTCTGATAAATGTGGTTGGCCAAACAGTCAAGTCTAAGAAGGGTCTCCTTGAGGAGATGCCTACATATCTTGACTGGCCGGTTACGGATAGGGCTACCTGGAACGAGCACAAAAAGCGGCTTGACCCTAACACCCCCCAGCGATGGCCCTCCGATTGGAATGCCTATGTCCAGAAAATGAACGATAAAAGTGAACCACTCTCATTGGGGGTGGGTAGCTTTTATGGCTACTTACGAGAATGGGTAGGGAGCGAAAGAATACTTTACATGTTCTATGATGACCCGGTGCTCATTGAGGATATGATGGAGCAGGTGCTCTACCTGGAAACTGAGATTATCAAGCGTGTGTTAAAAGACGTCAAGATTCAACGGGCTGCCCTCTGGGAGGATATGGCCTATAAGGCTGGGCCGCTGATTTCACCAGCTATGGTAAGGAAGTTTATGATGCCCCGTTATAAGAAGATTACTGATCTTCTGCACAGCTATGGCGTTGATGTAATCTATATGGAGAGTGACGGCAATCTCAACGAGCTTATCCCTCTCTGGCTCGAGTCTGGAATAAACTATGTCGCTCCACTGGAGGTGGCAGCACACAATGATGCTGTTGCTCTAAGGAAGAAATATGGTAAGGATTTAATAATAGCCGGTGGTATTGATAAACGGGCACTTATCAAGGAGAAGGAGGCTATAATAGCTTGTTGCGAAATGCTCAAACAAATGAAACTTGATTCATTAATCTTGATTATTACCTAATAAGTTCATGTGGGGGTGTAAACCTATCCATATATTCTATATTAGCTCGGATATTACCATTATCTTGCATAAGGAGTTCTTTTTTCTTAAGATAGTTTATATCTCGTGATAGTGTTTTTTCTGTCAAGTGATTGTATATGCTAGATAATCTGTGTTTACCCTGTCTAATATCTCTTACCGATACTAATTCATCCTCTAACTCCAGTAAGAAAGAAAGCATACGCCCCGCAGCTTTTGTAGCAGATTCACTGTATAGTATTTCACGAGCTAGGTCTTTGAACGCAATCCTCTTGATCCCTGATAATACCTCTCTATGTACCCACTCTAATTCTGAAGCTAAGCCTTGTAAAGCGAAAAGTATAAATGGGGTTAGATCCCCACCTGTCTCAAAACGAACTTGATCCAACAACTGCTCATATTTATCTCTTTCTATATAATAGTAGTTAGCCAAAGAATAAAATCCGCGAGCATTAATTCCAGCTTTATATAAAAGAAAGCTTTCCACTGCTCGCGATGTTCGTCCATTACCATCCCCGAAAGGATGTATACTTATGACGTAGAAATGACCCACAATAGCTCGTATTATCGGGTTCCAACTAGTTGGTTCTCGTTCATTAAACCAAGAAATGAAGTATTTCATCAATTCTCGTACTTTTACCCCCTCCCGTGGAGGTACATATTCCCCAGCAGTAACAGGAAAAGTCCTGTATTGACCTGGCACATTATGTTGGTAGTCGATATTCTGTGTGGTAATCTCATGTAATCTACGTACTAAGTCTTCTGAAAGGGGATAGTTGGGAATCTTATGTAGTAGTCTGGCTACATATCTTACCAACTTATCGGCGTTACGTATTTCTTTTTCATGCCGACTTCTACTTGGAGGGAGAATAGATTTACCCAATGGGGCGTTGAGAATCTCTTCAATTTCTTCCTCACTCACGTCAGCTCCTTCTATTCCAGTAGTACCGCGTACTGCTCTAAGTATATTAAGACTATCAATTCTCTGTTGCATACTGGGTGTTATTGGAATAGCCCCGATGACAGATGCTAGTGCTTGGCATTTGGCGGTAAGAGAAACAATGTCTGGATGTGTATCTTGAACTTTTGCATTGAAATGGACATCCCAACTACGCATCTTTCATAATACCTCACTCGTATAATTACGGACAATGTCTAGGACATTGTCTAGCTAGATTGTATCATATTATATACAATATGTCAAGACATTTAGCTAGACATTGTCTAGTACTTTGTCCTTATCATTATTTACACCATTTTAAAAAATAATACTAGGAATGTGCGAAACTCTCCGTCGTAGCTAATTAGCAGTAATTATTCGCCACAAAAATATAGTTCACCCCAAACTGATTTTAATAATTCACTGAAATGACTATTGACAAATAGTCGTATCGGGCTATAATTATTATCTCGCTATGTAAAACAAATATGTAATGGAGGGAAGGCGAATGGCATCTGAATCAGCAATAAAGGTAGCAATAGAAGATATAGTTAGTGTTTATTCCGCCTGGACCATCGGCGTAACTGATAATCCTGCTCGACGGAAGATTGAGCATGGCAATCCAACTGCTTGGTTGCAATGGGACGCGGATACAGAGATAGGTGCGAGGAATGTTGAAGAATACTTTTTAGGTAAAGGTATGAAAGGTGGTGGTGGCGGTCCTGGGCGAGCTGATTTCGTGTATATCTTCTGACTGAAACAATAATGGAGTCATTAATTAGCTAGTTAAGACCACGTAGGAGGAGACAAAATGCCAACGACAGGAGAAAAACCCGGGAAAGGTACTTATTATTGCTCTAACTGCGGTCAAGCAGTTACCCTAGATGACGATACAGATACAATGCCACCTTGCCCCAGATGCAACGGTACTAGTTTCAGATAAGAAGTTCTAGTTACCATTAGGGTTCGATAGTCGAATAAAAATTCCTGTGAGGAAATAACTAGATAAGTATCTTTGCTTAATTAATATGTCACTAATCATAATCTGATTGGTTAGGTAATCCAGAACGTCGTCTCTGCTCATGGGTTATATTACCTAACTCCGAACTTTATTCCCCTCATTATTTACGGTGATTCTTAATGATCCTCTCAGCTTCTTTTACTATAGCCCTACGCTCCTTAGCTCTTAGCTGCTGCTCAGAACCAATGTAGTCATTCATCACTTCTTTTGTAGATAGGCATAGTAACTTTCCCAATTCAGATATAGTGTAACCCATATCTTCAATATAAGTATTAATTACCTCTTTTTCTAAACTGGGCTTTTCAACTGGAAGGTTTAGTTCAACAGGTTCACGAGTTCTGTAACCTGCCTTTCCCATTTGCATCCACAGAGTTCTAGACTGCCTATGAGTTATTTGCCCTAAGTCCGTTGCCCGTTTTAGAAGAGCAGCCATTGATACCTTCCAGAATTGTTTCAGGGCCGCAAGTTTTTCTAAGGACAAGTCGGTGAGGTAAGGGTGGATTTCTATTTCAGGCATTAAGAACTCGGCGGCAAATTCATCCGCCTGTCTTTCCATGTCTGGAGTAAACATAGCATCTTGATGCATAATTATGTGCCCAAGCTCATGACATAGAGTGAAACGTAAGCGGTCACTCGAGCTATAAGTATTCACGAAGAAGAGCGGAGGGGTATCTGGAGGCCAATAACTTATGGCATCAATCGTGTTGGTTCTAAAATCCATAGAGATAACTATCCCTCTCGCATCTTCAAATGCCTTCATTAGATTTTGAATTGGACCATGAGGTAGATGCCATCTAGCCCTGACTAAACGAGCGACATCCTTAGTATTGCCGTCAAAGTCATCCATATTGATAGGACGTATATTGATTTCTCCTAGTTCAACTCCTCGTAGCATCTTTATAAGATTCATTCTTCTGATATTTATTTGAGCGTAGATCTTATTTAGGGTTTTTTCTGCGACAATCCTCCGTTTGCGGTGAAATATCTCAGTAACACCGAGCCCGTAAATTGGTTCTTTTTGCATAAAGAAATCCACGGGATAATCTAATACTTCAGAGAGTTGCCTTAATTTCATATCTTGAACACCGCGTAAACCACCTTCTACTCTAGAGAGCCAACCCGGGGAAACAGAAAGCCGCTCTGCTAGTTCTCTCTGTGTCAGACCTCTTGATTCTCTAGCAAGTATGACCATCTCTGGATTAATGTTTTTATTTCGATTCATTATGAACCTCGCTGCTAGAATGTCTGATCATTGGCCTTTCGGTACAACGCGTTTATCTTGGGCAACAAGGGATTCAGACTCTAAAGTCGGAGATATAACTATGCCAGGAGCTGTAGAAAGCGACATTTTTAATTCCCATCTGTTGCATTTACCATCGGGGCACACCATAAATACATCTTGGCTTCCGATCTGCAAATCGTTCCACTGGTATCCCGCAATAATATTTGTAACTGGATAAGGCATCCCTGGCATTTCTTCAGGAATCTGATTTGTGAATTTTTGTGCTGGCCTCGTTGGAATATTTGATGACCTTAGGCGATGGTCTAGTTTCTTAAATCTGAGCCGAAATTTGTCCTCAATAAAGACATTAAACTGACCTCGCCTATTACTAAAAAGAATACCCGGCATATTACTTAGTTCTTTATTGGCATTAAAGACCATGAAGTCATTAATGATGCTAGATCGTGTCCTTTTTTTAAACTTGCTACGTTTTTCTGCATCCATGCTTTGGTATTCCTCAATAGCAGATGTGATACACTCCTTGATGTTCTCAAAAAATGGTGTCAAGATAGCCACAGTTTCTTCTTGAGTGATATTCATCATATACCTCCTACAATCATTTCACATAAGATTATAACATATAATACTGTCAATGTCAAGGGCATATTTGCCCAATAAGTTGACGATTTAGGTATAAAGTCTAGGAAATATCCCTAAAAACGGGGGGATAGCTAAAAGGTGGTGCGTTTCTTCATTCATCAATGTAAAGACGATATTTAAACATAGTCGGAGTATGCCATCGTAATTAGTGCACGTCAACGCCAAAATCATAAAAATATTTTTCAAAATTCCACCTAGAGGTATTGACAAACTCATTATTATAGTGTATAATCATAGTAATGATTATAGTAAGGTATATTTTATGATGTCTTTATTGGATCAATCAACGCAGGAAGTCACCCCTATGGAGGTAGATATGCCAAGAATTCCAACCCTTACGTGCAAACGTTGTAGACACAAATGGGTACCGAGAATATCCTCTCCGGCAGTTTGCCCTCATTGCCATTCGCCCTATTGGAATAGATTACCAATTTCAAGGACAAATACTAAGAGGAAAAGACGTTAAGAAGGTTTAGGTAAAAAAACACCTCGGAATGTCCGGTAAGACTCTCCGAGGCTAGGCTAGGAGGAACTGTGACGCAACCCCTAACTTTACTTAATACTAACATAGAACAGGCTATAAGTCAAGATGCCACACCACCGGTTTACAGGCACCTTAGAGTCTTATTCGAGACTATTCCAGAAAGCGAACTGTTGGAGGCATTGAAAGTATATTATGCTGGAAGGAATGGCTATACATATAAAGTACTGTGGCGTACTTATGTAGCAATGACCATGTTAAATTTACCATCATTTGCTGCTCTGATAAGGACTCTGGTAAACAATCCATTCATTGCATTAGCTTGCGGCATTACTAGCCGAGAATCTATCCCATCTAAATTCGCCTACTCACGATTTATGCGTAAGCTTCAGCAACCGAAGAATGTAGTCCAGGTAAAGAACATTATGCGAAAACTCACTCTCAAATGTTACGAGACATTCCCTAATTTCGGTAAAAGCGTTGCCATTGATGCCACAGATTTAAAGGCATGGTCAAACGGAAGAAAAACACGAAAGTCCGATCCCGACGCCGGGTGGGTTGTAAAACCCGATACTGCTGGAAAGCTAAAGTATGTGTGGGGATATAAGATGCACCTGATGGTAGATACCACGCATGAAATCCCCATAACCGCAAGTATTACCAAAGGCAATATGGCCGATATTCGCCAAGCTACCCCTCTCCTCCGACAAGCACGCTATATTACAAATAACTTCTATCCTGACTATGTTATTTGTGACGCTGGATATTCTAGTGGAAAACTCCGCAGTGTAATTAAAAAGCAATATCGAGCGAAACCTATCATTAGATCTCCGAAGACCCATAAAAAGTGGATAGGGGAAGAAACCCCAGAATGGCAGTTAATCTTTAATCGTAGAACAGCAGTAGAGAGAGTCTTCGGCAGGATGAAGAATCATAGACGGCTAAATAATATCAGTGTCAGGCGTCTTCGTAAGGTGTCAGTTCATAGTTTAATTCCAATAATCGTGACCCAAGCTATGGCTTTAGCTTTCCCCGAAAAACCTAGGAATTGTGTTTGTTAAGAACTGGTAACTTAATCTACCTGAGATATGAGAGACTAATCAGGTAGTATTCAATGCTTATTTACGTACCTGCCTTCTCATAACAAGAAAAGTCGCATATTCTAATAGTTCTTTTTTCTCATTTCGCTTTAGTTTGTGCTTACTCTTTTTTAAGAGATCTCGAACTTCTTCCCAAAGAATATCGTTCTCCAGCATTATCGTGAGAAAAGGTAAAGGTAGTTGAGGAGAATAAGCTTCCTTTAGCACTTTTTCTGCCGCCTGGTGATAAACCCGTGGCACTTTTAATAATATTGCATCGGGTATTGGCCTTTTACACGTTTCAATCTGTGAGAGATATGCAGAGGGACATTTGCCCTTTATACCAAGCTTTTTAGCTGCATTATGTTGATTTAGACCCGCCTCTTTTCTCCACTGTTTCAGGAGCGGTCCAAATTCCTCCTTTATTACCCTGCCGTAATTTTTTCTCTTTCTTGCCATAATATACAATACTAATACATATAATAGGCTGAGATATTAACACATAGATATATTTTTGTCAATTAGATTATATCTATTACACTTGACTTTTATTTAACTTAGTGTTAATATTTATCAAATATCGATTACTTATTGACTTTAGTTTAATTATTTAATAGAATCTCATTCCGGCTCGGTTCAGGGTATCCACGGAGGATAATGTGAATGGCTACCGACTACAAGAGTTAAAAGTAGAGGTTAGTCAGAATTGCCCTCTAGATTGTATCCATTGTTCTTCAAATAGTTCTCCTTCAGCAAAAGAACATCTGGATTGTAATTCTCTACTATCTGTAATAAACCAATTTGCGTATCTTGGTGGGGAAAAACTGTGTATTTCTGGTGGAGAACCGTTACGTTATAAAGAATTGGAAGTCCTCATCAAAGCATGCACTCAAAAGAATATTAACACCACGATATACACTACAGGCATAATTAATAATAATGGTTCAATGGATATTATTCCTTACCGAACAGCTGCGTTGTTGGCTCAACACAATGTTAAAGTAATATTTAGCTTGCTTGGCGCTTCAGATATTATTCATGACTACATTACTCGAATACCGGGAAGTTTTAAAGCCACACTTAATGCAATAGAAAAAGTCTTGAGTTTAGGAATTGAAATTGAAATACACTTTGTTCCTATGGCCATCAACTTCTGCGAAATAGCTGATGTCGCAAGTCTGGCTTCTTCATTTAATATAAATAAAATAAGCTGGCTTCGATTCGTTCCACAGGGAAGAGGCGCCCATTATCAAGACATCCTGAGACTCACAAAAGAACAATTAACCCAAATCCTTAATATAAAAGACACCATTCAACAAAAATACCCTAGAATGGAAGTGCGAACAGGGTCGCCATTTAATATTCTCTGTCCTGAGAACCCGGCTTCTTGTAATGCAGGAATTAATGTAATTACTATAGGACCCGATGGTTCAATTTCTCCTTGTGACGCTTTCAAGCGTTTCAATAGAGATGATGAATTTGGAAACGTGCTTAAACACAATTTATCAGATATATGGGAGAAGTCTTCTTTCTTGAGAGCAATTCGCATGCACCATAAAGCTATTCCGAGTGCTACTTGCTCATCATGTGAATTATATCCCAGTTGCATGTCTGGTTGTCTAGCACAAAAACTCATAAAGGACATGAATCTCAACAATTCTCGCGATCCAGAATGCTTACTCGGATATATTAAGGCTAAGAGTGAGCGGCTTGAAACAGTCTCTATATAAAGATCTTGTCTCAAAGGTTCAACTGTGTAATCGTTGCCCCCGTATGTCTTCTCGCAAAAAAGTCCTGTCTCATCTAAATGGGAATATAAATTCTCAGGTGGTATTTCTTGCTGAAGCTCCTGGCCGACTGGGAGCTGACATTTATGGAATCCCACTGTATGGAGACCAAACAGGCAGGAATTTCAATGAGTTAATTCAAACCGCTGGCATTAATAGAAAGTCGGTATTTATCACAAATGCTGTTCTCTGTAACCCAAGAAAGTTTGACGGTAATAATGATTCACCCAATTCTTTTGAACTTCATAATTGCTCTCACTATTTAGAGAGTACACTCGAGATAATTAAACCAAAATACATTGTCACGTTAGGTTCTGTCGCATTGAAATCTTTAAAAATCATCCATACTCATGGGACTAAACTCTCTGAGAGTATTGGACAGCTATTTTACTGGAATGGATATGAGGTATATCCATTGTATCACCCGGGTCCAAGAGCTAGAATTCGGCGAAAAAAGGAAGATCAAATAGATGACTATAAAAGACTTAGTTCCTTTATTTAATATTTTGGAAAGTGAGCTATCAAAATGAAAGAAGAACCGAAAGACCCAAAGGATATATTTAAACAAATTAAACTATCAGACAAGACTCTTGTAAGTTGGATCAAGAAAGAATACAAGAATATTCCGTTTATCAGCACAAGGTTATCTCATGAAACACATGAAAGAACAACCAATCTGTTTAGTGCCATCGAATCATTAGATGAGGACAAAGCATTATACCAACAAACATCCGAAGTTTCTGAAGTCTGGCGTAACTTGCTGGGGAAAGCAATTGTGTTTTTGAAATACTCCGATCGGAGAGAAATCCACCATGATGACGAAGATTATGGAGTTGAGAAGTTAGATAAGTTATTTAAGACATTCCGTGAGTTTGAGCCTTTATTGTATGGAGCTGAAGACGCACGGTATCGTGATCATATTGCACATATGTTCAGCGTTTTCCTCGCAGGGGATTTTTTAGTAAGGAGCAGTTTTGGTTTCAATAATATAGAAATTGCGAATGAACAAAGCTTAGGTCCCGAGGATGAGGATAAAATAACTGACAATGAAAAAGAAGCAATGTGGTGTGTCATGGCATTAACCCACGATCTTGGTATCGCTCTAGAGAAAATTACTGATATTAATCCAAAAGTCAGAGATATGTTAAAAGAGTTCGGCGTTATCAATATGCAGGATATTGCTTATCCTGTCAATAGCTTGCCTCTCGATGAGTTCGGATTGCGATTAATTAGCTCGGATTTACTGAAGATTGTTCCGGTTGATGGAAAAAATGAGGCCTTCGTACATCATATTCAGTCAAAGTACTACATGAAGTTCGCCGAAGCATTAGAAAGAAGGAATCATGGAATCATTAGTTGCCTTGTATTGATAAAGAACTTGGTATTTTTTCTTGAGACTGATTACCTGATTGACTTGCATAAACCTCTAACAATTAGAGACGCAAAACAGTTTTTAATAAGACGTGATATCTTAAGACCTATTGCAGCACATAGTAATGAAAACATCTACTATCTAAGAATCCGTGAATTTCCTTTTTTGCTTATGATATTTGACGAAATCCACGAATGGGGTCGACCTCGATTTGTTTCGATGTTTGGGAATGAAGGACTTACAACTGAGGTGACTATCAAAGACATTAGTAGAAGCAAATTACACTACACAGTTACTTTTACAAGTAAAGTAGACCTTGAAACCCCGAATAAGCAACTGAGTAAGAAACTGTACGAGAAGGAAATTCACGAATATTTTATACGAAAATATACTAAATTTAGGAGGATCTTGAGAAGTGCCGTTGGAGGTGAATTAAGAAGTATTGAACTTACCCTAGAAGTAATAAACAATATTGACAATACTAGATATACAACTTACATCCTCAACTGTAAAGATCCCCAAACCATAAGCACTACAATAGATGGCGAAGTTTTTTCACTTAATAGACTCGAGGAGGAACGAGCTAGTTTCACTCTTCCATCAGAAACGAACTGACTACTATTTAACTAATCCTCACAGCGTAATTCCCGAGTCACTTAGTGACGATATTTCTACTTTTTGCTAGCACCTCATAAAAGCATTTCGCAACATGCTATATAAGGGAGGAAATTATGTCTAAGGTACCGTTCCTGTTAGAGACAGGGGGTTACTTTCCGTCTGTAGATCATGCGGTACCACCTGATGTAACCTTTGAGAACTATTGCTACTATATCAATTTGATGCGAGAGGTGGCTGGACTGGAGAAGCTATCGTTCCAATGAACCATAAGGGAAATCATAGATGGGCATTTCAAATAGCTTCCTTTTCACACACTCAACATTCCGACGTTTTATGTCCTCTCAAGTAGTCCCTCATTATTGTCAGCATTCAATTCATTTACTCAAGCTCACATGCTCCTTTACTTATCTATCTTGTAAACCCTATCACCAAATTGGTTGTCAGTTGTGTCCTTTCACTTGATATTCAGTACTCTTAATCATTCTAAAAATCTAGCTCTCTAATCCAAAATAAAGCTTGTTAGATTCCTTAAGCATAAAATAGGCTGGAATTGTACTTATAATGCATTTCTGTTGTATTTTGGTGCTTGTGAGTTTACTTGTTATGCAGCTAATAAAAATATTATAGCTAGATTAATTCTTTGGAGAAGTTGAATATTCTGGCTAATTGTGTCCTATCCAAGCCGAGCTATCTTCGTAGAATTCTTTCTTCCAGATTGGAACTATCTCCTTGATGCGGTCAATAGCATACTGAC
>SDBU01008565.1_pt1 | contig 11606 bp, 12 predicted proteins | sample 2277071 | NCBI WGS metagenome assembly SDBU01 (sample SAMN10397929, study PRJNA504765) | marine sediment metagenome | isolation source: marine sediment core GS08_GC12, 126 cmbsf | place: Arctic Ocean: Gakkel Ridge, Loki's castle | collected 2008 | reverse complement strand
ATATCTGCACCTCCGAATACCTTCTTGTTTTCACGACTGCTTCCTCCTGTTCTTATTCTACAGGAATCTCGCATTTCAATCGGTCCTATTTTCGGGGGGGGGGGGCAGGTCATGAACGAGCACAAATTCTTGTGCCTTAGTAACTTACGTGATACACTTAGCCGATGAGATTACGATAGAAGTCTGGACTACATTGGTAGCGACACTCGATATTGCTATAACTCTGGTAAAAGAAAATAGACACTGAAAAGCGTGTCTATATTAACCCAAGAGACCTCAATAACCTCTCCTCAAATGAAGTATGGATGCCACAGGTGTCGTTGCGAAGGATATGATAGATAGGCAAAGGATACGAATCATAGACAGAAATTTGGAATAAGGCTTATCGTGTGATGTATTTGAATCGGAAGCTGTCTAAGGTATTTTATGGCTGGTGGATTGTCGGCGCATGTTTCTTAATTTCGCTATATTTGGCTGGGGCTATTGTCCTCGGGTTTACCGCTTTTTTTGAGCCAATAGCGAACGAGTTTGGCTGGAGCTACGCCCAGATTTCACTAGCCGCATCGCTTCGAGGCGCGGAGGTAGGGCTTCTTGCCCCTGTCATAGGTTTGCTTATCGACCGTTGGGGTCCAAGGCGGCTAATGTTCGGAGGGACTATTCTCCTTGGTCTTGGTTTAATTTTTCTGAGTCGCATCACCTCTCTCGGTATGTTCTATGGTGCCTTCGCTCTAATGGCCATAGGCGGTAGCGGCCTTAGCCCCACAGCATCAATGACAGCAGTGGCCAACTGGTTCCGGAGAAAAATAGGTATAGCCACCGGTATTATGGCTTGCGGTTTTGCTCTTGGTGGCCTGCTAGTCCCGGTAGTAGTCAGACTCATCGACGTATTTGATTGGCGGACTACGATTTTTATTCTGGGTGTGGGCATGTGGGTTATAGGTTTGCCACTGTCACTCCTAGTTAGGCACAAACCTGAACAATATGGCTATCTGCCTGATGGTGAGCAAATCAATACTGTAATTCCTTACGAAGGTCCAGTTCGAGCAGAGACCTATGAGGTGGATATCGGAGCGAAGCAGGCTCTAAAGAGCCGCGCCTTCTGGCACATCGGCCTGGCAATGACATTTCAGTTCCTTGCGATAAACGCTGTGATTGTGCATGTGATGCCTTATCTCAGCAGTGTTGGCATCGCCAGGTCGACATCCAGCCTGGTGGCAACGGCTACTCCGCTAATAAGCGTCGTTGGCCGCCTTGTCTCCGGCTGGCTTGGTGATAGATTTAATAAGACACGAGTAGCAACCGGGTTCTTTGCCATAATGGGTTTGGGCCTAGTGTTTTTCAGCTATGCCTCTAATGAACGGATGTGGCTACTTGTACCTTTCATCATCCTTTTTGGCATTGGGTGGGGTAGTAATAATCCTATGAGAGCGGCTTTGCTGAGGGAATACTTTGGTAGGACCAAGTTTGGCACCATCCTTGGCTTTATGATGGGCATGATAGCGCTGGGCGCCGTCGTAGGCCCACTCTTTGCCGGATGGGTATTCGATAACCTAGGTAGTTACCATGCTGCATGGCTAGTGTTTGCTTGCCTTGTTTTTGTGGCTCTGATTATTATGGCAACTACGCCGCCAGTAAGCACCAATGTCCAATCAGATGATAACGGGTAATCTTCGTAGGTCACATTTTGGCTGGTTGTTATACATCTCAGACATATAGATCATGAATAAGGATTTAGCTTCTTCTCTGTCTTACACTCCTACTGAACCTGCTGCCTCTCTTGTGACTATAGGAGCCATTGCCACCGTTGTCAGAAAGAGGGAGGGCCTGAATAACATCAATCGTCCTATGCCTAAGTGTTTTTCCATTGAGGGCAGTAATTGCAGCTTGACCTTCAGACACTGATGGCATTTCAATAAATCCGTATCCCCTAGATTGCCCGCTACCAATATACTTATCGTTCATAATGGTTACAGACATCACTTTCCCGAAAGCCATGAATTCTCGTCGCAGTTCCTCCTCAGTCACCTCAAGAGATAGGTTGCCCACATAGATATTCATATTACCCATTTGCCCATCCTTCTTTGGTGATTGGGTTAGGCTTGGCCCACTGTTTATCACTAACGCCTAAACTAATAGCCCTTCGGAATTATGAATATATTTTGTGTGTCTTAAGCAGAAATAAATGAAGAGGAAGTTTAATATCTTCTATCTCTTCCCCCACCAAATCCACCCCCTCTCCCGCCGCCATACGACCCGCCGTCTCTGTTGTCAGTACGAGGTCGAGCCGCATTAACAGTCAGCGTCCGTTCCTTTAGTGTTTTTTCGTTGAGGCCAGTAATTGCGGCTTGACCTTCAGACACTGATGCCATTTCAACAAACCCGAAGCCCCTAGGTCGCCCACTATACTTGTCGGTTATGATGTTTACAGACGTTACTTCTCCAAAAGCCTCAAATTCTTGCCGTAATTCTTCCTCAGTTACCTCGGAGGATAAGTTACCCACATAGATTTTCATATTATAGTGCTCCTTTTACTTATTTGCAATCCCGCGCCGACTGTCTCGCCTCAAGTACCTATGCTGAGTTTGACCAGAATCATTAGCTCATTGGTTGCTTTCTGGTTTACCCGTAACGGCGCCTTCGTCTGGCGCTCTTTTGCGCTTTCAAACGTGCCGTCTCTCCCTTGGATAGAAAATAACGATGGGCCTTTGCCTCGCGCAGAATTCCACTCGTCTGCACTGTCCTTTGGAAGCGACGCAACAGGGAATCTTGGGATTCACCTTCACGTATCGAAACTTCTATTGACATGATACATCACCACATTCTAGAGACATACACGGGCCAGATATCCCCGGCCCATGTATGTCCTAAGGTCAAACCCTCATTATCCACTCAGTCTGGTTTTACGGTAGCAATCGCTACAATATACCGGTCTATCACCGCGAGGTTCAAAGGGTACTTCGGTTTCTTTGCCGCACCCGGCGCATGTTACGGGAAACATCTGGCGTCGGGACCCGTAACTGCTGTCTCCGTAACGCTCTGACTTCCTTGCCTGGCGGCACGAGGGACAGCGCTTGGGCTCATTAGTATAGCCTCTGGATTGGAAAAACTCTTGTTCCTCAACGTTGAAAGTGAAGGTGGCCCCACAATCGGAACACTGGAGAGACTTGTCCTCAAAACTCATTGGATGACCTCCTCTCTTCTGAATTTTAGTTAGAGTTCGGTCATCCAATGCTTAAGTAGCCTAAAGTGATTTAAAAAAGCTTGTAATAACCTTAACTAGAACTAACGATATATTATACACTAAAGGGAGCCTCTTTGTAAAGCGAATGCAGGTCCCCCTGTACGCGAGGTTAGTTTTTACAGGGTGATACTTCCCTTTGTAGTAACAAAATGATGTTCTGTGTAGTAGGCTGAAGACTCTTGGCAGAAATATCTCAGCTACCTAAAGTGTCCACTACTGAGTTGTGACAATGTTGCCTGACGATGCATAGTGTTGACAGCCAGCGAGCAGGGAGTTTAACATAGCCACAGTAGTTGGCATGGGAAATCCCGATTACAGTAGCTTCGGTGCAGGCCGGAGCGATAGCACATGCATTAGGGACTATCTAGCGGACCTCGATAATACACTAGATGAGGAGAAGTCTTATTTGTGAGAGTGATACCTTGATAACTCGAAGGAGGGGACCGCCAATCAGGACTGATGCCTCAAGGTGCACGGGGTGTCTCATCTGCGAACTACGCTGTTCCCTCAGGTTTGAAAAGGCCTTCAATCCAGCAAAGGCTGCCATCAAAGTGCGCAGAGGGGTTCACTCAGCCAACGAATATGAGATATCCTTTAGCGATAGATGCGATAACTGCGGCATCTGCGTGCGATACTGTAGCTACGGCGCCTTAACCCAAGAAAAGAAGAGGGGAGGAGCCTAAGATGGGTATTCCAGGATACGCTGGCAACATCCTTTATGTTGACCTGACTAGCGGAAGGACGAGAAAAGAGCCTCTCGACGCTGGGCTGGCGAGGACCTTAATCGGTGGCTATGGGATCAACAATAAGCTGGCCTACGACCTCACGCCTCAGGGAGTCGACCCCCTTTCCCCTGAAAATCTAATCATCATTGGGGCCGGCCCCTTCGCTGGTACGCTGATTCCCGGGGCGGCAAAGATCCTTGTTACCACAAGGTTTCCCATTAACGGAGCCTTCGCCACCGCGGCTGGAGGGGGAAGCTTCGCCCTTATGTTAAAGTCAGCGGGATACGACCATGTTGTTATCAGCGGCCGAGCCCAGCGACCAGTATATCTGAGGATCGCTGAGGAGAATGTGCAGCTTTGCGATGCCACAGAGCTCTGGGGTAGGGATAGCTTCGCAACGATAGATGATTTGCGAAGCCGCTACGAACCATGCAGCGTTATTCCCATAGGTCAAGCGGGAGAGAACCTGGTTAAGATTTCCATCACTTCGGTGGATAAGGCAGGCACGCTGGGACGAGGTGGTCTCCCCGCAGTTATGGGCTCAAAGAACCTTAAGGCGATAGTTGTCCAGCAGGGGACCGTAGAAACAAATATCGCCCATCGGCTTACCCTCCAGAGGCTGGTTAACAACTTGCACGAGCGGATTGTAAGGTGGCCTAGTCGCCAATTTATTCTGAATAACGGCCTTATGCCTACTCCACCCGTCATCACCGAACTCCACCAAAGAATGAGGAGGCCCCTGGCCTGTCCAAGCTGCCTCCTGGCTGACAAGGAAGTGGTCAAGCTGAGCCAAGGCCCATATGCTGGACTCCAGACCTACATGCCTCACGTGACCATCAATCGATTCGGCGCTAGAAGTGATGCGGAGGCATATGAGCAGTCGATCAAATACTTGGACACGCTGAACCGATACGGACTTTGCAGAATGAATTTCTCCAGCCTTCTCTCCATGGTGGTTTACCTTTACCAGGAGGGGGTCATCACCAAGGGAGACACGGGAGGCATTGAGCTAAGAGACGACATTGAAACCGCTCTGAGACTGGCGCAGATGACAGCCTACCGGCAGGGCTTTGGCGAGGTTCTGGCCGATGGTCTAGTGGGGGCTGCCCAAAGGATTGGCCGGCGGGCAGAGGGCCACACAGCGCATATCAAGGGCCACGCCATCGTCTACGACCCAAGGCTGCGCAGCTTGGGCACCATGGAATTTGAGCAGATCACCACTCCAAGGGGTGCCCACGTGGCTGCCGCAGGCTCCCCCTCATACGACCCGGGGCGGCCCCTTGCTGATTTTGTGAGACACGGGGAGCGAATGGGCATTCCCGAAGAAGCGCTGGAGCGGGTGGTGGGGACAACTTCCTTCAACCCAGGGCGATATAGCAGATACAGCGAGGACTGGTATTCGCTCTTCAATTGCCTGAGCCTCTGCAACCGAGCCCAGGTCAACCGATTCTACCACGTGAAAACCATCACCAATCTCTATTCAGCGGTAACGGGCATCCATCTAACCCCGGCCCAAATCATGAAAGCCAGCGAGCGGGCTTGGACCATAGGCAAGCTTCTTAATGTCAGGGAAGGCTTCGACCGCAAAGACGACAAGGCTCCAGAGGCATGGTTTCAGCCCCTGGTGCAAGAAGGCAAGGAATACCGCATGACCGATTACTACGGGACCTGTACCCTGACCAGAGAGGACATTGAAAGATTCCTGGATGGCTATTATGATGAGAGAGGCTACGATAGGCAAAGCGGTCTTCCTACACAGGAAAAGCTCAAGGAGTTGGGACTCGAGAGCATGGCGGTAGAGTTAAGGTAGCCAGCACAGCATCTAACAAAACGCTAAAAAGTGTGCTCGTTCATATGATTGGTTAATGACAGCTTACAGTGGGGGCGACAAGAATTTGATGAGGCTAGACTAAAAGGGGAACCATGTCATGAGTAAGAGAGCCCTATTTGTGCGTTGTTAAACTCCTGGTTGGATAATGGTAATATGATAACGCTAGAGTAGACTTAGATGAGCAGGGCAAATTGGCAGGTAACTGCAACGACTGTTTATTGTGATGCGGTGGATGATGAAGTAACCCTATTGGTCTATAAAGACTGGTCGACGAAATGTACCGGCTACAGCAAATATGGTGAGCCTGGTAGGGAAATAGTCAGTGTACTGAGTAAGAAAAGCAACCAGCCAAAACTAGCAAATCAGAGTCTTACTTTGGAGCCGCTTTTCACTCCGGTAGGAATCTTCACCATTAGCGCTTTACCCCTCCGAGTTAGACCTTCTTGTTATCCCCTCCACTGTAAGATTTCCTTGCCCCTGGAAAAGTGGAATCCCAATGTTACACTACCCAAATCTTCAGAAGGAGTTACTTATAAGCAGTGTCACCCTTTTCACTAGCGTCTTGGCGATCTGAACCTTGTCCTTGTTATTTTGCGTCGCCTTGGCACCAGATATGGCGGCGCTACCAGCAGCCTCAGCATTTGTTTCATCAATTGACTTGCCTACAATGGCTTCCTCTGCTACAGTCGCCCGGTAGGGGTTATTATACACCGCGTTTAGGCATATCTTGGCTGCCTTAACTGTCCCTCCTGCACATGTTATTGCTGCGGCGCAGTTAATTATAGGGAAGTCTATTGACTCCCTGAGGGCGAACTTGATGAAGGCGCTCTCGGTACCAGCATCCGGTACTGGTACCTGAATCTCGGTTACTATCTCATCATCGTCTAGGACTGTTGTCTTTGGCCCGTTTACGGTGAAGAACTCCTCAGCATTAATAGTCCTCTTAGACGTCTTTACCTTGGCGTCTAAGGCCACTAGTGCTGGTGCGGTATCGCTCGGGTTGACTGCTATGCAGCCACTGACAGCACCAAATATTGAATGGTATCTATTGTCCCCAACCGCGGCATAGCACATTGATCCACCCTTCCTACGGCAGATCAACTTGCCTCCGAGGTGATGAGGATATCGGTAGTACCAGCACCTGATGCCCTGGCAGATGTTGCCCCCTATGGTGCCCATCCACCTGATATGTGGTGAGGCGACTCTACCAGCAGCCTCAGCTAAGGCAGTATATTTATCCTTAACTAAAGACGACTCAGCAATCTCGGATAGGGTCGTTAATGCGCCTATCTTTAAAGCTCCATCTTCCTCTCTAATGTAGTCGAGCTTGGGAATGGTCTTGATGTTGATTATGGCTTCAGGATACGTTGGGAGAATCTCACTTTTAAGCACTCCTAAAAGATCAGTGCCACCAGCAATAATCTCCATTTTCCTCTTGTACGTTCCAAGCAGTGAAACGGCTTCGTCAAGCGTTCTTGCATTAATATGCTTAAATTTCTTCATTTCTTAGCCCTCCTAAATCTTCCCCAGGGCTTTGAGGATTTTGTCTGGAGTAAAAGGTGTCGATTTTAAACGTATGCCTAAGGCGTTGTAGATAGCGTTTCCAAATGCTGCGGTAGTGGGAACAGCACCTCCTTCTCCACATGCAACTGCTCCAAATGGATGTGAGGGATCGCCGCCGGGACTCTCAACGATGATTGGCTCTATTCGGCAGTGTATAGTAGCTACCGGATAATTCTCAAAGTTGTAAGTAAGCAGTCTTCCAGTCTGAGGATCCGCGATGCATTGACACCACCGCGCAGCTTCCACACCGCCAATATGATGAAGTTGCCCTTCAACAATTTTTGGATTTATTGCTTGACCAACGTAGTGGGCGCACACGTGCTTCAATACTTTAATCTCTCCTGTCTCAGTGTCCACCTCAAGATCTACGAACTGAGCTGCTTGCTCTCTGGGGACGTAACGGTAATCAGGTGGCCAAGTACCGGCTGATCCTATGATCATATTACATCCATGCTCTACTAGGAATGCTTTAGCAAAGGTGATGCACTTCCCAGGGCTTGCCTTGACATAAATTTTCGCATCCCTAATATCCAACTCCTCAGGTTTTACTCCTAGCTTTGGGGCAGCGAGCTCAAGGAGCTGTCGCTTCGCGTCTAGAGCAGCTTCATAAGTACCCCATCCTTGTTGCCACGTACCACTACTTCCATGAAAGTGTGGGGCGTATGGTGTACTATCTGTGTCGTGACAAACTATCCGAACGTTTTCATAAGGAATACCCAGTACTTCAGCAACTATCTGTGATTGAGCAGTATGCTGACCATGGCCAAAATCAGCGGCGGCGGTTACAAATACCACGTGAGCGTCTGATGAAACTCTTACCTCTGCCGATGAAAACGATGCCCCAGTCACCGGACCAGCACCGTGGACCATCAGGCCCATGCCCAAACCTTCTCTTATGAGCCCCATTTTCCCCCCCGGATGCTCCCATTTCTGCTTCCAACCGACTGTCTTAGAACCTTGATCCAAACATTCTTCCAGACCACATGATGATATTTGAGCATTAACGGGAACATCACTATACATTGGGGAGTCAGCGAGGGGGTCTCCCTTGCGGAAATGGTTCTTCCTCCTGAGCTCGACTGGATCCATACCCAGCACATAGGCGGCTTCATCCATGAGAGTCTCCACCAGAAAAGTTGCTTCGGGGTTTCCATAACCTTTCCATCCCTGACATTCGAAGCGATTCGTGAACACAGCTCCCGCTTTTATTTTCACATGTTCACAGTTATGGGCATATAGCATACAACCCGTACTACGATGGCATGTACCTAGGGTGTGAGAACAACGATCTGGCCCTACCTCGACCCAGTGTTCAATTTCCATTGTGGTCAAAGTGCCATTTTTTTTAAATCCTAATTTGCCCTTTGACCAACTCCCTCTCGACCAGCCGCAAAGCATCTCCTCCTCTCTAGTGAGCACTAACTTTACTGGTTTGTGTAATTTAAGGGTTGCGAATATGGGTATTAAACCAACACCTGTCCCTCCAAACACACCGCCCTTAACCCAATTGCCTAGTTTCCCTCCAAAACTTCCTCCAGTACATGGGCTAATAAAGTTAACACCGTTTGAAGGTAAACCAAAGGCATTAGCAATTGTTTCTTTGTCACGATATAAACCTTGGCTATGGGACCACACTGTCAATTTATTGTTTTTGAACCATGCTACGCAACCACGCGGCTCCATTACGTGAACCCTAGTATATGCATAGTTAAGCTCATCGTCTTCAACTATTACATCCGCCTCTGAAAAGCCCTTTTCAACATCACCGAAACCTTGGAAGTCACAAAATTCCCTTTTAGTCCACAAACCAGTTACCGGATCTTTCTCACTATAGTAGAACCAGGGGTGGGGGAGCCAGGGTGCACCCCCTGCCCATCCCGGCACAACATTTGGTCTATCTGGAAACACTCTTGGAGCGTCGGGCTTCATAGCCTCTACTATGTCAAGGACGAACGGCTTCGGATTGTATTCCACTTTGATTAGATCGCAAGCTTCCTGGGCTATTCCTTCATCTACAGCGATAACAGATGCCACAAGATCTCCAGCGTAATGTAGATCTTTCCAAAAGGCTATAGGACAATTCTTATAGGTCAGGACAAGCTCGACGCCAGGTAAGGCTTCTGCCTCACTTGTATCGATGCTCAGTATATCCGCCTGTGGATAGGGACTTCTCAAGATTTTGCAGTGCAACATACCCGGCAACATTATGTCTCCGTAGAACTTTGCATCCCCTGTTACCTTTTCAATTCCGTCTATTAGTGGTACAGGTTTCCCTATTACGGAATATTCCTTACCCATTTTATCTCCTTCTCATCTTTTCTGCCGCTACCAACACAGACTTAACAATATGCCCATAGTTACCACACCTACATATGTTCCCAGAAAGAGCTTCACTAACGTCTTCCTCTGTAGGATTTGGATTTTTATCTAATAACGCCTTAGTGGTCATAATCATCCCAGGTGCGCAAAATCCACATTGAAGTCCATGTTCCTCAAGCCACGCCTCCTGAATTGGATGTAATGTTGTGCCATCTGAGAGACCTTCTATAGTTATGATGTCTTTTCCTTCCATTTCAATGGCGAGCGTCATACAGGAAAGGGTTGGCTTACCATCGACCAAAACTGTACATGCCCCGCATGCACCCCCATCACACGCCACCTTGGTCCCTGTTAATTCAAGCCTATCCCTCAGCACGTAAGCAAGAGTCCATTGCGGCTCGACCTTGAGTTCGCGTCTTTCCCCATTCAGAGTAAACTCTAGCAGTCCTTCAGGTGCCGGAGTTCGTGCCTCTCCATGCTCGGCTATGACGTGAGCTTTTAACGCATCAAAGTTAGTAAAGGCGGCTGAGCAGTAAGGGCAAACAAACTTAGTCATTACTTATGATTCTCTTTTCACAAAGTTTTGGAAATTCGGACTATTCCTGATTTTTGCCCAGGAACTCTCTGACACCCATAAGCTACCACCTTCCACAAAGGCTGTCAAGCATCCGAATTGCCTCGAAAAATATGTTATGAAGAGTGTATATCGTCTGCAAGAGTGGGATATTTTGGTACTGGAAATAATGGACACCTCAGGGTCCAAAGCCCTGCTCCCTGACAGTGCTATTATAGCTTTTTCTTGGCAACAACATACTATATGGTTTAGCCAATGGCCCAGCATTCTTTGGCTCACTACCACATCGGTGGGCAGACCCTAAGCCTTTTTCTTCTCGGCAGCCAGTTCTTACCATATCCATCTTGGCTCGTTCCAATGCCATCTCAAAGCCTTCCCTGGAGTTATTGAACTTAAACTTACCCTGAGTAGCGAAATCCTGAGTCATGACCCCTGCCGTATGTTTCTTGTTGTGCCGGTCTACTTTCCCCGGAGTCGGAAATACCAGCCCTTTAATTCCTTGCCCGCAACCTTGCGGTAGCGCATCGTCGTTCCAATATTGGCGTGGCCAAGCTGCTCCCGGAGCATCCTGATGCCATTGGTAGAATCGTCCCGCTGGACGGCCGTAACAGCGAAGGCATCTCTCAACCGGTGAGGTGAAACGCCGTGCACCTTGCCCGTCTCGGGATTGACTAGCTGCACAAGGCCGGCTCTTATGGCACAGTCTCTTACTATTTTCAACACAATTTGTTATACAGCCCACAGGGACTTAACAAAACGTGGGAAGCGCTATATACCTTATTTAAACTTGATGGAGGTTTAAAAATGGCATACTATAAAGACTTGAGAGAGCACATCAAAGCCTTAGAGGCAAATAACAAGCTGATAAGAGTAAAAAGGGGAATAAACAAATATACAGAGCTACTGCCATCACCGCTGCCCACTTTTTGGATACTCTGGAGAGTAGGATGCCCTTCCCGGTGAAAGCAATTCAGGTAGATGGTGGAGCAGAGTTTGAGGCTATCTTTGACGAGGAATGCCGGAGGCGAGGAATTAAGCTCTTCATATTGCCACCACGCTCGCCTAAGCTCAATAGTGGTGTGGAACGAATATTCAAGAAAGGAGGAGGTGTCACCAATCATATGAACGAGCACATCCCCTTGACAAACGATGGAAGTATGATTATTATATGGTGATTTTGACTATAAGTGCTTTTAACATGTCTGCTAATCTAATATTAACCGCAAAGGAGGAATGACAATGAGCAAGGATCTAAGGCAATTTTTACAGGTAGCAAAAGAAGCAGGACCGGCTTTTTATGTAGAGGTTAAAAGGCCGCTTAAACCCGAGCTTGAGGTGGGTATTATCCAGCAT
>SDBU01008564.1_pt1 | contig 11606 bp, 11 predicted proteins | sample 2277071 | NCBI WGS metagenome assembly SDBU01 (sample SAMN10397929, study PRJNA504765) | marine sediment metagenome | isolation source: marine sediment core GS08_GC12, 126 cmbsf | place: Arctic Ocean: Gakkel Ridge, Loki's castle | collected 2008 | reverse complement strand
GTTGAAGGTTTACAAATAACGACTGGCTCAATTTACCAAACTCTTGGGGATTTAACCATTACCGCACAAGGAGGGGATATATCTTTTGGCAATGAGAACTTAACAACAATAGGAACAATAACTTCGGGCGATATAACAATTTTAGATGCTACGCCTATTCTTGTTTTTAAAGACAGTAATAGTTTAGGGTCTGCTTCAGTTGGTTATATTGAGTGGAGAGATTCAGGCGGTGGAAGGGCTGGATTTCTTGGTAATAACAGTTCAGGTAATGATGATTTATATTGGAAGAATGAACAAGGAGGGAATATAGGAATAGAAACAACTGGGGGTGGAACGATTGAATTAGTTGGAGATACTAATTTAGGGGGTATGTTAGAAGTAGCCAGTGGAAGTGATGACGGTTTCTTTATGATTAGCAGCGTCAGTGATGGTGATATACTCTTAGTAGATAGTGCCGGTAACTTTAACTTTAACGCAGGCAATCTTACTACATCAGGGGATATAGATACAACAGGAAATATAGATGGGAATACTATAACTTTATCAAACTCAGTAACAGCCAACCAGATACTCTTTTCAGGTTCTACTCCAAATATAGGAACAAGTGGTTCTCCTTGGCCATTTATTTATGGAACGAATGTTTCTGCTAATAAATTAACAATAACAGCTCCCAACCAAAATTGGTTATTCACAAGCACACTAATTAATAATGAGCTGGCACTACAAGGACAAAGTAATGTTGGCGCTCATAGATTTGGGCTATTTGGTGAAGATGGGAATAAAGGAGATAATGTTTTATTTCACATCTACGCAGGAGGACTTCCAACAGACAGAACAAATGAAAACAGACTAACAATAGGATGGTCACTCAGTGGATTTTATCAGATACTTTCTCCAGAAGAATTAAGAATTACAAGCTCACCCATAAAATTAATTGGTGATGTTCAGATTACTGCAGGAGATTTGATTGTTAGTGGTGATGGAACTTTTGACGAGCTAACACTAACTAATCCCTCGCAAAATTGGTTGTTTACAGGAACACAAACTACGGGTGCATTAGGGATACAATCACAAACATCAGCAACGCAAGCACGGCTTCAATTATTCACTAAAGATGGGGATGCAACAGATAATAACTTTCTTGATATTTTTGGGCAGGGAACTCCTGCAGATATAAGCACATCTCATAAGTTAGCTATTGGTTATTCCCAAAGTAATGATGATTATATTCTTTCTTCATCATCTAAAAGCTTGAGATTGCATTCAGGCGGAGGGGGTGTTCAGATAGAGATGGCTACTGATGGAACAACTACCTTTGCAGGGGGCGATGTAAGCATAACGGCTGGAGATTTGCTCTTTGTCAATGCTGGCTCAGGACTTTCTTTTGCTGAAATATATGCGAGAGATAACACAACTACAACATCAACAAGCACAACTAAAGCCAAAATAACTATTTTTGATACTAATGGGGTTTCTAATAACATGACTCCAGACCATGCAAACGACCATATCACTGTGGTTAAAGATTGAATGTATAAAATAGATGCCAGCATATCAATTAAAAACAGTTCAGGTTCTGCTCATGTTATCTCTTTAGAAATGTATAAAAACAATGGAACTGTAGTGTTCAATAATATTCATGCTGGTAGAACATTAGGAACTGGTAGTGATGTAGGAAACCTAACAATGTCAGGCATAGTCGATGTATTCGCTGATGACACATTAGAATTCTGGATAACATCTGATTCAGGAGCTGCAAGAACTGTAACCATTGAGGATATAGATTTTTCTGCAATTCAAATCGGAGGAACATAAATGAAAAATAATTTAATTAAAGGTTTAATAACTTTAGGAATAGCAGGAATTATTGCTACTAGTATCGTATTATATTTTAATAAAGAGAAACCCTACTTAACTTACGAAGAGTATATTGCAACGATTGAAGTTTATAATAGAAAAATAGAAGAAATTAAATCAGATTGTAAAAACGATGTTCGTTGTTCTAATGAAAAAGTTATTTTTAGAAATATTAGAAACATAACTATTGTGTTAATACGGCTTTGAGATTATAAGGAATGGGGACACTTAAATATGAAAAAGATAATAATCATAATCGGCACAATCGCAATACTCGCATCTATCATAGTGGTAGCCAGAATGGTTGATAATCGGGCTACCCTAATACAGGAGATAGAGGAGAAAACCTGTAAGGTAGTGATAAAAGACATCTTCAATGATGCCAGAAATAGCATAATAAATAACATCTTTATTCAGGTTCAGAATACGGGGCAAGTAAAAGTAACAACCCCTGACAGGACGCTGATATTAGTGCCACAATAATGGAAATATCATCTATGCAATTTATAATGGAGAGATTAACTGTCATTAATAGTGAAATGGGTGCTATTCAAATAGATGTGGGGATATTAAAAAGTCAAATGGCTCAGGTTGTCTGGCTGAGTAAAACCATCGTAGGAGCTGTCCTTATTCTGGTAATAAGTCAGGCATTTCAAATCTGGCAAATTAAGAAAAATGGCAAAAGATAATATTTGGACAATTACTATAGAGGACTTTGGAGGATTTTGTCCTGGTTGGACTGAAAATTCTTATCCTTTTTATGGAAACAAGAATCAAGCTTCTGCAATGACTGATATTGATTTAATAGATCCAAATGTTTTAACTCAAGGAATTGGAATTACTAATTTGGTGTCTGGAGACCATTCTGGAGAATTAGGAGAGAATCTTATTGTAGCTATTTTAAAACATGCAGCAGGGACGAATGTGAGTTATGCCTGTTCGGCTGATAAAGTTTTTAAATTAGATGCTATTACAGTAGCTAATGGTACTTTTCCTTTAACAATTAGTGCTGGAACAGACAATGTTGCTACTGATTTAATCTATTATAAATCTGCTGTATATGTTTTCTGGAATGATGATACCTCTGCTGATGGAGACATTGGTTATTTTCCAGTATCTACTCCAGCAAGTTGGAATGATGATTGGGGAAGTACAACTCCAACAGGAAAAGCTCAATTACAAAATGCTCCTCATTATACAGTACAAGGAGGAGATGATATGATGTATTTTACCAATGGAATTTATGTAGGAAGTTATGATGGTACTACTTTAAAACCAACAGCTCTGGATTTCTGGACCAATTCTGAGACAGTATCTCTTACTTGGAATACTAATAGAATAAAAGTAGCAGTGAATAGACCAAATGTTAGAGGATCAAATTTTAATCAATCAGGAATTTATACTTGGGATGGAGTATCATCAAGTTGGGAAGGAGACCCAATAGAAGTGAATGGAGAAATAGGAGCACTTTATACTAAAAATGGAATTACTTTTGTCTGGTGGAAAGATTCGGTTTCAACAGGAGGATATTGTTTTGGATATATTTCTGGAGTTCAGCTACAGTTATTGACAAGGTATTCGGGGTCATTACCTAATCAAGCACAAGTAGGAGAGCATGAGGGACACATAGCATGGCTATCAAGTAGCAAACTCTTTTTGTGGGGAGCAAAAGATGCTGATTGTGACATAAAATTGTTTCCGTATATGTCTGCTATGCATTCTACTGCTATAGGAGCTTTTGCATCACCTTTTGGAAGACCTTTTATTGCCTCACATCAATATGCAGCATTTACGGCAAATGCAACTACAGATATAATTACATCAGCAGCTCATGGATTGGTAGATGATGACACTGTTAGATTGACTGGTGCAGATTTGCCAGATGGACTTTCAATAGCAACTACTTATTATGTAATTTCAGTGACTGCAGAAACTCCTAATACATTTCAATTAAGTGCTTCAGAAGGAGGGGATGCTATAGATCTAATAGATGCAGGGTCAGGAACTCGTACTTGGCATCAATATTCATTAGTAAGATCAGATGAAGCATATTCAATATCAGCAGATCGTAAATCAGTAGCTTTTAATGTATCGGGACCAGGCTTTAAATCATCAGTAGATTTGATTCAAGTTGAAACAGAACAATTAGCGTCAGGAGCTAAATGCGACATTACAATGACGTATGACCAAGGAAAATCAACAAAAGCTCTTACTCAGATTGCTTATGCTGTTGCTCTCCCAACAAGACATAAGATTTTAACAAAAGGAGTTACTGTAGAAGATTTTAGGTTAGATATTAGTTGGGTGAACGGATCGACATCTAACCCAGTAAAAATAAGAAAAATAATGATTAAGGGACATTACGTCCCTGATATATAAATATATGCCATCTTTTACACAAGCAGAATTAAATACAGAAGTTGCTGCTGTTGTTAGTGGTGAGTTTTCAGCAGCTAATTTTCTAACAGTTGCTAATCATGCTGTTAGAGATGTTTTAACAGAAATAGATTTAAGATCATCAATAAGATCTGTGGCTTTAAGTCCCAATCTCTTTGATGATATTTATCATTACACATATCCTTCTGATGCAAAAGGAAATAAAGTAATTGATATAAAACCTCAGGTAAAGAGAGGAAAACTTTTATGGGATTTGGTTACAGCAGAAGAATTTGATAGAAAGAAAAATGAATCAGAAGTTAATTTAGTAGCTATATCGCGAGACGACCTTGTAAACAAACTTTTAATATCACGACAAATTGATGACCAAGAAACAGTAATTGACATATTGGATTCAGTAGGAGATTGGGCAGGATATGGTCAAGGAGAAAATATCACAAAAGACTCGGACGATTATGTTAAAGGATCTGGTTGTTTAAATTGGGATATAGGTTCAGGTTCAGGAACTACTGCAGGAATTTATAATGATTCATTAGACACTTTTGATATTTCAGATTATTTAACAAATGGTCAGATATTTGTCTGGGTTTATATTTCATCTACAACTAATCTTACAAACTTTATCATAAGAGTAGGATCAGCCTCTGATGAGTATTATTACATTACGATAACTACCAACAATGAAGGAGTTGCTTTTTATGCTGGATGGAATCTTCTTAGATTTGATTTTGTAAATAAAACAGCATCAGGAACAGTGGATGTTGATGCTTGTGACTATGTAGCACTATATATGACAAAAACTACTGCAAAAGTTTCAGAAACAGATTATAGATTTGATAATTTAGTAATGAAACTTGGTAAACATTATAGTGTAATTTATTATTCAAGGTATTTTTGGCAGAGTTCTGCAGTAGTTTATTTGGAAGATGCTACTACAACTACTGATTTGTTAAATTGTGAGACGGATGAATACAATTTGATAATTAGAAAGACTGCTCAATATATGGAAGAGTTCTTAAGAAATTCAGCAGAAGCAACCAAACATGAAACCATATATGAGCGGAAAAAAGCGAAATATATATTTGAAAATCCAAGTCAAGCATTATTGTTAATTCAAGAATACTATAATCTATGATTGAACTTTTCCAACAACCAATCATTCCAGTCCGAACTTTATCTGATGTTTTTAAGAGGATAACATCTTCGTTAGGGACAGATTTGGATCCAGGTCCTTTAGTTAATCCAACAGTTATTGGTAAAATAACTCAGGATAAAGTGTTTGTTACTTATACTTTTTATGACCATTTTGTAGATGCAGGTACTGGTCAAGGTCATCCAGCATCAATTGTAATAGATAGAGATTGCACAATTAGGAAAGTGTATATTCATGTTGAAACAGCACCAGGTGGAGGAACATTGGTAACAGTTGATGTAAATAGGAATGGAACTACGATTTTTACAACACAAGGGGATAGACCTTCAATATCTGGTACCGATGTTGTAGATGAGAGCGGTCCTCCAGATGTTACCACTTTACTTAAGGATGATGTGATTTCTATGGACGTGGATTCTGATACGGGTTCAGCATCCAAGCTATCTGTCTATATTAGATGTCAAGAGTGATTTTATGAGAGATGAAAAAGGTCAATTTGTAAAAGGATACATGCCTTGGAACAGAAATAAGAAAACTGGGATTCACCCTAAAACTGAATTTAAAAAGGGTCAATCTCCCACAAAAGGAAGTTTTAAAAAGGGACACCATTCAAGGACTGAATTTAAGAAAGGACACAGTCCTATTGCTCCATTTCAAAAAGGAAATCATCCTAGAACTGAATGGAAAAAAGGAATATACCAAGGGTGTGGATTTAAAAAAGGAGATAAAGCTTGGAATAAGAATATAACTGGAAAAGACAGTCATGCGTATATAAATGGAAAATCATTTGAACCTTATTCTCCAGAATTTAATAAAGAATTAAAAAGAAAAATTAAGGAAAGGGATAATTATACTTGTCAATTATGTGAGATGACTGAAAAAGAGCAAAAGAGACTTGATAGTTTAAAAAGAGGGTTAACTATTCACCATATTACTTATGACAAAAAGAATTATGAAGAGGATAAGTTGATTACTCTTTGTAGAAAATGTAATGCAATGGCTAACTTTAATAGAAAAGATTGGACTAATTATTTTAATAATTTAATAAAATTAAAATCTTAACAAATGCCAGGAATTATAATTTCGTCAGATACGGGCGTTGAGTTTGAATCAGGAGCTGCTGAATACATTTCAGTAGCAAGATTGGATGACACTCATTTTGTAGTTGCTTATAGAGATGCAGATGATATAAATGCAGGAAAAGTGGTGGTAGGAACAATTACAGGAACTTCAATAAGCATAAGTTCAGGAGATATTGAAGAGTTCGAAGCAGGAGAAGCAAAAGACATTAGTGTTGCAGCTTTAAGTTCTTCTCTTTTTGTAATCTCTTATGTGGATGATGTAGACAGTGATAAGGTTAAAGCAAGAGCAGGTTCAGTTTCGGGAACTACAATCACTCTTGGTGCAGAAGTAGAGGTCAGTGCTAATACTTGTGGGTTTACTTCAGTAGCTGCTTTCGATGGTACTTATTTTGTGGTAGTTTATCACGATGGCACAAATGATGATGTATCTTGTAGAGCAGGTTCTATTTCAGGAACAACCATAACTTTAGGTTCAGAATATGATGTGGTAACTGATGCACATGCTAATCCTCATCCTGTTAGTGTTGCTACTTTTAATAGTACTAAATTTGTTGTTGTTTATATCAATGATACACCCAATACAGCTGCAAAAATAGGAACTTTAACTCCATCAACAAAAGCGATCGCTTATGGAGCAGAAAATCAAATGACAGGTATTCTTGAACAAGATTCGTTTGATAGAATGGTAGCTGTTTTTGATAGTTTACATTTCATCATATTCTTTCATGTTGTTGCTATGGCTGGAGTTTATAATGAAGGAACTTCAGTTATTACTATGGGTTCTAATTTGACTCCAGGACTAACAGCTGTAAATGGAAGTGTTTGTGTTATGGATTCTACACATTTTATTGTTTCTTATAAAAATTCTGGTGATAACAAAGGATATGTTAGAGCAGGAACTTTATCAGGAAGTACAACTATAACTTGGGATGAAGCTGCGTTGGAATTTGATTCTGATCCGACTACTTATACAGGTATTTGTAATATGGATAATGAACATTTTCTAGTTGGTTTTAAGGAAACACCCGCTTAAATTATGAAAAAGAATAAACATATTAAAACTAAACAAATGAAAGAAGATCCAGGTAAAGTTATAGTGGGAGTTTATGGACCACCTGCTGTATCAAAATTTGGCAAAGTTACCTTGGGACATAGCAATCGGGACATAATTACAAATCCTAATATTATTATAAGTTAATAATAAATAAATTTAAATACTATGCCAAAAAAATACGTAGTCCAAAAAGGTGAAACATTATGGGGAATAGCTCAACAAGTTCTTGGGTCTGGTTCTCGTTGGAAAGAATTAGGATATCAAGGAGATCCAACTAAAATGCCAGTCGGAACTGAATTGACTATTCCAGGAGCAAAAGCTCCGGCTGCTCCTGTTCCTGCTCCAAAACCAACATTAGAAGACATTGAAAAAGGAATAGCAGGAGTTAGAGGTGCAATACCAGGTATAAAAGCTGGAATTGCTGAATTAGAAGCAGAAAAGGTAGCACCAGAAGTTGAACCAGATCTTGGACTTGAAGGAGAAGGAGAAGAAATAGGAGTAACTTCAGAAACAGCTAGAGATACAGAAAGAAGAGAAGCAGAAGAGAAACTTGGAGAATTAGGAATTCCAACTGTGCCATCTTTTGAATCCGACTTCCTTGCTTTGAGATCGGAGCATGGAATGGAAGCAATTGAATCACAAATAAATAATCTTAGAACTTTACAAAGAGATTTGGATGCTTCTTTAAGAGAAGGACTTTATGATGAGGAAGGAAAATTAAAACCAATGGAATTGATAGGCACTGCTCAGAGAGAGTTGAGAAGACAAGCTCAAGAAGAAATGGATACATTGAGTAGAAGAGTGGCAACTTTAGTAGATGAATATAATACAAAAACAAGTATTATAGGTCAGGCAATGCAGTTCAAAGCGATGGATTATGAAGCAGCTGTTGCTGACTATAACATGAGATTCAATCAGCAGGTGCAATTAATTAATATGATGGAGAATAGATTTACAAGAGAAGACCAGGAAGCTAATAGGATCAGGGATGATGCAAGAGCTAATTTAAGCATTGTTACACAGATGATGGCAGATTCAGGAAAACTCTGGGGTGATTTGGATCCTAATATGCAAGCAATGATATCGACATTAGAATTAAAGTCAGGACTTCCTACTGGAGTTATTCAAGCGTTTATGAATGAGAAACCAGAGATGGGTGTAGATTATGTTACTACTGGCTATGATGCTGCTGGGAATCAGGTAGTTTCATTCTTTTCCTATAATAATGGTGATCCTCAATTGCTCAAAACAGTAGGAACAGGTGCTGTCGCAGCAGCAGGAATAGGAGCAGGAGAAGAAGGTGCAGCAGCTACAATGGAAGCTATATTAATATCCAAAAGAGGAGAAGATGGTTATGTTTCACCTGATGATTATAAAGAAGGTAAAGCAACGTGGTTCGCTAGTGGTAAATATAGTAAAGAGGATTATGATAACTTGTTCTCAAGATTTGTCAATCCAACTCATGCAGGAGATTATGGAATAGAAACAAAATTAGAAGAAGCAGGAGAACTTTCGGTAGCAGACTCAGTTCAACAGCTAAAAGATAATATGAACTTTTCAAGGAAAGAAGCAAAAGAATATGTAATGGCTCAATTAGAAAAACAGTATGGGGCAGGAAAAGTTCCAAAAACAATAAAAGATGCATTAGAAGATGCTTTAGTAATTACTTATGGTCGTACCTTCTGGCAAAGAGTATTACCTGGAGGTAGATAATAGAATATGGCATTAGATTTTTTATCATTTGAAAAAAAACATGGTCAGCCAAAAGAATTAGCTTTTGGAGAGTTTACTAAGGGAGTAGAAAAAGGACTCGCTCTGGATTATCGATTTGTGGAAGAAACAAATGTTTATGCTCAGACTCCAACAAATACTTTGAAACCAGCAAAAATGCCAACGATAGAAATGGGAGTGTCTTATGAACCTCCTGGAATATTTATGTCAGTTTGGAATAAATGGTGGGAACTTGATAGAGACATAGTAGATGTGATGAAAGATATTCCTATTATTGGCAAAGTCATAGAACCAATTGAAGTTGTAAGAAATAGAATACAAAGAGATATTTTTCTAGGGGTTCCTAAAGCTATTGCATCAGGGATTAGGATGATATTTGATCCTGCAGAAGAAAGTAAATTGGAACAAAAAAGAAGTTTAATAGATAGAGTACATGAAATAATGGACAAAGCGAGTCTTACAAATCTTTACAATATGCAACTTCAAGTGTTGCTTAACTTGTTTGTAAGTGGTGAAGAACAGCAAAAAGCAAATGAAGTTTTAAATAAAACTATAAATCAACCAGTTAGTGAATATGCAGAAGACATAGTTTCAATACTCGATACTGAGCAGAAAAGATTAGCGGCAACAATTGAAGATGATATACCAGGACTTTCAAGTTGGGAAGAGTATTTAAGTGTTATTACTGGAGGAACACTTTCTATAGGAATGGCGATTGGTATTACAGTAGTTACCAAAAGCACTTCTGCAGGTGCAGCTTTTCTAAGTGCATTAGAAGCTACCGATGAATATACTATGTGTCGTACTGCTGGTGGAGGAACAGAGGAGTGTAAAAGAGCATCAATGAGATCTGGGTTGGTAACTTTCCTATTAGAAAAAATAGGACTTGAGTTTATGTTTGGTTTTACCGCAGGAGGTCGTTTGGCTACATCATGGATGGCTAAAAATTGGTTAAAAAGCGGTGTTACTACTTCTTTATTTGAAACTGGTCAAGAGGAACTCCAGACAGTATGGCAGAATATTAATAGAAAGTATTCTTGGAGCGAAGGACAGAAAATATCAGAAGGTTGGTGGGAAACAGCTGTTGGTATAGCTATTCCTTCTTTTATATTCAGTCTTATAATGCCTGGTATATCTTTAAAGATAGATCGTTCAGCTATTATAGATAATTTTCAAACACACACAATAGCTCAATTGGATACTGTTTATTCTAAAGAAGCTGCTAATATAGTAAAAAATGTTGATTTAAAAACAGTAAAAACAGTAGACCAGGCTGTTGCCAAAGTAGAAACAGCTTTAAAAAAGGCAGGTCTATATGAAGTCAAAGGAGTAAAATCTACTGTAGATAATTTAGCAGCTTCTGCTAACATGATAATAGAAGCTAAGGGAAAAGAAGTTGGAGTAGATGTTCAAATGAAAAGACGAGAAACAATAGATAAAATGACAAAGGAAACAGAGTTGCCACTAGCTACAGTAAAAAAAGCATTTGATCAAGCGGTGGTAATAAGCAAGAATGCTCTAAATATGGTAGAAGCAGACTTAAAACAGGTAAAACAGCCTGAAGCAGTAATAAAAGAAGAAAAAGCTATAACTGATTTAATTCCAGCAGAAATAGATACAATTACTGCTAACATCATTGCTCTCGATCTTATAGTTGCCAATGAAAAAGTAATACAAACAAAGATAGCAGATGAACTTGTAAAGGCAGGAATAGCTCCAAGAGAAGCTGGAGTTATATCTGAAGAATTGGCAGGTGATATAAAAGCAGTAATAAGAGAAACGATTGGTGATGAAGAAGCAAAGAAAGCAGCAGCTGCGGATACTATTAGAAATACTGTGGCAAGAGAAGAAGTTACACCAGCAATTGCTATAAAACAAGAGAAACTTTTTGAAAAACCAACTTTTAAACCCACAACTGATGTAACTTTTAATACTTTTGTTGAAAAGATTTATGATGATTTTGAAAAAAATCAAAATGTATATCTAAAAGAAATACAACAATTACTTCCAGGAATAAATGTAAGATATATCGATTTAACAGGTTCTTATAAAGGTGGAACTCCCACAAAAGATTCCGATCTTGATTTAAAAGTTTTTTATTCTTCTAAAATAAAAGAAGAACCACGTGTTAAAGTATCCAAAATAGGACAGGAAATGGTGAATATTAAAAATAAATTGGAAGGTAAGATTGTAAATAAGGCAGGAGGAGGAATTTTTGATATTCAGGTAGAAGAAATTGAATTAGCGGTTAAACCTCCGAGAAAACCTCCTACTAAATTTGAGAGAGGTGTGTTAGGAATTCCAGATGCTCTTAAAGTAATGAGAACAGAGG
>SDBU01008563.1_pt1 | contig 11607 bp, 7 predicted proteins | sample 2277071 | NCBI WGS metagenome assembly SDBU01 (sample SAMN10397929, study PRJNA504765) | marine sediment metagenome | isolation source: marine sediment core GS08_GC12, 126 cmbsf | place: Arctic Ocean: Gakkel Ridge, Loki's castle | collected 2008 | reverse complement strand
GAATGTCGGTTGGCAGAGGGCTTCGAGCAAATCTACGCCCCTGGTGAGAAGGAGTACATCAATCAGGAGGCTCACCTCTGTGACGGCATCCCGCTTAACCCGGTCACACTTGCTGATTTACGCCAAGTAGCTTGTAACCTTGGTATTGAGGCGACTCAACTTCTTTCATCATGAAAGGAACAGAAGTGTAATAGAAAAGAATTATGTTGTATTTTTCCTACCCTTACCTACTGTATTGAAATGTCCTCTCCGGAATACAGCAACTGTAGCCGAATTCGCTAAGAATTCGGGTTGCTCCGAAGTCCCCGCACTGCGGGATGGCTCTTTCTTTCGTGACTGGCTTCGCGAATTTGCGACTTCGGCTACAATCGGCTTCGGTAGTTTTTAAAAATAAATGGTTCTTCAGGATTAAGTGTGGAAATGCGTCTAAAAGATGAGATTGCTTCGCTTTGCTCGCAATGACAGGAAAATGGTGTCATTGCGAGGAAAGGCGTGACGAAGCAATCCCGTTTTCTAGTAAAATTGTTCTTTCCCCACTCAAGTCGGAAGAACCAAATAAATTTCACATTTTGGATTCCGAAAATGTACCTGCCTGTGACGAAGGCAGACAGGGAGGATATGAGCTTATCCTAATTCGTAATTCGTAACTCGTAATTCGTAATTCACATAAGTCTGTACCACTCACCATAAGCTTCCAATTCTGTATTCAAACATCGAAGAGTCTCCATCCTTTGTTTAGTAATCTCTTGTGTCTCTCGGTAGAATTTGTGAATATACTCTTCGATTTTCGAAGAGTTTCTCCTTTTTTCCTTTTTTTACCCAAATATTTCACCCAGATGAAGAATGAATGTCAGTACCTCGCATTAGGTAAAAAATCATTACTATGAAGTCGCACGCACGCGATTCGCAGGTTATGAGGTGCTGGTTATCAATTTCTCTCCTCCGGCACGCTTTTTGCTTATTATTAAATGCGAATATAAAATAAATGAAGGAAAGAAGGAGGTTAGCGACCATGAGATTGCAAGACATTCCAACAAAAGCTTTTCAAGAAGATTTATATTGGGAAGGCAGTTTTGATGAATATTTAAATAGGGTAATTGAAACTCCTGTCATTACCCGTTCCGCCTTTCAAAGGTTATATGACACGATTGTCTCTCATGGTACAGAGGAATATACTGTGGCGAGAGAAAAAATCGTCCATTATAAATTCTTTGATGACCCATTTGATAATGGCGCAGACGCTATCTTTGGACTTGACCGTTCTTTAATGGCTCTGGTCAATGTCTTTAAATCAGCTAGCCAACACTTGGGTCAGGAAAAACGAATTATTCTTTTACACGGACCAGTAGGTTCTTCTAAATCCACTATAGCGCGATTACTTAAAAAGGGATTGGAAGCCTATTCTAAAACTGAGCCAGGCGCGCTTTTCGCCCCTGCCTGGCATGTAGAAGAAGATGATGAAGAAGGATTGAATATTTTGGGGGTTTTAGGAAAATTCCAACGTAATCGGCTTTATTGCCCTATGCACGAAGAACCCCTACGCTTAATCCCTGAGGAAGGGCGTTCCGCGGTACTTGAAGCTATTAGCCCTGAGCAAGAAATTATCATTGAAGGCGAAGCCTGCCCACTCTGCCGTTTTATAATGCGCAAGTTCTTAGCCCGCTACAAAGGCGATTGGCGGGAGGTTTTGAGCAAGCATGTCTGGGTTTACCGCTTAGTGCTTTCGGAAATCGATCGCGTTGGCATAGGGACATTTCAGCCCAAAGATGAAAAAAATCAAGATTCTACTGAACTTTCTGGTGATGTCAATTACCGGAAATTGGCTGAATATGGTTCTGAATCTGACCCCCGGGCATTTGATTTTGACGGAGAATTTGAAGTGGCTAATCGCGGACTCCTTGAATTTATAGAAGTGTTAAAACTTGATGTGGCTTTTTTGTATGACCTCTTGGGCGCTTCTCAAGAGCACAAAATTAAACCCAAAAGATTTGCTCAAGTTGACATAGATGAAGTAATTATTGGTCACACTAATGAGCCAGAATACAAAAAGCTACAGTCTAATGAATTTATGAAAGCACTCCGCGACCGGACTATTAAAATTGACATTCCCTATGTAACTACGCTCAAAGATGAGATGAAAATTTATGAACGAGATTTTGATGCCAAAAAGCGAAGAGATAAACACTTGGCTCCCCATACAATAGAATTAGCTTCTATCTGGGCTATTATGACTCGGCTTGAGGAGCCGAAAAAACACGGACTCTCTCTACTTCAAAAACTCAAATTGTATGATGGCAGAACTTTGCCTGGGTTTACTGAAGATATAGTCAGGGAGCTAAAAAAAGAAACAGAACACGAGGCCCTGGAAGGCATCTCTCCCCGCTATATTCAAGACAAGATTTCTAACGCGCTTGTTTTAGATGAGAGCAAGGGATGCTTAAGCCCATTTCTGGTTCTGCGGGAATTAGAATCTGGCCTGGCTCACCATTCTTTAATCTCTTCTTCAACTCAAAGAGAGAAGTATATAAAGCTTTTGACTGTTGTCAGAGAGGAGTTTGAAGAGATTGTTAAGGCGGAAGTGCAAAAAGCCATTGCCGCTGATGAAGAAGCTTTGGCCAGGCTCTGTGGTAATTATATAGATAATATCAAAGCTTATGTAATGGGTGAAAAAATCAGGGATGCCATAACCGGCGATGATGTGGAACCAGACGAACGCCTAATGCGCTCAATAGAGGAAAAAATTGATATTTCTGATTCTCAAAAAGATGATTTCAGAAAATCGATTATGAGCCACATTGCTTCTATTGCTTTAAAGGGTGGCCTGTTTGACTATAAGAGCAATGAGCGTTTGAATAAGGCTTTGGAATTAAAACTATTTGAAGACCAAAAGGACTCAATCAAGTTATCACAGTTGGTCTCTCGGGTAGTGGATCCAGAAACACAGGAAAAAATTGATGTGGTCAAACAACGGATGATTAACCAGTATGGATATTGCGATGTTTGCGCCACAGAGATTTTGAATTTTGTCGCTTCAATTTTTGCTCGGGGCGAAGCTAGAGCCCAAAGGGAGAACTAATCTAAACCTGAACTGACGATCAGGGAGGTGATATAAATGTTCTCCAAAATTAAGCAGGACGAAGAGGGATTCTTAAATATCACTAGAGGAAAAGCGCGTCAAGACCTCAAGAAATTTCTCACCAAAGGAGATATTGTTTTGCCTAGAAAAGGAGAAGGTAAAACAATATCAATTCCTGTGTCCAGCATAGATATTCCTACTTTCAGGTTTGGTGGCGCAGTGGGTGGGGTAGGACAAGGCAAAGGCGAACCGGGTACTGACCTGGGGCCAATAGAGCAACAACCTCAAGATGGAGATGAAAAACAGGCAGGAACAGACTCTACAGAGGATTTGATTGAAGTGGAAATTCCAGCTTACGAATTTTTAGAATGGCTCAAGGAATTTTTGGAATTGCCTAATATTCAGCCCAAGGGTGAGAAAGCTTTAAAATCCGAAGAGCGTAAATATTCGGAAATTCGTAAAGTGGGTCCTGAAACTTTACTGCATAAAAAACGCACTTTTAAACAAGCGCTTAAACGAAGTATGGTAGAAAAAACCTACAATCCCAAGAACCCGATGATTATTCCTTTGAGAGAGGACAAACGCTATCGTTCATGGGAGGTTGTTTCCAAGCCTAAAAACAATGCAGTAATTATTTATATGATGGATGTGTCCGGCTCTATGGGAGATGAAGAAAGAGAAGTAGTGAGATTTCTCTGCGCTTTGTCCGAATTTTGGCTCTCTTGGAATTATGATGGTTTAGAGGTTGCCTACATTATCCATGATGGGCAGGCTGACCGAGTTGATCGAGACGAATTTTTTAGCACTCGACGAATGGGTGGTACAGTGGCTTCCACAGCCCATGAAGTCTGCATAGAGCTGATGGAAAATGAATTTCCACCAAGTCAGTGGAATATCTACCCAATGTATTTTTCAGATGGTTTTAATTGGGCAAATGATGACGAGAAATGTTTGCAGCTTCTTCAAGAGAAGATTCTACCCCAGGTTAATCAATATTCTTATGGAGAGGTAGAGGTTTATAGAAGTTGGTGGGGCGATTATAGCCGCTCAGACGCCACTACTTTTTCCAGACCAGGAAATTTTGGCACCAGTTTGTCTCGAAAATTTGAAGAAGAGCTAAAAGTAGCCTGGTCCGCGGTTAAGGACAAGGAGCAGGCTATAGAGGCTTTAAAAAAATTCTTTGGCCAGGGCAACTAAGCATGAATGATGTGGATGCCCGACTTTCAGTCGGGAATTCCCCCGCTAATGCGCGAAGCCATCCCGAGAATCGGGGAGCGGGACGTCCTTCGAAAGTTTCGCTGTAGTACTAATGCGCTGTTACTTTTTATCTGATATGTAGGGCGATCTGTTAGATCGCTTTTGAAAACTAGGCTCTACCAGTCACTACAAAAGTAACAATGTACTAAGCAAAGGAGGTTAAAAAATGCTTACTGAATGGCAAGAAAGAATTGAGTATCAAGCCAGAAATTTAGGACTAGATTTTTTTCCGACTATCTATGAGGTTGTAGATTTTGACGAGATGTCAGAAATCGCTGCTTATGGAGGATTCCCCACTCGCTATCATCATTGGCGATTTGGCCAGGAATCGTTGAAATTAAAAAAAAGCTACCGCTATGGACTTCATAAAATTTATGAAATGGTAATTAATAATAATCCTTGTTATGCTTACCTTTTGGAAGCAAATCAGCCTATTGATGATAAGGTTGTTATAGCTCATGTTTGTGGCCACAGCGACTTTTTTAAAAACAATGCTTGGTTTTCCTACACCAATCGCAATATGCTGGATGAGATGGGTAATCATGCAGCCAAAATCGAAGCGATACGAGAAATAGAAGGTTATGAAAAGGTTGATGGGTTTATTGATTGGTGTTTGTCAATTGATAATCTTATTGATATTTATGCTCCTTTTATCGAGCGTTCGCAAAAAGCCGGAAAAGAAGAGAATAAAAAAAGTTCTAAGACTCCTGGCCGTTTAGAGTCTCAAGAGGATTTAGCAGCTTATATGGAGGAATTTATCAACCCTCTTGAATACCTAAATGAGCAACGAGAAATTCAAGAGAGACGTGAAGAGTTAAAGAAGCGGATAGAAAAAGGGTTAAAAGTTCCGGCAAAACCAACCCGGGATGTAATGTTATTCTTACTTGAGCAAGCAGCTCTTGAGAATTGGCAGCAGACAATTTTATCTATTGTTCGAGAAGAGTCTTATTATTTTACCCCCCAAGCTCAAACTAAAATTATGAATGAAGGTTGGGCAAAATATTGGGATAGACGCATAATCGTTGAGGGAGGTATTGCTGAACATAAGGAAATTATTGATGATGCTGAACACAGTGCTGGAACCCTGCAAAAAAGCATGGGGCGTATCAATCCATATAAATTGGGTTTTGAATTGTGGACCGACATTGAATTTCGCTGGAATACTGGAAGGCACGGTAAAATTTGGGAAGAGTGCAACATTGTGACTGTGGAAGAAAATTGGGATGAGTTTGTCATCTTTAAAAATCTTTGGGAAGAAACGGGCTGCAATCGTGATGCTTTGAATAATCGTTGGGCTGAATGGCAAGGGTTTAAACAAGCAGTGAAAGATGGAAAAAAAGATTTTCCGCCAGAACTTTTTAGCCCAGAACAGTATATTATGCTTTGGCAAAAGCAAGGATGTAGTTTTCCGCAGAAATGCAAAACAGTAAATCCTCCTCCACAAGAATGGTTTGACTATGCTCAAAAATATCCTGGAGAAGTAGCGGTGGGTTTGGGTAGGAATAAAATGTTTGAAGTTCGAGATGTCTATAATGATATTACTTTTATTGGAGAGTTTTTCACTGAAGAATTTGCTCGGAAATATGATTATTTCACTTACAAACCTGGTGGAGGAGGAGTAAGGCCAGACCACTGGGGTATTAATAGTCGGGAATTTCAAAAAGTAAAAGCAGCTATACTTTTTGGAATTTCCAATGCTCATCATCCAGTAATTGAACTAATAGATGCTAACTATAGGAATAATGAAGAATTGTTCTTGAATCATTGTTTTGAAGGAGTATACCTGGATCAAGAAAAAATGAAAGGGACTTTGGAAGCTCTTTTTCATCTTTGGGGAAAGAATAAAGTAATTCATTTGAAGACAGTTGTACTTGATGAGAAACCCAAGTATCCTTGGTGGTATTATTGGAGCCCTTTAGAAACTGATGATGATAAAGAAGAGGGGGAGCAAAAAGGAAAGGTGATGATTTATAGCTATGACGGAAAAAATCATAGCTACAGAGAACTAGCAGAAGTTACCTTCTTTCCTCCTTTCTAATTTGACTTTGGTAAATAGGAATGTAGCATCACTATATGTCGTGAATTTGCCAATCCACGACGAGCAACCGTGGGTCCGCTCACTCTGGATTGGCAAATCCAGAGGCTCTTTAGTCACAACATATTTAGCAATGTCTACGACATCAAATTGTATTTCAATCTACCAAAGTCAAGCTAATCGAACTGCTATAATTTGATCACTGGAGCCGAGTCAGGTGTCCGCCGCGCTCGTTCCCTTCCAGAACACTTGAGAATTGGAAGTAGACAAGCTCGTGGTCTGCCCAGAGGGTGTGTTCGACGCCTCGCACGCAGGCGACCATGTCGCCGGGTTCCAGATTCAGCTTCTTCTTCACGCCGGATGGGCTTTGCAACGTCACCGTGGGATAACCGGATGTGAAGAGCCAGTACTCGTCGAAGTCGTGATAGTGTAACTCAACTTCAGCATTTGCAGGGAGACGAAACTCGTGGAAGCTACTCGGATTAACCGGGTTCAGCAATTCAGCCAACTTTCCATTAATCCTCTCGCCTTTTCGGATTCTTACTACACAGATAGACGGGTCCTCAATATAGTGGGTGACTTCTCGCATAATTTTTCTCCTATCCTGGGCACTTAGTTTTTATGGCTCTTCAGGGTTAAGTGTGGAAACGTTGTTACATTCTTTAAATGTTTTTCCACACTCAAGTCGGAAGAACCGTTTTTATACTTCATTCCATGTATTCCCGATATACTCAATACCCCTTCGAATACCTTCTTTTCCATTTCCGCCGGCTTCCAGTGAAATCCAACCGTCATAGCCTGCGCTTTTTAGAACCTTGAACACACCTTCAAAATCCACTTCACCCGTACCTTCACGACAGTGTTGAAGATTTTTCAATCTATCACTCGCATGTAAATGCACAACCCTATCTACGACGAGTTTAGCGAAATCAACTGGATTATCGTTACTGACCATCGGATTTGAGGTATCCAAATTGACTTTTAACCGCTCGTCACCAACCAATTCCAGAATTTTTACAAAATCGCCGATTTTCGTGCCTACAACAGGATGATCTTCCAGCGCTAGCATCACCTGCTTTTCTGAAGCGTAATTTAGACATCCCCTCAAGCCATCAGCGATATTCTGTAAAACTTCGTCTTGACTCAGCCCATCTATCCATGAACCCGCTGTCAATCGCACGATATTTGTCCTGAACGTAACTGCCGCATCTACTGCTTGTTTGACGTGAGCAGTTTCTTGCTCGCGCATCGCAATATCCGGGCTGGAGAAGTTGGAATAGCTAGTAAACATGGAGATTTGTAGTCCCGCATCGTACACCGAATCAGCCAACCCCGCCATGTATGATTCATCCCAATTGTCAAGATAAGGCTCGTACATCTCAATCCCATCAAGTCCCAAATCCACTGCCATGTTTATCCACTCTTTGAGTGATAAAGTTTTATCATGAAGCAATTCTTTGAAGAAACAAATTGGAATACAACTGATTTGCATAGCATACCTCCGATTTTTATAGTGCATTGTCACTTTTTATCTGATATGTAGAGCGATCTGTTAGATCGCTTTTAATAACATGAGCAAGATAGCCCAATAGCGCGCGCGCCAATATCAATTTCGCAAAACAACCGTTAGTAATTTTACCAATTGTTCATCCCCATGTCAAATTAGTATGGGACGGGGAAAAATATACCATGAAATCCATAATTTGTATAGTAAATTTTTGGTTGACTTTATCCCAATATCTGCTACAATACCCAGCAGCAAGAGTTACATTTTATCCTGAAAGTTCATCCGTTTGATTTACAATGGAGGTTCAGAGATGATGTTTCGCCATAAAATAATCGGACTAATGATAGGACTTCTGCTTTTGAGCGTTGTTGTGCTATTCACGCTCACAGGTCGTAGCAGTAACGAAGGTCGCCAGCACCGCAGCATCATCCGCCGGCAACCAGTGCGAACGACCGGTCTTCAAGAATGGCCGATTAAATCCAACCTGCCGCTTGTCATCGTTGACACGGCTGGCAAGTGGATTCCTGACGAGCCGAAAATCCCTGCGAAACTGAAGATTCTTTACGACGACTCTGGCGGGCGGAATTTTGTGGGAAGTCCGCATGTCCATTTTGAGGGGAAAATCGGGATTGAGGTCAGAGGGAAGACTTCGCAACAGTACCCGAAAAAACAGTATGGCTTCAAGATTCTCAATGATAAGGGCGAAGGTTTGGCAGTCTCGCTGTTGGGAATGCCAGCGGATTCCGACTGGATTTTACACGGGCCATATTCAGACAAGTCGCTCATGCGGAATTTCTTGGCTTACGAATTCAGCAATCGTATCGGGCGATACGCGGTTAGAACGAAGTTTGTCGAGGTGTTTTTGAACAAAACAGGCGACGCTGAAATCCAACCAAGACATTACGTTGGCGTCTATCTGCTCATGGAGAAAATCAAGCGTGGGAAACATCGGGTTGATATTCAAGCTCTTGAACCATCGCATAACAAAGAACCTGAAATCACGGGCGGATATATCATCAAAATTGACAAGACTGATTTCGACGACAGTTTGTTTACTTCCGTTTACAGAACGCTATTCATTCATGTTTATCCGAATGGTGATAAGATTACTGAGGCGCAGAAGGCGTGGATTAAAAATTACATGAACGCATTTGAGAAGACGTTAAGCTCTCGCAACTTCGACCTGAAGCATGGGTACGCCAAATATATCGACACGGCTTCCTTCATCGACCACTTGATTATCAACGAATTATTCAGAAATATCGACGGTTTGCGGATTAGCACGTTCATTCACAAGGAAAGGAATGGCAAATTGGAAATGGGTCCGGTTTGGGATTTCAACTTATCGATGGGGAATGCAGATTACTATAATGGTTGGAAACCTAACGGTTGGATTGTTTATACGACTCCCGTTCCTTTCTGGTGGCGTCGACTTCTTGCAGATGAAAATTTTGCACGGCAATTCGCTGACAGGTGGCATGAATTGCGCAGGGATACACTTGCTACCGCAAACATTATGGCGACTATTGATGGGACCGCTGAACTCCTTGATGAAGCACAAGCTCGGAATTTCCAAAGATGGCAGATTCTCGGACGATATGTTTGGCCGAATCCCCGTCCGCTTCCGCGGAGTTACGAAGGGGAAGTCAAAAGGTTGAAAAAGTTTCTGGCAGGTCGAGCGAAGTGGATAGAGCAGTCTGTCAGATAAATCCCCCACTGAGAGCGTCACATAATCTGTGACAGGTGGAATTAGTCCCATTGAACTTGAGGAGTGAGCATCCTCAGATGCGAACGGTTGTACATCCATCGGCATCTGAGGATGCCGGCTCTCTCATCTCGTATTAGTTTCACAACAAAATGAATCATCTCAATATTTCTCAACTCTTCTCTTTCTCGTAGTCAATAGCCCAGGTGCCGTCAGCATTGAGCCTGGGAGTTTTGTCCCAATATTCCAAAGTATCGTCAGGAGCATTGTATTCCTTCAAGTGCGATATAAATAGTTCGTGCATTTCTCTGACAACGCCTTCATTGTCTGCGGAAATATCGTTGGCAGCTAGTTGGTCTACGCTCAAGTCGTAAAGTTCAGGAGTGCCATTAGCTCCTACTGGCGCATATCCCCATTTTGAAGTTATCAAGAAAGGCGTCGTGGCTTTACGTGGAATGGTGCCAGCCTCTTTGGCTCTGATACGGCAACCGCTTACAACGAAGTCGCGATGATGACCAGAACCGGAACGCAATGCTTCGGCGAAAGAACGTCCATTGAGAGGTTCAGGTGGTTCTATATCAACATTTGCCAGATCACAAGTAGTCGGCAAGAAATCCATCGGCTGTCCGAATAATGGCAAGCTATTTCCCTTTGAGACGTCAGGCGCAGCCACTAAGAACGGCACATGCCCAATTTCTGGATAGATAGGCCAATAACGGTCATCATCGTCGCTGATATTGCTCTTTCCAGTTCTCTCATGTTCGCCTATGGACATGCCGTGGTCGCTGGTGACTATCACAACCGTGTTTTCCCATAATTCCAAATCGTCGATTTTCTGGAGGATTCTCCCTATCCATCTATCCACCAGTTCCGCTTCCGCCGCGTAATGCGCTCGCAGATTGCGGAGTTCCGCGTCCGTATAGGCATCGGCACATCCGTAGTTCGGATGAAGCATCGGTATTCCATCGTAATCGGGTGTGTATCGCTTGACGAGGTATTCCGGAGGGTCCCACGGCTCATGTGGGTCGAAAAAGTCAACCCAGAGGAAAAATGGACCAGCTTTATAGTTTTCCTCCAACCACCGTGCGGCCAGTCCGCCAGTCTTAGCGGGAAATGTCTCCGATTCAAAACGCCAATATCTGTTGTGCCAGCGGTGCTGGTCTACCAATGGATGTTCTCTGAAAGATGGGTGCAGACGAGTTTTCTCCGGCGGCATTACCGTTTCGATGGGGTCATTGAGATGCAATAACGCTTTATCCCCCTCTTGCCCCCGAGTCTGAAAAGCAGCGTTGAAACCAGAATTAAAACGGGCGTTAAAAAGGTGAGGACAATCACAGATGAGTTGTGTCGAATATCCCTTGGCGTTAAGGAGCTTGGCTATATGATTTTGGCTGCTTTGTTCAATCGGCTGCCAGCCATAATTCGGCCATCCTAGTTTGCCAGTTGCAATGTCCGTTCGGTGCGGAATTGTCGGGAAACTTCCTGTGTAGAATCCTTCCACAGCGGTCGCGCGTTCGGCGGCAAAAGCATCCAATTCAGGCGTGCGGACAGGCATTATTTCAGCGCGGTCGCCGAGATTGTCATAACGATAAGTGTCAGTGATTATTAAAATGATATTGTGCATATTTAGCTTTCCTCCATAAACGAAAAGTATGTTAATTTGACTTTGGTAAATTAGCGTCCCTGCCTTTCTGTCATTGCGAGCGCCAGCGAAGCAATCTCTTGAAGGTTTTCGCTTTACTTCCTTTCAGGTGAGGTTTGGAGAGTTCCTTTTCGGATGGGGGTTTGGGGGAATTCCTTTCGGATGGGGTCTTAGGGGAAGGGTCATCCCCTCAGGTGAGGTTTGGAGAGTTCCTTTTCGGATGGGGGTTTGGGGGAATTCCTTTCGGATGGGGTCTTAGGGGAAGGTGTCCTTCCCTTATTCCCTGTCCTTCCCTCATTCCCTGTGCCTCTCCAATTACTTCGTTCAATCGCAGTTCCTCAGTCTATCCCTGAGATTGCTTCGTCGCTGCACTCCTCGCAATGAC
>SDBU01008562.1_pt1 | contig 11607 bp, 10 predicted proteins | sample 2277071 | NCBI WGS metagenome assembly SDBU01 (sample SAMN10397929, study PRJNA504765) | marine sediment metagenome | isolation source: marine sediment core GS08_GC12, 126 cmbsf | place: Arctic Ocean: Gakkel Ridge, Loki's castle | collected 2008 | reverse complement strand
CGGTACAAGACTTGTGGGACCGTTGGATGGATGATTATTGGTCAGAGCGGATCACAGGGGTTCCATTGGCCCTAAGCGAGGACGAAAAGGAAGGAATGGCCCTATGGAGCATTCCACTTGAGCCTGTTTTCCCGGCAGTTGTGGACAAAATCTGTGCCACTTCTGCTCCGTGTCTTAGGCAAACATACCTTTACACTGAACTCGTGGAAAAAAGGTTTGCTACTAAGTATCCGATACGGTTGACGCGTCTACTCCTACATCTTCTTCCAAAGGCGGACAAATCCTTTTTACACTGCTGGTACGTAGAAGAGTTGGTTCGAAGTCTAGTAGGCTCTGCTGCCTCATCTGGTGATCTTTTGCTAGTCTGCGAACATTTGGCACGATTAGGTTGTCCAAACGCGTCCGAGTTAAAGGAGCTTGTTGAAGAAAGCAGTAATAGTTAGTTGTTACAGAATCAGTATCATATAAAAAGAATTGAAGCATTTGAGGTATCGTGCATCCTTGTGCATACACTTTCTAAATACAAGACAGCCTATGAAACTAAAGCTTCTCTATCAAGAGAACTTTATTAATCTAGTTGTGGTATAGGAGGATTTTTGTCACAAAGGAGAAGATAATGAACAAGGAGACGAGTAATAAAACGAAACAGATAGACGTATTTCTTGCTTTGCCCTGCGCAGAAGCGTTCACTGAGGTAAACGACTGTATTACGGGGGCTTTTATCGCGGCAAATACTAACCCAATCGTTATTGAAGACCGCACTAGGACGACCTTCCTATGGAAAGAGATTGTCAAGGAGATTGACTCTGCGGATTATTTCGTAGCAGATATTTCGTCGTTATCCCCGAGTGTAATTTTAGAACTGGGATACGCCATAAAAGGAAAAGCTCGCCAACGTATCGCAGTGCTTATATCAAAAAACACCAAGGTCCCTTCAGATATTACATGGCTCAAATATATACAATACGGAACCATGGGCGAACTCAAGAAAAAACTAGTCAAGTGGATCAAGGATAACATCCCGCGTGTCGATCCCCAAAAGTTGGACTGTTTTGTCGCTAAGAATAGAGAATATCAGGAAGATTTTTGGGACTTTGACAGGTTTCACGAGCTGTGGCATTGCCCCCCCGGCAGTCAGTTCCATCTTACATCGGAAGGACTTCATTTTACTAATACGCACTTTCCAATAATGACTAGGCATTGTGCCCTTTATCAAGACTATGAATTTGAATTCAAGGCAAGAATAGACAGAAATCTCTTCGGCTGGATTGTCAAAGGTACGAGAGATTACCACCATTATTCGCCTACTTTTCGCATCATGTTCAACATAAACCGAAACGGTGTTTTAACTCCACATATACTTAATGTCAACGTAGTGCGTGAAGAGTCCGGCTATCACCCCTTTGAAAGCCAACAAGTTTCGCTTGTCAGAAAGGAAGCCTGGTTTACGCTTACTACTAAGGTTATTGATGACAGAATTACCATATTTAACGACGGGAAAGAGATATTCGGTGCGGATTTCGGCACCGACGATCAGTACAAGGATTTCTACGAGACCACATACAAGAAACAAGGTGAAATTGGGTTTAGGTGTTTTGGGTTCGAATCTCCTTATAACGAAAGGTCTCCTTTTAATGAAGAGGCAACTGTCGGGTATGTTAAATTGAGAGAAATTGACAAATAGGGACACCACTTATCATTGTTGCCAGATTGAGTCATTGCATATAAACTTGTGGCATGCCACGAATATCAAGAGTTGTGGCAGCGGGTTTTCCTCATCATGTGACTCAAAAGGGAAAGTATCAGTAGCGTGTTTTTGAAGACAAAGATGATTTCATAAACAGAATGGAGAGGCTGCTTGGACCGCAACCAGAAACTTTATCTCACGGGGGGCCTCGTAAGAATTAATAAATAGTCGCTGTCCCTATTAATTAGTCCCTATTCAAATGAGGTCATTCCTAAAAACGCTAACTGATATGATGAACATTAGCCGAGTATCAGGAAACGTCGGGGCACATTTTGGAGAATCCACTGTAACCGTAGATGAGGTAAAGAGTCCGATAGAGTTCACCTCTGCTATTTTTGAGTATGTATATGTTGCCCTAGCTAAGGTAGAAAAGGTTCGGAAAAGTGTCCAAGAAACCAAAAGAAGGTCTATAGGCAAAGATAGCTAGGCAAAAATAGGGATATCGGTCATTAAAAGCCTAACAAATCATTCGAGCCGACCGATTACAGCGGTGGCTGAGCTTAGTCGTTGGGCTGGAGGAAAACCATGAGGTCGGACTGCGAGGAGCTGAAGGAATCTTCCATCTACGTGAAGCGATGGATCAGACGACAGCCCGCCGTCAAGGAAGAATCTATCACTGATTGGATCCTTTATGACGTGTCTGAAAAGATCAATGGTATGGTATATCGCGCTTTTTCACGACACCAGGAGGCGCGGCAAACCGGAGCTGACTGGGAATGGTGGTTCCTGTTTCCTGATTTCTCTGCCAAAATGCGAGTCCAGGCCAAAAAGGTTGATCCAGCGAACGACAATTACGCGTCCATAGCGCACACGAACAGGTACGGGCTCCAAATTCAGAGGCTACTCCAAGATTCACAGAATAAGGACTTTATGCCCTTTTACGCATTCTACACTGCCCTTAAGGAGAGGACAATGTGTCCAAAGACGGTCAACGACGAAGGGGTATTCATGGCTGGTGGCAACCGAGTTTACACCGATTTCATCCAAGACGGGAAGAACCGCGTCATGGCCTCAGATATTCTTTCGAGATGTGTCGCACTTTCCTGTTTTCTGTGCTGTCCCCTCAATTCAGAAGATCGTGGAAATAGAGGCTTCATCCGATTTCTGTCTCGTTACTATACATCGGAGATCGGGATTAGGCCGGAAGAGGAAGTTGACCCGTTAGAGCGAGAGGAGATTAGGGGAATCTATAGGAAGGTACCGGGTTACGTTGCCTCTTTCGTCGAACACGCACGGGAAGGCTTGCCTGACTGGTGGGAAGAAGAGTTCAGAGGATACATAGAAGGCGTGAATTCTCTCATAGTGTACGACGCGAGAGGCGAGAAACAGCCCAACAAGCGCGTCGTTAACTGGCATTAGTTCGAAAATAGCGAATCTTACATTAATGGCCTGCCCCCTAGAATCGGTCCAGTTATTATGTTAGAGCAAGGATCAAGGAAAGGGGGAAAAGAATGACTAGAAGAAGTTGTAGGCCTGAACAAATCATTAAGAAGGTACGGGAAGCAGAGGGCCTTCTCAGTCGAGGCTCTACCGTAGGAGAGGCTGTTAGGAAAATAGGAGTTACAAAGCAGATTTATTACCGCTGGGACAAAAAATAGGGACAGCGACCATTATTATTCACGAATTAAGTTGCTACATGTAAACTCTTGATATGCCACGAATATTAAGAGCTGCGGCAACAGGTTTTTGTCATCATCCTACTTAAAGGGGGAATTATTGGCCATATATTTTTGAAGATAAAGATGGTTTCATAAGCAGAATGGCGGGGCTGTTTGGGCGGCAACTAAAGGATTTATCTCGCGCGGGGCCTCATGAGAATCAATAAATGGGAGCTGTCCCTATTAAACTGGAAGAGTACGATGAAAACAAAGAGTATCGCTTCTTGGAGGCACTGAGGAACTATATTCAGCATCGAGGGATTCCGGTACATTGGACTCAGCAAGGCGGTAGGTGGATGTTTTTGAAGGACGATGGTTTCCTAGGATATTACATGGAACTAGCTTCACAACGTTCTTATCTCGAAGAAGATCCTAAATTCAAAAAAATAATACTTGCGGAACTGGATGAAAAGATCGATTTGAAAGCAGCAACCAGAAGCTATATAGAATTGATTAGCAATGTTCATAAATCGGCCAGGAGTATGATCGCCAAATCTGTATCAGGAGCTAGAGAGTTGATTGAGGATGCGCATCATCGATATGCGGCTATTGATAGTGAGAGCTTGGTAGACCTCAGTGCATGCAAATGGTCAGATGAAGGGCAGGTTTCTGTTATAGCATTGTTGTTAGACTGGGACGATATTCGGGTGAAGCTTCAAAAGCGAAACAGAAAGCTAACTAATCTTAGAAAACGCTATGTAACAGGTAGAATCAAAACTCATAACAAATAAATGCAGATGGACACGGCTTTCGCCGCGCCACGATTTTGGCGTTAGCTGTGTTTGAATTCCGAGGCTACCATGAAAAGTGGGAAGGATTTAGAACTGGAAGTCAAGAAATTGCTTGATTTCGAGCTTGGGCGAGGGAAGCTTGGACTTGATCCAAGACAATGTGAGATATTTCACCGCAAATCTTACTTTTCAAAGGATAGGAAACGCGATATCATTTTTGATGTGGCAGTTGAGGTTCATCGGCCCGGTTCAAGTGATCCTTGGCTATTTTGGATCTGGGAGTGCAAGGATGAAGGACGACCGGTTGATGTCGAGGAAGTGGAAGAGTTTCACAGCAAGTTGGAGCAAATCGGCGTCCACAAGGTTAAAGGCACGATGGCGTCTCGATTAGGTTTCAGAAGCGCAGCCTACGAGTATGCGAAAGCAATGGGAATTGGTCTTGCACGAATCCTACCGCATGGAAGTATTATTCGACTTACTGAGGCCGTGAAAGTCATCAGTGAACAATCTGTTCGATTTGGATTGACACATCCAGAGACACGAGCATTAAGTTCTATGACATATGGATTGTCCATGTCAGGATTGGGCGTAGAAAGCATAGAGGAACTAGTGGGGCTAGAAATTGGTGAGGAACTCAAGGATGGCTAACAGTTGCGTGGAACGAACGCCTAAGACTGTGTCGCTTTTTCAGGTAGGTGCTTCTTCCCTATTTTTCGTACTATGGCCCCGCTTGTAGCGTTTATCCAGCGTTGCCCACGCATGACGTTAGATATGAGAATCCGTATGAAAATGAAGATTGAGAAAATAATCATGGACGGATGGGAGAGTTATAAAAACAAAGTAGCTAATAATCTCTTGGCGCCGGAAAACGAAAAAATGATGCAGCTTCAAATGGCGCAGATATACCAAACCTTGTCTCCGGTCTACGAATATGAAAAATCGGAGTCCATAAAGGTGCTCTTAGAGGTAGCCGTCACCATCCAGGGTAATGTGTTTAGGAGTATCGACATCGTCATAGTGCATACCCTTGATAAGGAAATGAGCAACTATCCGATTGAGCTAAAGTGTTTTCGCTTGATGGCTCGTAAAGGAACAGGAAGGCGAGGTGCGCAGAATCTCGGCATGTATGACTATTGGGAAGATATCGAAAACATTGAGAACTACTCGCGCCTGAACAGATTCTCAAGAGGATTCGAATTTACCCTAACCGACGATCCTTATTATGTACAAACACAACACAAGGGCAGTCAGGTAGCTACCTACTCGACGAATATTAATCGCCAAAATGTAACAGGCACATTGAAACACAAGATTGCTAATCGCAAAGGAGAAATCCGATTAGCTGGAACGTACAGTATGCGAAAGTGGGAAAGAATAAACAATTTTTACTTTATCGCACAACAGACAAAGTAGCGCATAACATTTTGCTGAAAACCAACTCAAAAACGCTTCCGCGTTTTTGAACGTTTTAGCATACCCGTTATGCGTAACGAATGAAAATAATGTTAACTTTCGTTCCGACATGCTATGAACAGATCAATATTCTCTTTGTCAAGGAACCGAAATTATGAATCTTGCCTCCAGAAACGTTCTAAATATTTTCCTCGCTTCACCAGGAGACCTCATGGATGAGCGTCGCATAGCCAAGGATACCGTGCTTTGGTTAAGTCACAGTCTGGGAAAAGAAATTGATTTGCATGTTGAGCTACTGGGATGGGAAGACACTCTACCTGGCATCGGACGACCGCAAGAGCTTATCAACCGGGACGTAAGAATATGTGATCTTTTTGTCGGGCTGCTCTGGAGACGCTGGGGACGCCCAACTGGTGAATTCTCTTCGGGCTTTGAGGAAGAACTAACTATCGCAGAGGAACGACACCACGACACAAAAACTCCTGACATTTGGCTTTTCTTCAAAGATATAGAGGAGCACTTTCTCGAAGACCCTGGCCCACAGTTAAAGTCGGTCTTAAGTTTCCATCAGAAGCAAATGGCGGATAAGAAATATCTTTTCAAAACCTTCAACAATCTAGAGGATTGGAAAAGCATTTTTACAGAAACGCTCATTGTATATATGGCTAGAATATGCGGCATTCAAAATATTTCTCCCGGGCCATCTCCCGACGAATCTCTAGTGCCCTCTCACGAGACAATAGTACCAAGCAGCACTGCTGGCCATAAAGTCCCATCAGAGATGGTTCCGGCGGTGCTTCTGGAAGCTTTGAAGAAAAGTGTTGAATTAGTGAAGGGCGGCTCATTTGGGAAAAGAGGCGAATTGACTGAGCTTGAAACCTCTCGGATTTTTCTGGCCACCTCAGCTTTGCTTTCCAATAGATACACTCATGAACCGCTAGGTGTTCACGAAATGAATATATGCTACAAATATCGAGATGAATATGATCTTTTATCTGTCGAGAAAACGCTAATATTGAGAACAATGATTTTAAGTAATGATGAAAACGTCCCAGGATGGTATTGGCTCAAGGATATTAGAAAACCCGGAATATGTTATCTCTTGAGGTATTTAGCTCTCCATGATAGCGACGCGACTGTCCGACAAAGTGCAATTCAGTTCTTCGCCAACACTCGAGTCCTTCCACATAAAGCACAGAAAAGAACTCGAACTTTTTACACCAAGATCCTAAATGACAAATCACGTGAGGTCAAAACCGCGGCTCTTCAGTTAATTGAAAAACTTGGACAGATTCAAGATATGGAACTTGTCGAACATTTTGTAAAAGAACCAGAATCAGGCTTGCACGATGAAGCATTGAAATGCAAAATTGGAACAATTCTCAGACAACAACCAAAGTTGGCTTTCAGCACACTTTTGGCTTCCAGGTTTGACAGAGAGGATGTAAGGAATTCTTTTCTGGAAGACTCTCTTGTTAATGCTGACGATAGTGCCCTTTTCGACCACATTGAAAACGAAGACTCCAGAGTGCGGAACGGCATTGTGGATGAATTGCTAAAACGGAAATTAATGACTGAGAATTTGGCGACAAAGCTGCTTGAGGATTCGTCCTTGAATGTAGAACAGAAAGCATATCTAGTATTATTCCATGATGAAAACATCACGCCAACTCGTATTAGACGGATAATTGGTCAAAATTCACAGTCAAAATTCTCTTTAGCACCCGGGATGGTTGACGTTGATGAAATAGTCCTCAAGCTATTTCTTACCTGGCCCCTTTCGAAATTGTTGGATGAAGTTGATTGGTACAACCTAAACGGTTCCATCGCCTATCGAGCGATAGCCGTCAAATATTACAGTGAAGGTTTGGTTGACATTGAATCGGACTTGAAGATCTTTTTTGCGCCAATCAGGAAAAAAGCGCTTAGCCGTGTGAAGCAGATAACAAGAGATAGTTACCTTAAGACTATCGCCTCACTAGAAACTAGTCTATCCTCTGATGAAGAGAGGAGTTCGGCAAAGAAACAGGCAGAAGACGAGGCAAGTGGGCTTGTCAAAAGTTACAAAGAACTCGATGGTTCTATTCTGGAAAACTTCACTTGTGCAGCTCTCGCTGGTATTGCCCTGAACGCAGAAGCAGAGTCAGTCAAATTTGGCAGAGAGTATGTTAATCACGATGATGCACCAATCAGGCTTCAAGCATTAAGAATAGTTGAACGTTTTGGTGACGAAACTGATGTAAAGTGCCTTGTAGACATAGCCAAGAATTCCTCCGGGGAAATAAAATCAACAGCTACACGTGCAGCTCTAAGATTCTCATCGGATTATCAGCAGGCCGTAATTCCGCTTCTGCGAACGAAAGATACAGAATTAGTCAAGCAAGTTGTCAAGTATATTTGGAATGATGACATGAGAAGGGTGAGACCGGTTTTGGAAGCGTTACTGAATGACTCAGAAAAAGAAAATAGGAAGGTTGTACTATCCTATTTTATACATAAACTTAGTCGGAAAAAACGGGAAGCAATGTTGAACAAGTATTTGAAGCGAGCCACGCACTACTATAATATAGTGCATTTACTCGATAAGATAGTTTATTCGACCAAGGCTGTGAGATCACATTTCTTGCAGGAGTTGATGGACTATTGATGCCCGGCTCTACATCATATTTCTGCAAATCCCATTTGTATTAGCTATTATGCCATTTAGATTGATTTCGTACAGCCTGTCGCTGCAGCGGACAGGTTGATAGCTCCGCTGTTGGCCTGCGGCTGAGCTCGAACGTTATGCTCAGAAAAGGAGAAGCTGTAATTGCAATTCATCCATACTGACTTAGGCCAAAGAAAACGTGGCGAAATAGTAGAGATAACTCTTACACGTGGTGCAAATGTCCGCTTGATGGATAGCTCCAATTTCTCTAATTATAAAAACGGTCGCCGTCATCGTTACATTGGCGGGTTAGCAAAGCGATCACCTCTTAGGCTCCAAATTCCAAGTTCTGGGCACACTGGCACGTAGCTGTTGATATGCAGGGCTTGAGAGGTAGTACAAGAGCCTCAGTAAGGGTACTTCTAGGTGCTCTGCCGGAAATAAGTGAAGCACCGCTTTCTTCTGTTCCGAGTCTTATCCAGGATAATGTACCGCCATCTCTAGTACCGCAGGATCAAGTGCATGATGTATTTATTTCACATGCATCAGAAGATAAAGATGAGATTGTCAGGCCATTGGCAAACGCTCTCATGAATGAAGGGTTAGATGTTTGGTATGATGAATTTACTCTTCGAATTGGTGATAGCCTTCGGCAAAAAATTGACCAGGGACTTGCCAACAGCCGTGTTGGATTGGTTGTTCTTTCTTCCGCCTTCATATCTAGAGGCTGGACAAATTATGAGTTGGACGGAATTGTTACTCGCGCAGTATCCGGAGAGCAGATTCTCCTTCCAATTTGGCACAACATAACAAAACAACAAGTTGTTGATTTCAGTCCGTCACTAGCGGATAAGGTAGCACGTAGTACTGCAACTCATACCGTAGAGGAAATCGCTAAAGAAATTGCGGAGCTACTAAGGTCTGCAGCTCAATAAAGCGTTATGTATAAAGGACAAATCAAGAATGAATGTCTTCATTAGTTATAGCCAGCGAGACAAGAAATACGCTGAACTAATCGCCAATAGGTTGCGCGAAGCTAATCATCGAGTGTGGTATGACACCTGGACGTTGAAAGTAGGTGATAACCTCATTGATAAAATCAATAAAGGATTAAAAGAGGCCGAAGTACTCATTGTAATTATTAGTAAGCACTCTCTCCGATCAAAATGGGTAATGTATGAGTTTTCAGCACTTGCCCTTGGTGATATTTCGGGAAGAAAAAGTCGTATTATTCCCGTGTTAATAGATAATAGTGCTGTCCCTGAGTATCTGGCTAGGTATGTGTATGTTGATCTTACCGTTGACAAGGAGACAGGACTACAGAACATAATATTAGCTCTCGCTGAACCCCCTAAGCCTCGTGAAAAGCCTAAAGCAGAGCGTAAGAGCACATATGACAAAGCTATTGCAGTGCTTTCACAGAAATTGCATGCTGGAATATTATCTCTTGTCTGTGGAGCTGGAGTGTCTATGGGAGCTGGAATACCGTCATGGAATAGTCTCTTGCTCAGACTTCTCGAGTCAATGATGGTCAAAATTTCCCAAAACCATTCAATCTCCTTATGCAACTCTGATGCAAAGGAATTTCAGGAACGACATGGTCATTCTGCCTTGATTTTAGGCAAATACCTTAAGACAAATCTGGGTAATGACTTTCTACCACAGTTGAGAGATGCCCTTTATTCTGAGAAACTTGCAACCTGTGATATCATAGACGCAATTGTCGAGTTAGCGCGACCTCAAAGAGATGGGAAGCCTCTTGATTCAATAATAACTTTTAATTTTGATGGAATGATCGAAGAAAATTTAAAAAAACATAGTATCCGGCATAAAGCAATTTCTACGGAAGGAACGCGAAATGCGCCGAATGAACTCCCTGTTTATCACGTTCATGGTTATCTGCCCCGAGAAGGTGGGATAAAAAAAGATGCTGAAATAGTTTTTAGTGAGGATGCTTACCATAGTCAATTTATTGAATCATTCAGCTGGTCAAATTTAATTCAGCTCAATAAACTTAGCCAAAACACATGCTTGTTTGTTGGCTTGAGTCTGATAGATCCAAATCTACGACGTCTTTTAGATGTTTCCAATCGTAAGAATCCCTCACGTATACTTAGTCATTACATCGTAAAGAAGGTCCCCAATTTTGCCGACAGTAGCGACAAAGTCGACGATCTCGCATTCTTGCTCGAAGAACAAGACGCAAATGAGTTGGGGCTTAATGTTGTTTGGGTGCAAGAATTGAAGGAAATTGCTCAGTTACTCCGAAAGATAGGAGAAAATCAGGCATAACAAGGCTAATTCAGCCGACGCAAAAAGCCGCGCGGCTGATTAGCGGCGCTATACATAAACGAAAAGGTGTTTGATGAGACCAAGAGTATTTCTATCACATTCGAAAAGGGACAAGGCAATTATTGAAAAAATTGCTAATGACTTAAGATCAGCACATGTTGATGTTTGGTATGACGAATGGGAAATACCTCCAGGAGATTCTTTTCGACGTCAAATCACAAACGGTATCGACGGAAGCGATCTGTTTTTTGTATATCTAACAGACAGTTCGGCAAAATCGTATTGGGTACAACACGAACTAGATACAGCATTTATAAAACAGGCAAACTCAGGCAGAAATGTTTTGGCTCTTTTTGTCGATTCCGATCATACGAGACAACAACTACTAATTGATATTCAGGCCATTCACTCACCTGTGTTCAACGACGATGATTATTTGCGACCTTTCAGTCAACTTATTTCAAGGGCTTGGGAAAGCTATTCTCAAAGAGTCATTCAAGAATCAATTTCCAAATCAAGGACGAAACAGTTGGAGCTAGAGAATGAAATAAAAACTCTCGAATTGACAATTGCCAGAGTTAGTTCTGCAGATTTTGCAGATATAGCCAAAATACTGAATGACATCGAAGGAAAGAAATATTTAATCGCCAGCAAAGAAGTGACACTCCGGCGTGTTTTTGAGTTACTTTCAAACGCCTTAGCAACAAGTTCAAGCCTTGCTCATTTACAGTACTTGCTTTTACAGAAGCTAGGGGTTGATAAAAGCGCAGGTGATATAGAAAGTCTTGCTGATGTAAGCAAATATCGAATTAGTGATATTATTGGGCCGTTGGTAATCATCGGTTTAGTTCATATTCAGCCACCTCATGGCGACCTCCTCGATGATTACTATTATCTGACGGAGTTGGGGAAAAAAGTCGCAGCAAAGCTGTAAGAGTTTATAGAAATCAGATAGCTAAAAGGTATAACAGCGGCATTAAGGGCGCTGGCAAAAAACCGCCGCGCCTTATGCCGCGCGTCATAAGCAATAATAAAATTGAGGCTCCTAAATGTCTTGTCCAAGAATATTTGTAAGCTCTACATACTACGATCTAAAGCATGTCAGGGAAATAATTCGAG
>SDBU01008561.1_pt1 | contig 11610 bp, 15 predicted proteins | sample 2277071 | NCBI WGS metagenome assembly SDBU01 (sample SAMN10397929, study PRJNA504765) | marine sediment metagenome | isolation source: marine sediment core GS08_GC12, 126 cmbsf | place: Arctic Ocean: Gakkel Ridge, Loki's castle | collected 2008 | reverse complement strand
GGCGGTAGGTTCTTTTACGGAGCCGGAGCCCTGAATACGCTCAAGAGACAAGGCCAAGAGTTTGATATGGTGTACGGCACCAGCACGGGCGCTATCTGCACCATGTTGTGGATGCAGGGAGACCCGAGCCGAGCTTGGGACCTATCCTCCAAGATCAAACCAACGGATCTCGTGAAGGGTTCCAATCGAGCAACCAAACTTCTACATTTTGCTCGGTCTAAGCCACTGGCTGACAACAGACCTATGCTGGATACTCTTCGTACACACTTCCCTAGGCATACCCTGAACTTCTCGTTCAAGTCGCACGCTGTAGCGACTAACATCCTAACTCAAAGAAGGAAAGTTTTTGAACTACGGGAAAATGACCCAGACATATATCGGTATGTGGTTGCCTCGTGCGCCATACCTGCATTGTTCAAGCCAATACGTTTCAACGACGAGTTGGTTTGTGTGGACGGTAGTGCGATAGACAACGGTTTGCTAACTCCGGCCGTGAAAGCAGGAGCGACGGAAATTGTCCTTATCGTTTTAACAGAGGAGCCTGCTACTAGAGTTAATCCTGAAGATTTATTTGATGTCATTGGAGCTGTTACTGACGGAACGCTGACTCATAGTGTAACAACAGACCTAAAGTTGACTGAGGCACGAAACCATCTACCCGGTTTCAAGCAGATTAAAGTTCAACTAATACGCCCTGCGAAACGAGTACCTATTGAGCTGTTTGACTGGACACCCGAGCAGGCTCGCGAGGCGTTTGATCTAGGCACGGTAGATGCCCTGAATATGGAAACAGTCATTGACGAACCCAAAACGAGTGACACCCAGGCAAAAGACCCAGCTTTATAGCTCGGTCAAGCAGGTAGAACCCAGAAACGAGACACAGGAGAGATACCTACAGGCCATTGACGACAACATTGTGACCTTCGGGGTTGGTCCCGCTGGTACAGGCAAGACGTACTTGGCAATGTTCCAAGCCGTCACTTATCTCGGTGCGAAAAAGAGTACAGATATCAGGCGAATCGTCCTAACTCGTCCGATCGTAGAAGCCGGTGAACGGTTGGGCTTCTTGCCGGGGCTTCTAGAGGACAAGATGGATCCGTTCATGCGACCACTATACGACTCCCTGTACGAGATGGTGGGGATGCAAGACGGTCGCTCGAAGATTGCAAACGGGAGCATTGAGATAGCTCCGATCGCCTTCATGCGCGGCCGGACTTTTAAGGATGCTTTTATCATCGTTGACGAAGCGCAGAACTGTACTTACGATCAGCTCAAAATGGTGTTAACTAGGCTCGGCGAGAATACGAAACTCGTAATTTCGGGAGACATGAGTCAATCCGATCTAAACGGCAAATCAGGTTTGGGCCGTATAGTGGATGCTGTTGCAGGTACCAACAACGTGGGGGTGATAAAATTCGAGAGTCGGGATGTGGTTCGCAGCGAGATTGTGCGAGACATACTGGCCTCGATAGATCGGTATGAAGATGAAGGAAAAAACACCTGATAAGATGTTGAATAGGTTCCTGATTACAGGGTGTGGACGATCTGGAACCAAATTTCTGTCTGACATGATGAACAGGTCAAAGAAATGGATTGTTCTGCACGAGCCAGATTCCAACTACTTCACTAACGAGAAAATTTCGCAAAACAAAGTATCTTTGCAACTGGCGGCTTATAGCCGGTTCTACCATACTAGCCATTATGGAGAAGTAAACAGTATTCTTCGATTGCTGGTACAGCCAACGGTCAACAGGAATGCAGAAGGACAAAGAACTCTTCGGCACCCCCGGGACTTCGAGGTAGACCAAAAGGGCGTAATTCTGAGGAATCCTTTTGATCTGTTATTGTCGGAAATTAACAGACATCCGATGGAAACTTGGGATGCTACCCTAAATAGATTTGGTGGAGATTTGAATATTTTAGACTGGTGTGTGGACAACAAATATTTTGTCATTCGATTTGACCAGATGACCACGGACTCGGAATACCTAAATAAAATCATTCGTACCTTCGGGATAAATGATGTGACGGCTACAGAAAAGGATGTCCGCACGAAAGTCAATGACAATACGGAAAAAACGCATCAGCTATCGGCCTTGAGCAGCAGTCAAATGGAGATTGCCAAGAAAATTTGCGATCCCTTCGCTGCCAAGTACAAACTATAGGGATCAAACATGCCTGATACCCCCACTCCCGACATGGCGGACGTAAACTTTAGCCGGAGACTGGACAAACTATTTTTCACCGGCAAAAATAACGGCACTCTGATCGAGTGCGGGGCTGTTGACGGGTTTACCAGAATCATTGGTATGTACTTTGAGCAGAAGGGCTGGAAGGCTATCAACATCGAGCCCAATCCACAATCCTACAGTGAGCTGGTTGTGAACCGTCCCGCCTCAGTGAACCTGAACTTAGCCTTGTCTGACACGGTGGGTGAGGCTTCCTTTAGCTGGCCGAACAAGTGCCTTAGTCACGGTACTCTGGAAGAGAACGACTTCATGGGCCGTGCCTCATCTTGGGCGGTGGTTCCTACGACTACCTACAAGAACGTGATTGAGGTACTAGGACTAAAGAAGCTGGACCTGTTTATTCTAGACGTTGAGGAGCACGAGCTTAGTGTGATTAGCGGCATGGAGGGTGCCTCTGTTCTGCCCGAGTATTTCATTATCGAAACCAACAAACCCACCACTACCCCAGAGATAGTGGCTGCTGCTCTTGCTCCTAAGGGGTACACCGTGGTAGGCAAAGACCACAGCAATACGTACTTCAGGAGGCCGTAATGGAGGACGATAGGATTTTCAACATAGGAGGCAGAATGGGCGGCGGCGGGGGCGATGTTTATCTAGCCATGTGCTATCTAAAGTTGCTGGGACCCGAGTCTATTTTGGTGCGTTACTGCGATATGTATCCGTATTATACTGCTTTGGCGCAGGAACTTTTCACAATGATGCCGAATGTTACTTTCGAGGCAACGCACGAACGGATAGAACCTGCTCTGCATGACCCGGTGAAGTTGGTTTCTTTTGCAAAGCCTTGCGTCGGAGAGGAGTCGGGTTTTCCGAAATGGAACATACCGCCCAAACCGGAACTGCCTAAGAGCTATTCTGTACTAGCGCCACAAGCAGGTAGGGCGGGCAGCGAGCCCCTGAATAGATCAATGCACACGACAGAAATAGAAAAGGCTTTAAGAGAACTGGAACATCCTGTGGTCCTTCTGGGGGGCGGAAACTGTCCCCCTGTTAAGGGTACAATTGACCTAAGAGGCGAGACTTCAATTATTGAAGCAATCGGAATTATTTCGCGCGCAAAAAGGTTCACAGGGGAACATGGAATATTAGCTTTTGCCTCTCTTAGTCAAAAAGTACCTTCTTGCCTATACATACAAGCGGATAGGGAGTACATGGGTCTGAAAAATAGAATGATGCGTGGCTGGGTACAGTATTGCACGAGTGTAAGAAACAGAGAAGGAAAATGAGTATCTCTTGCATCGCATTCGAGGGAGTCAGTTATCCTGTTTTTCAAGCAGAAGGAAACGCTGCTCAATTTGCTATCCCTTTTGCAAAAAAGGTGTGTTCTGGAACCGGGTATGACATTGGGTGTTCTAGCGAGGAATGGTCTTTTCCTGGGTCGATTATGGTTGACGAATCCTTTGCAGATGAGTACCACGCACTGAATTTGCCTGACGAACAAGTGGATTACATTTTTTCGAGCCACTGTTTGGAGCACATAGATAGTTGGGTATCCGTCATGGATTATTGGTATTCCAAATTGGTGCCTGGGGGGGTTTTGTTTCTATATCTTCCCGACTACAGCCAATTATACTGGAGACCCTGGAACAACAGAAAACACAAGCACTCTTTTACGATGCCTCTGATACGTGATTACATGACGGCAAAAGGATACACTGCTGTGTTTGGGTCTGGAACAGATTTGAATAGTTCATTCATGATTATGGGAGAAAAGTAGTGACCACTCTCCACGCAGGACCCTGGACAGGAGAATTTGGATGGGAGCTTTGCTCTTGGAATCCCCGAGTACGAAAGATGGCAGAAGGCTTTGACCACATAATCGTGGAAGGTCCATCTACGTCTAGATACCTGTACGAATTTGCAGACGAGTACATTGTGAACGATATAAAACCGAACACTTCGGATGGATACAAAGGTACCTCTACAACCCAACCCGTATACGCAGAGGGGGTTACTGTCTTCAAGCCGGTATGGGGTAATATGGGTCGCCCTGAGTTGCGTCTTCTTGAAAAAGAGTATAATCCGCACCCCGACAAAAAGTGGAGATGCCTTGCTCCTGACGACCCAGCCGAAGTCGCGGAAATTTTGTGTGCCTTCAGGCCGGTGAAGCGGTTTCGTGGACGAGTACATTCGGACAAGGAGTATCTGAAGAAGCTGTGTGTTTCTTTGGTTGGAGAACTGCTGGTTCAAGGATTCACGATAGGGTGTATAGGAGGCCCGGACAATTACCATATACCCGGAACTATAGATCTACGTGGTAAGTCACTAGAGAGACAATGTTCGGCTATTGCCGGAGCCAAAGTGGTGTTGGGACCCAGTAGCGGTCCAATGCACTTAGCGAGCCTGTGCAAGACACCTCATGTGGTCTGGTATAACCGACCTGACCAGACTTCCTCCTACGCTCGCTACAGGGATCACTGGAACCCATTCAACACGCCTCACGTTTACCTGAGGCAGCAGGTGCCCACACCGATTGAGATAACGGAAGCCGTTGTTAAACTAAAGGAGCAGAGTTATGGCTGAGGACTTAGTAAAAGATAATGCAAATATTAGCGAGGCAGGGACTCGGAAGTCAGAGGCCCGGAGAGCCAAACATGCTCCCTACAATCCTCGTGAATACTGGGCCGCCAGACTGAAAAAGAATGGTCCGAAATACGTTGCAGTCAACAACAAGAAATCAGAGTTCACGAACCAAGAAAGGGTTTTCTGGGACCACATCTCCGCGAACATTCCCCCCGGAGGCGATGTACTGGATTTTGGATGTGGTGTGGGACGCTTTGCAGCTAGATTCGCAGAACTGTGCGACAGCTACACAGGCGTGGATATCAACGAAAAGGCACTAGAGTACGCCCCGGTAATTGAAAACGCTAGGTACGTGTATCTAGAGGATGACAAACTTCCATTCGACGATAATTCTTTTGATGTAGCTGTAGCGCTCACTGTGTTGCAGCACATTGTTGCTCCCGAGCAATACGACAACTGGACCTCGGAGCTTGCTAGGGTCGTGAAGACGGGAGGCTGTTTCTTCATCGTTGACGCTCCGCAGTACGAGAATGGTGCCCTCATCAAAAACGCGGGTCACATGTGCAGGCGTACACCCGAGATTATTTCTGCGTCACTGAAGTCAGTGGTTGCAGCGGAAGACAAGCTCAGCGCAGAATCTAAAGATTCGCACTACTACTTTCTTGCAACTAAGACGGCTGTTTGAGATCTCATGACTTATCTAGTAACCGGGGCAGCGGGATTCATAGGGGCGAGATTTGTTGAGGACTGCAATTACAGGGGTATCCCTGTGATATCAGTTGACAAACACGAGGCGTTTGGGAGGGAAAGACTGGAGAACGCTGAATGAAAATTCTGATTCTTGGAGCCTTTAGCGACAAAATGAGCACTCTATACGGCCTTACCGAAGGTCTAGAGGAGTGTGGCTATGAGTGGGATTTCGTAGATACGAAGCCCGGCATGGCCCCTGTTAACATTAGGTTATCGCAGTACGCCGATCTTGTAGCAGAAAAAGCCGAGAGTTGCGATACAGTGATGATAGGAAAAGGTTCCACAATACCGATGGATGTCTACGAAAGAATGATTTCGCTGTGCCCCGACACCACCTACCTGACGTTCGATTCAGTCAGCGGAGAGGGTTGCGGGCCTCCCGGCAGACCGACAGAACTAGGACCCCGTGGTCTATTGTGTGATCGTATTCTGTTGACCGGTACAGAGGGCGCTCGTTGGTTTTGGCAAAATGGGTACGAAGGTCGCATAGGTCAAGTCTACCAAGGATGCCGACACCATATCTGGAAACCTGGCACTCTGCCTAGACAGAGCCAAGACCGACTTTGTTTTCTTGGCAGCGCCAACTACAAAGGGGATGGGGGCCGGAGAGCCAAGTTCAAGGCAATAGCAGCAGCAGGGTTTCCTTTGTACCACGCAAAACGTGTCTACCACGAAAAGGCAGCAGAGGTTTACTGGAACAGCGCCATCTGCCCCAACTTTACCCCCGGCGATGTCACATCCAACAGGGTCACGAGAGTCCTGTCTTCCGGCGGCTTTTGTCTGGCGGAAAGCAATTTGGACATTGAGCACTCGTTTACCGACGGAGTGGAGCTAGCTACGTTCAAAGCAGGAGACATTCCGAACATGATAGACAGGATCAGGTACTACATGGACAAGCCCAAGCTAAGGCACGAGATTGCCATGAGGGGGCATGAGTGGACTAGGGATAAGAGCTGGACGCACCAAGCTGAAAAGATGGTGAAGTTCATAAGGGGCGAAGATGTTCCTGCCGACGGTGCAGCAGGTGAGTACACAGGATGAAAGAGTTCCCCATTAAATACGTTGTGGTCTCATCTCCGAGATCAGGTACCGGCTATACGGCTGAGGTGCTTAGCAGACTAGGGCTGAATTGCGGACACGAAAAGGCGTTCTTCCCCGGCAGGTATGTTTACAGCCACCCAGAAGAAAATCTCTGGGGAGACTCAAGCTGGTTGGCCGCTCCTTTCCTCGTTAAGATGCCTACGGGGACGCTAGTTCTGCACCAGTTACGCAACCCTATCAAAACCCTGGACTCCATGAGCGGTAGAAGGCAGCTACGCGGGAACACCCAGCCCGGCGGCCAAGGCCCTAGGGGCGAGTACACCAAATTTCTAAATGCTCATTTCGCTAACTGGGAATCCAACGAGTCTCAGCATGTCCGACTAGCACGTTTTTGGGTCGAGTGGAATTTGAAAATAGAACAGCAGAAGGATAATCCAAATCTCAGGTACTTTCGCTTCAGATTGGAAGACCTGTGCGAATCCCTTCTTCTGCACATAGTAGACCTTATAGGGGCTCTGCCTCCTAACGACGAGCAGATCGAAGCTGCTCTCCAGACAGACAAAACCACCAACCACAGAGTGGGGCAAGCCAACACGATAGTTCCGTGGGCTGAGGAGTTTCTTCGCATTGACAACAAAGAAGCAAATCGGGTGCGAGCGTTGAGTGAGAGATACGGATACTAAGTGAAGATCCTATTTACCAGACTGGGCGGCGTGGGCGACATGATAATGTCCGAGCCAGTTCTTCAAGCTGTACACGACAAGTACGCTCCCTGCGAGATCACTTACCGCACTCATCGTCACGTCTACGATTTAGTGCTGTACCACCCACTTATCGACAAGATTCTCTGCACACGAACAGGGTGTTGGGCTCCTACCCCGGACGGATACGGCGTTCACGTCAACCTGCACGGGGTCATAGAAACAGCCCCCCACGGGGTTCACGGCACTGACGCATTCGCCCGAGCGGCGGGTGTGGAGATCAGTCGCCGGACACCAGTGCTCTACCTGACCGGTGAACAGCGGCCTGTCGAGACAGAGGACGACCGATATCCAGTCATCTCCCACCCTCCCGTAGAGACGCCCGAGATGGTGGACATCACCCTGCATGTGCCTCACGAGCCCAGGAATGCCCTGTGGGCTCCCCAAAATAGAATCGTGCATCACCTGATGGATTACTTCTCTAAGAACGGAGAGAAGCCTAATGTGCGAGTTGTCGGCATGGATCCAGTAGAGCCCGGAAAGAGTCACATCCTGAAGATGGCCAACGAGATCAAGCAATCCAGAATGTTCATAGGCCCGGATAGCGGCGGTTTTCACATCGCTGCTGCGTTGGGAATTCCCACTATAGCCTGTTTGACCGACAAATTTCCTCCCTCTATGCGCAGCTACTCTAAAGTAGTATGCGTAGAGGATCATCGAATGGAAGACGTGCTCAGCACAGCTCTGGCCATGTACAGGAGAATTAAACGTGGCTAGAAGAGAAAGACCCCCCGCTACCGCTGCCCAGAAGGCGAGAAACCGACAAACATCGGATCCTCCGTTTGACGCCGCTGCGCACTTCGAAGATTACGATCACGAGGCAGTTCTGAAATTGTCTTCAGAAACAGTGATTTGCCCCGCTACTTTCGAACGGAAAGCCACAGTCGAGGCGTGCGTCGGGGCTACTAACCAGCACAAGCTGAACTCCAAGATGTACATTCATGATGACGGCTCCGAACAATACGATGAGGAGTGGCTCCAACAATTCGGAGACCGGGTATTTCGTCATGAGCACGGCCACGGCGGAAGACGCGGAGTAAAAGACCTGCGCTCCAACATCGTAAAGAGTCTGCTAGGAGACTTCAAGCCGGAGATATTCAATCCCTGGCTGAAGGAGGACTTCGGTGAGGAGGGACCGACGTACCTATACATGGTGGACAGTGACGGCTATCACGATCCGCACTTCTTCTACCGACTTCACGAACTCACGGAATTGTACCCTAAATGGGGCACAATTTGCCTATACAATGCTCGGTTTCACTCACCCAAACACAATAGGCCGGAGGGTAACGTCGTAGACTATGACACTGTGGTGCGTGGCATGAGTGCGGGAATCAGCATGTTCTTTCGGCTTCAGAGTTTCCGTGATAACCCCAACAAAATTCAGGTGCCAGACGGTCGGGGTTGGGACGGTTTCTATTCGAGAGAAATCGCCGGGAGAAAAGTAGTAACCAGTTTAACATCCTACGTAGAACATTTGGGCAAGTGGGGGTTCCACAATAAGGGAAACTTTGAAAGGGATCGCGCTCTCTGTCCTACTGCTTATCTAAACAGCATCCGAGACGCAACTATCAAGCAAATTGAGGACACACACACAGAGCCCCCTTCGAGCCGAAGAAGGGCATAAGTATTGCATGGGAATTAGCATTATGACACAAAACGAAGAGAAACTTCCGAGATGCCGAGCGAAGGTGATCGACAAATACAGCGAAGAGGACCGACCCTGTATGCGCAGAGTATCTCCTCAAAACCCTTACTGCTGGCAGCACGTCGTGAGGCTATCAAGAATTCACAGGGGGCAAAGCCGGATCCAAGGAGCCCGAGGGTGCTGAGAAAAATCATCTCTGGCGGACAAACAGGAGCGGACCAGGGCGGACTTGAGGCCGCACGAGCCCTTGACCTGGAGACCGGGGGCAAAGTGCCCCTCGGGTTCAAGACCGAGGACGGCCCTATGCCGGAACTCGGGCCGCAATACGGCCTAGAGGAACTGGCCTCGAACGAGTACCCTCCTCGAACGCGCTACAACGTGGTAGATTCCGATGCGACTGTAATTTTCGGGCGCACATCCGAAACCGGATCCAGAATGACCAGACGAATGTGCAAGGAAAGTCACAAGCCCTGCTTGGTCATTGAAGAATTCGACGACAACGGCCTAGAACTCATCAGGTCGTTCGTTACCCGGTACGAAATCGAAACGCTAAACGTAGCTGGCAATCGCGAGTCTAAGTTCCCGGGATTGCAGCGGAAAGTCCGCAACTATCTGGTAGAAGCATTAGGAGACGCAGTGGGGTTTTTCGATGAGTTCCCTGAGAGAGCTTGAGCGAGACGTTCATCAATTCCTCATCAATCTTGCACATGTCAAGAAAGTTGAGGTCGAGGCATCTACTACAACCAAGGGACAGAAGAAATGCGAAGTTCACACATTTATGAACTCGGACACCCGGGAAGATCTGTTTCGAGTGTACGGTACGGAATCACTCCTGATGGATCGGCACCGCACTGTCCTGTTCGATTTCCACACACGAAAGGCAACAAATGAGCAGAGAACCTTGGAACCGTCAAAAACCCCCTGAGTATCACACGGCATCTGGATTCGAGAAGATGCAGTGGGTGTGCGGAATACCCTCCCGCTTCTGGAACACAAAGCCGTCTTCGATCCACACAGCCGTTGCAAAATACGATTTCAAGGGCAAGCACACAAATGTGGGGGCTCGCGAGCAGATGCAATATCTGACCGAGCGTATAGACAACCCGGAGTTGCTGGATAGCAACCGGCTCGCCTGTTTCACGTCGTGCCCCACGGACGAGCATGCCCTGGCGGCAGCATGCCTTCTCGCCACCTCTTACATCACGCAGGGCTGGAATGCCGATCAGGCAATACGAGTCCGTGTTGACGATATCCAAGACTACGAGAAATGCCTGAGTATAGACAAAGAGTTTTACTCGAACGACCCCGATGTTGTTATTCTGTACAACTTAAACGACAACTCTTCCAGAAAGAGACTGGCTCTTGCTAGTGATCTGTTGAAAAATTTTGAAGGTGTGTACCGAGCTGTAGTGGCGGCGAGCGATAGTCCGTTGAAATTCGCCAAAGAGAAACTCTTCTTGGAGCCACAGGAGGTATACCACTTTGAGGGTAATCCTAGAAAGGTCAGTTCTCGATGAACGACGTTGAACTGGAATGCGAAATCAAAACTATCAAAACCTTATGCGGAACACGGGAAAAGCCTCGGGCGATTCTGCTTGAGCTGGGACTGGGAGAAGACCACTTCCATGATCCCCGCACTAAGGAAACGTACAAGTGCCTACAGGCTTTGTCCAGGGAACTAAGGGACACTCCAACTTATCTTGGCCTGTCCAGTTACCCCAGCCTTAGTTCCGAAGCCAAAGAACTTATCACTGGTGACGGCAAGGTATATAAAGAAGCGAAGAACGTTGCCGATGCCGAGATATTTTTTGGCGTGCTGGAAAAGGCCCGCAAAGCTCGCATTATTTCGGAAGCCGAGAAAGAAATTGCTACAATACTGGACCCGGAGGATGCGAATCCAGACGACGCCATAACAGTGTACGAGAGGACGTTGCTGAAACTTAGGAACGTCAATAACGATACTACCATTCGTATCGGTACCGACTCCAACTTCATGGAGCATGTCGATAGGTCGCTAGCCCGCACAGCGCCTAACACAGTCCCCACAGGATTCAGGGATTTTGATGAACAGGCTGGTGGTCTTCCTCGCGGCGGTCTTACAACCCTAGCGGCTAATTCTGGCGGGGGCAAGAGCGCTATGGCCTTGCAGGTTTGCATCAATGCAGTCAATAGGGGATACAGCGCTGCTATAGTATCGCTAGAGATGAATGCGGAACAAACTACGAACCGGCTGATGGCAAATTTATCCAAGACCAGTCACGACGCCTTTCATCTGGCCAAAGCTACCGCGCAGCAGAAGAAGAGAACACGCGATTTGATGGACAAGTACAATGCTGAGAATGACGCTGCCGGAAGGCGGTTGCAGATTTATCACATGCCCGACACCACTATGAGTTCAATAGCTTTACGGCTACGGCCCTTTGATTTCGATATCATCGTAGTCGATTACATAAACTTGTTGAGCAGGGGAGATACTGACTCGAATAATGATGCACTCCAGTTGGGCGAGATCGCTCGTCAAGCTAAAGTCCAGGCGGGTCAGACAAACTCGGTTTGGATTGTCTGCGCGCAGTTGAACGAGCAGGGAGATGTCAAGTATTCCAAAGCCATCAAGGAGAACTCTGACTACATGTGGACT
>SDBU01008560.1_pt1 | contig 11611 bp, 12 predicted proteins | sample 2277071 | NCBI WGS metagenome assembly SDBU01 (sample SAMN10397929, study PRJNA504765) | marine sediment metagenome | isolation source: marine sediment core GS08_GC12, 126 cmbsf | place: Arctic Ocean: Gakkel Ridge, Loki's castle | collected 2008 | reverse complement strand
GGGTTTGGGTAGGAGGTGCGGGCGTACCGGTGGGTGGCACGGCTGGCGTATTGGTAGCTACGACGACCGGCGTATTGGTCGGGGTGGGCACCAGCAACGTGGTGGGGGTGGGCGGGATGGGTGTCATCATAGGCGTGAAGGTACGCAGAGCCGAAGGAGAAGCGACGGCAACTGGCGTAGATCCCCCATCCCTCAGCGTGGGAACGATCAGAAACACAAGAGCCACCAGAAAGATAAGAACTATGCAGTTGAGTAGACCGAGAGCTCCCAGCACCAGCCACTGTTTGCTATTCATAAGCCGTCGCAACCTCCTCCCCTGCAGCTAAGCGTTGATCCCGATCCCCATTATACCCCACAACCGCCATCCAAGGAACATGGCGATCGTCAGCGCCTCTCCTCGTCGCCTAGGATTCCAAGTATCCCACCAGCCCTCGCAACGCCAGGAGATAGCCCCGCCAGCCCAGGCCGATCACCTGACCCAGGCAGACCGGGCTGACGACCGAGGTGTGGCGGAACGTCTCCCGAGCGTGCACGTTGGTCAGGTGAACCTCAATGGCAGGGAGATCGACGGCGGCGATGGCGTCGCGGATGGCATAGCTGTAGTGGGTATAGGCGCCCGGATTCATGATTATGCCGTCAGCCCAGCCAGCAGTCTCGTGAATAGCGTCGATCATGGCCCCCTCGTGGTTGGACTGGAGGCATCGGAGTTCGGCCTCCAGCTCCCCGGCAAGCTCCTCAAGAGCCGAATTCACTTCCCCCAAGGTCATCGTGCCGTAGGAATCCGGCTCACGAGTGCCAAGAAGGTTCAAGTTGGGGCCATTCAAGACCAGAATCCTGTGGGTCACGAAGAATTCTCCTTTCGCCGCACCTCGTCGAGAGCTTGCAGAGCCACCTCCCTCGTCACATCCTCAGTCACCGTGACCTCCCCAACTCGAACGGGAAGCACGAAGCGTAAGCGCTTGCCTCTCTTCTTCTTGTCAGCGTTCATAGCATCCCAAACGCGCGCCGGATCGTAGCCCGCAAACGAGGTGGGGAGCTCGAGCCGCTCCAGGAGCGCCACGATCCGGGCCTCCGTGTCAGGATCGCACAACCCGAGCCGGACCGCCACCCGCGCTGCCACCCGCTGCCCGATGCTGACGGCATCGCCGTGGCGCAAACTGTATTTGGATAAGGCTTCCAGGGCATGGCCGAAGGTATGACCCAAATTCAGCTCGGCTCGCCGTCCCCGCTCGTACGGATCTTCCTCCACCAGAGCCACCTTCACGCCGATGGCCTCCTTGAGGATCCAAGGAAGGGAATCGAACCCCTCCCCCTCCAGGCGCCTGAAAAGCTCCTCGGACCCAATTATCCCCGCCTTGACCATCTCCCCCAAGCCCGATCGAAACTCCTCCGGTGGCAGGGTGTCCAACAGCGAGGGATCGGTCACCACTCGTTTCGGAGGATAGAAGGCCCCCACCAGGTTTTTGCCGCGCGGCAGATCCACAGCGGTCTTTCCCCCGATACTGGAATCGATCATAGCCAGAAGGGTGGTGGGAACGTGGACCAACGGCAGCCCCCGCATGTAGGTAGCAGCGACGAATCCCGCCATATCCCCGATCACCCCTCCCCCCAGGGCCACCACCACGCTGGACCGATCCAGACGCCGGTCCAGGAGCTCTTCGTAGAGATCATGCACCGTATCCAAGGTCTTAAACCGCTCGCCATCGGGCACCTCCAGTAAGCAAGGATCGAAGCCCTGCCTTCCCAAGGCCTCCACCACCCGATGGCCATACAGCGGGGCGAGTGTCGCATTGGTTATTATCGCCGCCCTGGGACCAAGTTCGGCGCTCTCCAGCGCGTCGCCGAGGCGATCCAGCGCCCCTCTTCCCATCCAAATCTCATAGCTGCCCGTGGGGGATTCCACCGGCAGCACCTCCACCCCTTCCAACACCTGCATGGCTTTATCCGCCACCTCCTGCACCGTCAGATCGGTGGTATCAATTCGAAGAGAGAAGGACTCATAAGCGACCATTCTCTCCTGCAGGAGCGTCTCGATGCGCTCGCGCTGCTGGCATTCGCCCAGAAGCGGGCGGCTCTCATCTCCGCTCAGCCGCCGAAGCAGCTCCTCCGGCTCGCACTGAAGGCAGATTATCTGGCTGGTCCGCGCCAATTGGCGTCGATTCTCCACCGGTATCAGGGCTCCGCCTCCGGTGGCGATCACCTGTCCCCGCCGAGAGGCCAACTCCCGACACAGAGCAGCTTCCTCCCTGCGAAAGACTTCCACGCCCTGATTGCGAAAGATACCGGCCACAGTCTCACCCAGCCGCTCCTCGATGATGGCATCCATGTCTACAAAGGGACACCCTGTCCGCCCAGCGACCTCCTTGGCCACCTGACTCTTGCCGGTCCCCATGAATCCGGTGAACACGATGTTGCGATCATCGATCGCCACGGGTTCTCATCTCCCGGATGCTATCCCCACCGTACTTCTCCATCAGCGCCTGGGCCAGTACCCAGGCTACCATGGCCTCCCCCACTATGGAGGCGGCAGGGACGGCGCAGACGTCCGAGCGCTGGTACTCGACCTCGGTTGGCGTCATATCCTCTAGGTCGACCGACCGCAGCGGCTTCAGGGTGGTGGGAATGGGTTTCATGGCAGCCCGAACCACGATGGGTTCCCCGTTGCTCATGCCTCCTTCCACTCCGCCAGCCCGATTGGTTTCCCTGTGCCAGCCATCTCCATCTACCAGGATCTCATCGTGCACTTCGGTTCCCATCCGGCGGGCGTTGGCGAAGGCCGGCCCGATTTCCACTCCTTTGACGGCAGGAATGCTCAAAACCGCCTGGCCCAGCCGGCCATCCAAGCGGCGGTCCCAATGGACGTGGCTCCCCAGCCCCACCGGCACCCCGCTGGCCACCACGATGAACACCCCCCCGAGGCTGTCCTTAGCCTCGCGAGCGGCATCGATGCGCTCCCGCATGGCACGTGACACCTCCAGATCGGGACAGTGCACGTCGGAGTCCTCGGCCCGGCGAGCCAGGTCCTCCAGCGGCTGGCCATACAGCAGGGCCTCCACTCCTCCTATCTCGATCACGAAGCTGCCAACGCTCACGCCAAACTGAGCCAGAAGAAGCTTGGCCAAGGCGCCAACGGCCACCCGCATGGCAGTCTCCCTGGCGCTCGCCCTTTCCAGGACCAAACGCAGGTCGCTGTGGCCGTACTTCACGGCTCCCGCCAGGTCGGCGTGACCCGGCCTGGGCACTTTCAGCGGAGGCAGCTCCTTATCCTTCCAGTTGGGCCAATCGAGGTTGTGGATCAAAATGGAGATGGGAGCGCCGGTGGTCTCTCCGCGAGCCAGCCCAGCCCCCAACTCCACCCTGTCGCGCTCGATAGCCATACGGCCACCCCTGCCATAGCCCGACTGCCGGCGTCGCAGATCCCGATCGATCGCGTCGGGATCCACCAGAACCCCGGCGGGCATACCCTCGACGATACCCACCAAATGAGGACCATGAGACTCGCCCGCCGTGAGAAACCGCAACATCAAACCCTCTCTCGACCCATTCCAGCCTTCAACTGACGCTGGCAGACGTCGTACATCAGGGACTCCGGAGCCGTTTTGCCCGTCCAGAGGCGAAAGGCCTCAGCCCCCTGATGCACCAACATCTTCAGCCCTCCCATACCTCTGGCTCCCGCCATCCGCCCCTCCCAAAGGAAACGGGTCCCCGTGGGGTTGTAGACCATATCAAAGCAGGTGAGGTGCGACGGCAGCCTGACCCCCGTGGGGATAGGCGACGTCTCGGTGTGCGGAAACATCCCCAGTGGAGTGGCATTCACCAGCAGATCGGCCTCCGCCAAGGCCGCTGCCAGACTCTCGGCATCCAGCGAGCCGGAGGCCATCTCCGGTTCTGGAAGGCTGGGGGCTAATGCGGCCACCAGCCGTTCGGCGCGCTCAAGCCTGCGATTGAGGACAAGCACCTTGGCGCCCACCGACGCCAAAGCGTACGTCGCCGCCCTGGCGGCGCCTCCCGCACCCAACACCACCGCAACCTTGTCGCGGGGGGATAACCCACCCTCCAGAAGCGCTTCCAGAAAGCCTATGACATCGGTATTGTGGCCAATCCAGCCCGCCTCCCCCCGCGCCAGGGTGTTGACCGCCCCAATCGCCCGAGCCTCCGGGCTCAGCTCGCTCACCAGACGAACTATGGCCTCTTTGTGGGGAATGGTGACATTGGCGCCCACGAAGCCCAGAGCCCACATCCCCCTCACCGCCTCCTCCAGGTTCTCAGGGGTCGCCGAAAGTGGCAGATAGAAGTAGTCCAGCCCCAGCTTCGAGAAGGCGGCGTTGTGCATCGCAGGAGACAGGCTGTGTTCAATGGGATAGCCCAAGATCCCCACCAGTCGAGTAGCGCCGCTCACTGAGATCGGGGACATCGAAACCTCATCCTAGGAGAGCGCAGCCCTCAGCCGATCGGCCACGATCTGCTCTTCGCCGTCTCGTAGATTCATCGGGTTGACCGCCACCACACCCATATGGGCGTGATCCTCGTCCAAGCAGATGGGAGGGTCGTCGGCCTGCATAGCGAGGATGACGTCGAAGACCGTCTTTTTCAGGGCATCCTGGTCCACAGCGATCCAGGCCAGCGGCACCGGTTTGTTGGGAGAGGCGACTCGAACGCGCGCCTCGATGCCGGGCAGGTCGGCCAGCGAGCCCACCACATGGTCCACTTTCCGCCGCCAATCAGCCCGGTCAGCGTCGTGATCGCGCCTGACATAGCGACGCAGGGCCGCGACGAGGCCGACTATCTCCTCCTTGCCCACCTTGAGGCCACGCCCGATCCCATGATGAGGCGGGCCCGAAATGAGCCCTGCCTCCATCCAGGAGCGATACGACCAGGTTTGGGGATTGACCGATGTGTCCTGGTGCTGCATGGCGACGGAGCGGATCAGATCGGCCCGTCCACACAGGAAGCCCGACGCTTGAGGGCCACGGATGGCCTTACCACCGCTGAAAGCCACCAGATCTGTTCCTTCAGCCACGAATCGCTGCAAGTTGCTGGCCGGCGGAAGCTCCGCAGCCGCATCCACTATAACCGGCACGCCGTGGCCATGCGCGATCTCCACCACCTCGGACAGGCTCAGAGCTTCGGGAAGCCCTCCCGCATGATAGGCGACAGCCGCGGTTCTGTCGTTGATGGCCGCTTCCAACTCGTAGGGGAAGGTTCCGAAGCTGTAGGGAAATCCCACCTCCACCAAGCGAGCTCCCGATGCGCGGAAAGCATGATCATAATCGCTGCGATGGGCCCTGTGAATGATGATCTGGTTCTTCATCCCCTCGGCGTCAGGCAAGCGATTCATCTTGCTGGGATCCATTCCACATATGCAGGCGGCGGATGCCAGCGTAAGACAAGCCGCCGCGCCCGGCGCCACGTAGCCGGCCTCCGCGCCGGTGATCTCCGCGATGACACGGCCGGCGGCTTCCTGGAGATCCTCCATCTTGACGAAGGATCGAGAGGCCTCAGCCATGGCCTCCACCACCTCCGGATTCATGCAGCTGCCGCTCAGGCGAGTCATGTATCCCGACGCGTTGATAATGGTCTTGACGCCCAGTTCCTCGTACACGCCCAATGGTCCCCTCCTCTAGAATCCTGTCATGTCGCGGCATGATACCCGATTCAACGTCGCTTGTAAACGATCCTCATTCCCGCGTCAACTTCGCCAACGCCTCCTCGAAGCCAGGAAAGGAGTCCGAGATACATTCGGCACCATCCACGCGAGTTTCCCCGCCCGCTGCCAGTCCCGCGATAGCCATAGCCATGGCGACCCGATGATCATCGTGACTTTGAACTTCGGCACCCTCGAGTGGCGTCGGCCCCTCCACCACAAAACCGTCGAGCTGCTCCTCGATCTGCGCGCCCATTTTTCGCAATTCGGCCACGATGGCGGAGATCCGGTCGGACTCCTTGACTCTAAGCTCGGCGGCGCCTCGCACCTCGGTGATTCCCTGCGCCTGAGTGGCGATTACGGCGATGAGAGGCACCTCGTCGATGAGGAGAGGGATCAGATCCCCATCTGCCGTGCCTCCCTGCAAAGGGCGATAGCGCACCACCAGGTCGGCCATGGGCTCTCCACCCACCCATCGCTTCTCCTCCAAGGAGATATCGGCGCCCATAGCGGTCAGGAGTGCCAGCAGCCCGGTTCGAGTGGGGTTGACGCCCACGTCCTGAACCCGAACCTCGGATCCGGGCACGATGGCAGCGGCGGCCAAGAAGAAAGCCGCCGAGGAGAGATCGCCGGGAATTACCACATCCCGAGAGATCAAATCGCCAGGAGGCGATAGGACGATGGCATCGCCCTCGCGACGCAGCTCAACCCCCCGAGCCACCAGCATGCGCTCGGTATGGTCCCGACTCCGGTGCGGCTCGCGAACGATGGTTTCGCCCTCCGCATAGAGTCCCGCCAGAAGGATGGCTGACTTCACCTGCGCGCTGGCCACTGGCATGGAGTAGTCAACGCCCCGTAGCCTGCCCCCCCGAATGGAGAGCGGCGGGGAGTGTCCGCCATCACCCTCCCCTATTCGGGCGCCCATGAGGCGAAGGGGCTCGCAGACGCGCCCCATGGGCCTGTTCCTGAGACTTTCGTTCCCCGTGAGGACGCTGCGGAAAGGATGCCCCGCAAGGATGCCTGCGAGAAGGCGCATGGTGGTCGCCGAACCGCCGCAGTCCAGGACGTCCGCCGGCTCTGTCAACCCTCGAAGGCCACGCCCTTCCACCAGGAGCGTGGCCTCATCGATCCTCTGGACGGCGGCGCCCAACGCCTGCACACAACGCAGAGAAGCCAGGCAATCCTGGCCGGCGAGGAATCCCTCCACCCGGGTCGTGCCCGACCCGATCGCCCCCAGGAGCAGCCCTCGATGAGTTATGGACTTATCCCCTGGGACCTGTACCCGCCCAAACAGCCCCTTGCGGGGGGGGCGCATCAGCAAAGTCTTGGTCATCGAAACATCTCCGACCGCTTTGTCCGGGCCCGATGCAGGCGCTGGCGGAGCTCCGACTCCCTGCCCCTTTCCAGATCGCGTCTCAACTCCGCCAGTCGCCCCTCCAGGCCGTTCAGCAGAGCCAAGATGGGCTCGGAATTGGTCATCAAGATGTCCAGCATCATATCCACGTCGGACGCGGCCACGCGACTGGTATCGCGGAAGCCGGCGGCGGCAAGGTCCCAAAGCAACGTATCCTTTTCAGCAGCCTCCATGGCTGTGGACATCAAGGCGATGGAGAGAACGTACGGAAGGTGACTGATGGCTGCAACCAGCCGATCGTGGCGATGGGCATCGAGAACCAACGGTCGTGCCCCTACCGCCGAAACAAGCTCCTGTGCTATCTCCTTCGTCGCCTCGGTGGTGCGTTCAAGGGGAACCAGAACGAACGGCGCCTCTTCATAGAGCTTCGCGTCGGCGGCCTCGATGCCCGAGCGCTCCTTGCCGCACATGGGATGGCCACCGATGCACTGTATTTCAGGTGGCAGACCCTCCATGGCCTCCACGATCCGGGCCTTGGTGCTTCCCAAATCCAGGAGGATGGTTCCGGGAGACAGCAGCATCCCCAACTCCCGAATCAGGGTCAGTATGGTCCTCACCGGCGTCGCCAGCACAATCATCTGGGCGTCGCGCACCCCGGCGGCCAAATCGACGGTTCCCCCATCGATGAACCCCCGCTCCATCGCCTTATGGAGGGTGCTTTGCCGACGGGCCACGCCCCAGACCTCGCCGCATACTGCTCTCTCCCGCAAGGCCGCCGCCAACGACCCGCCCATCAGGCCCAGGCCAACGACGGCCACCCGCAGCTCCGGCAGGTTCATCTAGAGCTCCCTGTCCACTAGAGCTCCCTGTCCACAGCTTCCGCCACCCGGCGAAGCTGTCCCATGAGGGCATGGAACCTTTCCGGCCGCAGGGACTGAGCCCCGTCCGACACCGCCTGCTCCGGATCGACGTGGACCTCGACGAGAAGACCGTCGGCCCCGGCTGCCACACCAGCCTTGGAGATGGCGCCCACCAGCTCCCACCGACCGGTCCCGTGGCTGGGATCCACGATGATCGGCAAATGCGATAACTGCTTTATGACGGGGACGGCGTTGATATCCAGAGTGTTGCGGGTGTAGGTCTCAAAGGTTCGGATACCACGTTCGCACAGCATGACCCTCTCGTTGCCGTGCGACAGGATATACTCGGCGGACATCAGAAGCTCTTCGATGGTGGTGGACATCCCGCGCTTGAGGAGCACCGGATGACCCGCTTCGCCCACGGCATCCAGGAGCCTGTAATTCTGCACATTGCGCGCCCCGACTTGGAGGATGTCGGCGTAGCGGACCACCAAGGGGACATCCTCCGGCGCCACGACCTCGGTTATGACAGCCATGCCCAGAGTTCGGCGAACCTGCCCCAAGAGCTCCAGCCCCCTCTCGCCCAAACCCTGGAAACTGTACGGAGAGGTCCGTGGCTTGAAGGCACCGCCCCGCAAGATGCGAACGCCGGCCTTCTGAACCTCCCTGGCCGTCGCCATTATCTGCTCCTCACTCTCCACGGCACAGGGCCCGGCCATGACGGCTATGGCTTTCCCGCCTATGTCGACGCCGTTGATGCGGATCACCGTGTCCTTAGGATGAAAGTCGCGGCTGGCCAGTTTGAAGGGCCGCAGGATGGGCAGGACCTTCTCCACGCCGGGCCACAGTTCCAGAGCATCTGGAACCACGGATCGCTCATCCCCGATCAACCCGATGATGGTGCGCTCCTCGCCCCGAGAGAGATGCGCTTTGAAGCCCAACCTCTCCACTCGCTCGATGACTCCCTCGATCTCCTCGGCAGAAGCGCCTCTGCGCATAACGATTATCATGTCGATTTACCTCCCGTCTTCGAACACCCTGTCCAGCCGGAGAGCTTTGGCATCCCCCAGGTATACGTGCTTGATCTGCGAATTGCCACGATCCGTGTTCCAATGGATCAGAACGCGGATGCATCGAGGCAGACCACCCGGGACATCCACCTCGTGAGCGCACATCAGTGCCACATCCATCCATCCCAGGTCCCTGGCGGCCTGGGCAGGAAATGCGGCAGTCAGATCCGCGCTGGTGGTGAAGAATACGCTGGCGATATCCGCAGGATCAATGTCGTTTGCCTCGACCAAGCGCTCCAGAAGCACCCGAGTTGCGGCCAGGATGCTGCTGGCAGTATTGTCATCGGCCACGGTCGCACCGCGAACGCCTCGACAGTACATTGGAGCCTTCCTTTCACCTCCAAAATGAGAAAAGCGTGAGGTCAAGCCTCACGCTTCGTCTTGTTCACCCTTCTTGTTAGTCTGAACCCAGGCACCTATCTGCGCGCGAGGCAAGCCTCCAGCCCGCGGCCAAAATAGGCGTAGGCGCAAAAGGGTCCCTTCCCATCATTGGCACGGCAGCGACCAGCCATCATACAAACCCCGCCCGAAATGATCCCCAGCACACTCTCAACCATTTAGCTTGCCTCATTTTCAAGTATAGCGTTATCACCAGAAAAGTCAAGCCGAAGCTCCATCTTGTTCCCTCACCTTGCCCATGATATAATGGCGGCGTTGTGAGCGTTCAAGGAGCGCTGAAGAATAGGGAGGCCCGCTCCACGAGGGCAGGCGGTTTCGAGCCCGGTTATGTGGGCTTGCTCCAATCCGGCGAGCTGCGAGAGCGGGTCCGCGAGGCTTATCGCCGCCTGGAGGATTGCCATCTGTGCCCCCGTAACTGCGGCGTCAACCGACGAGCCGGCGATCTGGGCCTTTGTCGCACCGGCGCTGAGGCCGTTGTGGCCGGTGCCGGCCCTCACTTCGGTGAGGAGCCTCCCCTGGTTGGAGCCAGGGGCTCGGGGACCATCTTCTTCGCCAACTGCAATCTGAACTGCAGCTATTGTCAGAACTATGACATAAGCCAAGAAGGCCTGGGAAGCCCCGTCGCTCCCCAGGATCTGGCAGCCACGATGCTGAACCTGCAAGAGCAAGGATGCCACAACATCAACTTGGTGAGCCCCAGCCACGTGGCGGCGCCTATCCTCGCCGCCTTGGCCATCGCCGCCCAGGCCGGGCTGCGGCTGCCGCTGGTCTATAACACCGGGGGTTATGACGCCTTGGAGACCCTAGCGCTCCTGGACGGGGTGGTGGACATCTACATGCCCGACATGAAATACGACGATGCGGAGGCGGGGAAATGCTATTCCGGCGTGTGCGACTATCCGGCCACCAACCGTGCAGCGGTCCGCGAGATGCACCGCCAAGTAGGAGATCTGGTCTGCGACCGGCATGGCGTGGCCTTGCGAGGGCTTCTGGTGAGGCACCTGGTGCTTCCGAACGACCTGGCAGGCACCGAGGGAATCCTTCGCTTTCTGGCAGATGGGGTCTCTCCCCATACTTACCTGAACATCATGGATCAGTACAGGCCCTGCTATCGTGCGCAGGCCATGCCCGAGTTGAGCCGACCAGTCTCGCCACAGGAGTATCAGCGCGCCCTGAAGGTGGCCGAGGAGGTCGGGTTGACTCGGCTCGATCGGCGCCCATCCCGGATGGCATGTTTTCAACTGTAGTGATTCGACTCAAAGGCCACGATGACTGAGAAAGAAGGGGCTTGCCTCTCGGCTACGGTTCACGGCAGGGTCCAGGGCGTGGGCTTCCGCTTCTTCGTGCAGCGCTGGGCTCGCGAACTGGGCGTGAAAGGCTACGTCCGCAACCGGTGGGGCGGGACCGTCGAGGTCATGGCCGAAGCCGAACGAGAGAAGTTGGATCGCCTTCTTTCCCAGTTGAGGATTGGGCCCCGAGGCGCCCTTGTGGAGCGCGTCGACCCCCAGTGGCTGCCGTTTTCCAGCCGATTCAGCACTTTCGAGGTGCGCTATTGATCAGCTCTCGCGATCCCCGACGGTTGGCCTGGACGGTCCTGATCGTCTCCTTCCTGATCTTCTGCGTCCTGATCATCTCTGTGCCGCTGGGCGTGAGATGGTACTTCATGCACGCCACCGAGTCCCAGATCGCCACGCTGGATGTCATCTCCGGGACCATCCTGGTGGAAGACCGCATCGCCCGGCTGCCCATCGGCGTGACCAGCTCCTGGGAGGTGCTGGAGGGCAACTACATCCGCTCCGACGCTAAGTCGCGCGCCGTCCTCACGTTGTTCGATGACAGCACCATCACCATCTTCGAAGGCACAGAGATCCTCATCGAACAGATGCACACACCTCAGTTTTCTTTCAGCGACCAGCCGGACGCCATAGTCCTTCGGCAGGCGAGCGGCCGGATCCGGATCATCGCGGCACCCGCCAACCCTGCCCGCCACTTCGAACTGAACTCCCCTCAGATGAAAGCCGTCCTGAACCCGGGAAGTTTCTCTTCCGAGGTCGACAACGAGCGAACTCAAATCGCCGTTCGAGAGGGCAAGGTCAGAGTGGAAGCGCAGAACGACGGCGTCAACTTGCGAAAAGGGGAGCGGACCATCGTCGAGACCACCAAAGGGCCCTCCCCTCCCATGTCCATCGAACGAGACCTGATATCGGACGGCAGTTTCCGACAAGGGCTCGAACATTGGAGCGCTTACAGCGACCAAGGAGGAGACGCAGGCACCATCGATGGA
>SDBU01008559.1_pt1 | contig 11612 bp, 7 predicted proteins | sample 2277071 | NCBI WGS metagenome assembly SDBU01 (sample SAMN10397929, study PRJNA504765) | marine sediment metagenome | isolation source: marine sediment core GS08_GC12, 126 cmbsf | place: Arctic Ocean: Gakkel Ridge, Loki's castle | collected 2008 | reverse complement strand
CCTCCTCCTCCACGAAAGACATCTCCACGTCCAGTTGGGTGAACTCAGGCTGACGGTCAGCTCTCAGGTCCTCATCACGGAAGCACTTCACAATCTGGAAGTAGCGGTCCAGCCCCCCTACCATGAAAAGTTGTTTGAACAGTTGCGGGGACTGAGGCAGCGCATAGAAACTGCCGGGGTCAATACGGGAGGGCACCAGGTAGTCCCGGGCGCCCTCGGGTGTGCTCTTGGTAAGCACCGGGGTTTCCACCTCCCAGAACCCCAGCTCATCATAGAACCTGCGCATCGCCTGATATACCCGATGCCTCAGGTGGAGGTTGCGCTGCATCTGGTGGCGTCTCAGATCCAGGTAGCGATAGCGGAGGCGCAGCTCCATCGATACCGGCGTCTCATCGCTTATGGGAATGGGAGGGGCCTCTGAAGTGTTGAGCACCTCCAGTTCCTCTGCCACCACCTCCACCTCGCCTGTGGCCAGATTAGGGTTCACGGTGCCGGGCGGACGCTCACGAACTTGCCCACGGATGCGCACCACGAACTCGGGCTTGAGCCCGCGGGCGCAGGCGTGCAGTGCACTATCATTTTCAGGATTGAATACCACCTGGGTCAGCCCATAGCGGTCACGCAAATCGACGAAGACCAACCCCCCGTGGTCGCGGTTGGTGGCCACCCAACCTGCCAGGGTCACTTGCTTTCCACAATCGTCTTTACGCAGCTCACCACAGGTATGTGTCCGCAGCACCGGAGGACTAGTCCTTTCTGTCTAATGTCGAAGTTCTCAACCTGCTAGTTGACGTTAATCTTCTCAGATGATTCACAATTTCACTGCGCTTGACTTTGCTCTCTTCACCCGCAGCCATGGTTCTCAACGTAACCGTCTGACCTTCCAATTCCGCCGGACCGATAACGATCACGTAAGGGACTTCCAGACGGCTGGCCTGCCTCATCTGCGCCTTGAGGCTTCGACCTTCGTAGCCCAGGTCACAACTTACACCGGCGCCGCGAAGCTCCAGCAGCAACTTGAAGGCCGGTGCACGGGCTTCATCGTTCACCGTCACGATAAAAGCATCAATGCTGCTTGCCACGGAAGTCTCTTTCGTCCCTTGCCTGTCCAATACCATGAGCGTCGCTTCCAGGCCGACGGCAAAGCCCACCCCCGGTATCCTTGGCCCCCCCAGTTCCTCCACCAATCCGTCGAAGCGCCCGCCACCACAGATGGCATCGCGGGCACCCAGTGCCTGGTGTGTGAACTCATAGACGGTGCGGGTGTAGTAGTCCAATCCTCTCACCAGGTGCGGCGCACGAATGAAGTCCAATCCAGCCAGCTTCAGTCCTGCCTGCACCTGAGCAAAGTGGTCGGCGCAGCCATCGCAGAGATAGGTATCCATGGTGGGAAGCGTGGCCACCAGCTCCCGACAGGTGGGGTTCTTGCAATCCAGGATGCGAAAGACGTTCCGCTCCAGCTTGTCCTTGCAGTTGTCGCACAGCTCGCTTTTGTGCCTGGAAAGTCTGTCCCTGATAACCTTCCGGTACTCCGCTCGGCATTCCAGGCAGCCTATGGAGTTCAACTTGACCTGGTAGCCTTCTATCCCCAGGCTATCGAAGAGTTGCTGCGCTACGGTTATGGTTTCCACGTCCAGGAGCGGGTCGTCTGAACCCAGCGCTTCGATACCTAAGTGGTGGAACTGTCTGAGTCTCCCCGCCTGTGGGCGCTCGTAGCGGAACATGGGTCCGATGTAGTAGAACTTCCGGAAGCGTCTTTGCTTGTGCAGGCTATGTTCCAGATAAGCTCGCACCACAGAAGGGGTGCCTTCCGGGCGCAGGGAGACGCTCTCGCCACTCTCCCGTTCGAAGGTGTACATCTCCTTCTCCACGATGTCGGTGGTAGCCCCGGTGCTGCGTTGGAAAAGGCGCGCATCCTCCAGCAGGGGCGTGCGAATTTCCCGATAACCGGCACGCGCGAAGACGCTGCGAGCGAGTTCTTCCACCTGCCGCCAGCGCCCCATCTCCTCCGGGAGAATATCCTGCGTGCCTCTGGGCGCCTGAAAGCTCATTCTTGCTCCTTCACCGAGGGACTAAAGATTGCCCTATTATAGCTTGCCACCTGCCGCTGTCAACCAAGCTAGCGACCTGACACCCACACGATTGCGCTTGAGTTACCTCAACAGTTAGGCTAAAATAATGATATATCAGCGTGGGAATCGACCTCAAGAATATGCCTGGGAGGACTTACAGAGAGGCTTTATGTGACCAAGGCGAAGTGGAAACCGTCGTCGTCCGATGACGTTAACCAGGATAAAAAGTTCGAGCGCATTCTCAAGAAGCACCGAGGACAGCCCGGGGCAGTAATCCCCCTCCTGCAAGAAGCACAGGCGCTCTACGGCTACCTCCCCAAGCCCCTCGTCACACGCATCGCTCAGGCCTGTGGGTGCTTCCCCTCACAGGTCTTTGGCGTGGCAAGTTTCTATAAGCAATTTCGTCTGGCCCCCGCAGGCAGGTCTATCATTCATGTCTGTCATGGCACCGCCTGTCACGTGGCTGGCGCCGACCGCATCGAGGAAGCGATTAGCTTCACCCTGGGCATCAAGGTCGGTGAGACCACGCCTGACCGCGAGTACTCGCTGGAGCGAGTTGCCTGTCTGGGCTGCTGCAGTCTGGCACCCGTTATTATGATTGAGAACCAGGCATACGGACGCCTGACACCCGCCAATGTCGAGCGCCTCTTTGCCGACTATCTCAAGAAGCGAACCGGTCCCGGCGCGCAAGTGCCCGTGTCGCGATGAGTCCCGGAAAGACCCATATGTCCAAATCACAAGACCCAAGCCAAAAGCCAGTTCCCCGAGTGGCCGTGGGCATGGGCAGTTGTGGCATTGCTGCCGGTGCCCACGAGGTTGCTGCCGCGGTGCGGAAGGAACTTCGGCGACGCAAGCTCAAGGTGCCTCTGGGCATCACTGGCTGTCTGGGTATGTGCTACCGCGAAGTGCTGCTGGAAGTGTACGACGGCTGGCGGGGCAGAACCGTCTATGGCGACGTTACGCCTGAACGGGTGAGCAAGATTGTAGAGAGCCACCTTGTCCAGGGAAAACCAGTCGTTGAATGGGTGGCGCAGGCGGATTGGCGGGAAACGCTCGAGGATACCTTCTTCGCCAAACAGCGACGGGTGGTCTTGCGGAACTGCGGACACATCGACCCTGAATCAATCGACGATTACATTGCCGTCGGCGGGTATCGTGCGCTGGAAAAAGTGCTGCTGGAGCTCTCACCCGAGGAGGTTATCGAGGAGCTCGACCGCTCGGGCCTGCGCGGGCGGGGCGGTGCAGGCTTCCCCACGGGAAGAAAATGGCTTTACGTTCGCCAGGCGCCGGGCGGCAAGAAATACGTCATCTGCAATGCCGACGAGGGTGACCCGGGCGCCTTCATGGACCGCAGCCTCCTGGAAAGCGACCCTCAGAGCGTACTGGAGGGGATGGCCATTGCCGCCTATGCCGTCGGCGCCCAGCAGGGCTACATTTACGTACGGGCGGAGTATCCGCTGGCAGTGCTGCGCCTCAGCCACGCACTCCAGCAAGCCAGAAACGAAGGCAAGGTCGGACACCACATCTTGGGAACCAAATTCAGCTTCGAGGTCACGGTCAAGGAGGGTGCAGGTGCCTTCGTGTGTGGAGAGGAGACGGCGCTGATTGCCTCCCTGGAGGGCCGCCGGGGCATGCCCAGGCTGCGACCTCCCTTCCCTGCCAGGGAAGGCCTTTGGAAAGCACCCACCCTCATCAACAACGTCGAGACTTTTGCCAACGTCCCCTGGATTATGCTCACAGGGGCGGATGCCTTCGCCAGCGTGGGTACCGACACTAGCAAGGGCACCAAAGTCTTCGCGTTGGCAGGTAAGGTCCGTCGGGGTGGACTGGTGGAGGTTCCTATGGGCACCACCATCGAGGAGATTGTGAACGATATAGGTGGTGGCATCCTGGATGGACATACTTTCAAGGCGGTGCAGATTGGCGGACCTTCGGGCGGGTGCATACCGGCGGCGCTGGCTCATACATCCGTTGACTACGAATCGGTCACGGCCACCGGCGCCATCATGGGTTCCGGGGGCCTGGTGGTGCTGGATGAGACGACCTGCATGGTGGATATAGCGCGGTTCTTCTTGAGCTTCACCCAGAACGAATCCTGTGGCAAGTGCATGTTCTGTCGGGTGGGCACCAAGCGCATGCTGGAAATCCTCAACCAGATATGCGCCGGCCGCGCCAATGGCAATGCGCTCGACATTCTGGAGGAGCTGGCGCACAAGGTCAAAGCTGCCAGCCTCTGTGGATTGGGCCAAACCGCGCCCAACCCGGTGCTTACCACGCTGCGCTATTTCCGCGATGAATACCAGGCTCACATAAGAGAAAAACGTTGCCCGGCAAAGCAGTGTCGGGAGCTTGTGACCTTCACGATTCTGGCTGACAAGTGTGTGGGCTGCGGCGGCTGCCCCAGGGTCTGTCCAGTGGGCGCCATCTCAGGTGAACCTGAGAAAATTCACGTGATTGACCAGGCCATTTGTATCCGCTGCAGCAGGTGCGTGGACGCCTGTCGTTTTGCTGCCATCGAAATCGAATAGAGTTACCATGAAGAAGGTCACCATCACACTCAACGGTAGGAAGGTCCGGGCCAGTCCTGACCAGACCATTCTCGAAGTCGCTCAAGCTGTGGGTATAGACATTCCCACCCTGTGCTACGAGGAGGGATTGGAACCCTTCGCCGCCTGCTGGATATGCGTGGTGGAAGTTGGCGATAACAGGCAGCTTCTCCCTGCCTGCGCGACCCGAGTGACTGAAGGCACAAAAATCCAAACCGATAGCGACCTGGTGCATACTACCCGTCAGCTCTGCCTGGAACTGCTTCTGTCTGACCACTATGGCGACTGCCTGGCGCCCTGCACGCTCGCCTGTCCGGTAGGCTGCGATATTCAAAGATATGTGAACTTCATTGCCGGCGACAAGTATCTCGAAGCCGCCCGCGCTATCCGGGAGGACGTGCCGCTGCCCATGAGCATCGGCCGCATCTGTCCGCATCCGTGTGAGGAGGCCTGCCGACGACAGATCAAGGATGAACCGGTTGCCATCTGCCTGCTCAAGCGCTTTGTCTCCGACTTCGAATGTGATACCGGACAGGTGAAGCTTCCTGAACCCAAGGGTGACACAGGAAAGCGGGTAGCCATCGTCGGCGCCGGGCCCGCGGGACTTGCCGCCGCCTACTATCTTCGCCTCCAGGGACACCAGCCGACCATATTCGAGGCGCACAAACAGGCGGGCGGGTGGCTTTATTACGGCATACCCGACTATCGCCTGCCCAAGAAGGTTCTCGGGCAGGAGATTGATTACCTCCTGAGCCTGGGCATCGAACTTCACATGGAAAAGCGAGTGGACAACCTGCAAACGCTGCGGGACGACGGCTTCGATGCTATCTTCCTGGCCGTGGGCGCGCAGAAGAGTATGCGTCTGGGGCTCCCGGGAGAAGATACAAAGGGTGTGCTCACCGCCCTCGACCTGCTGGAAAGCATTGCCAAAGACGAACGTGTCAAGGTCGGCCGCCATGTGATCGTGGTCGGGGGCGGCGATACCGCCATCGATGCAGCCTGCTCGGCACTGCGACTGGGGCCGGAAAAGGTGACCGTCCTGTATCGGCGCACCCATGCGGAGATGCCCGCCCACCCCGGCGAAATCACACAGGCCATGGAAGAGGGCATCGAGTTTCACTTCCTGGCTTCCCCCGCGCGCATCATCAGACGGAGAGGCAAGCTTATTGCGCTCGAGTGCATTCGTATGGAACTGGGTGAGCCGGATGCCTCCGGTCGCCGCCGACCATTGCCCATCCCGAAGAGTGAGTTCACTCTGCCATGCAACACCTTGATTCCCGCTATCGGACAGACCACGGACCTCCAGTTCATTCCTCCCAATCTACAAATCAGCAAAGACAAGCGGGGTAATCTGATGGTTGATGCCGACACCCTGGAAACAGGGGTGCGGGGAGTGTTTGCCGGCGGAGACGTTACCACGGGCGCTGCCACCGCCGTGGAGGCACTGGCCGCAGGCAAGCGGGCGGCACTGATGATTGACCGCTACCTGAAAGGTGAGCCCCTGGACAAGGTCGAGAAGCCCTTCAGCAGCCAGAAAGGCAGCCTGGAAGAAATCCCTCCTGAGGAATATGCACACATCCAGAAAGCGCGCCGACGCCGCGCTCCCTCTCTGGCGCCCGAAGAGCGCATTAAGGGGTTCCCGGAAATTGAAGCCGGCTACTCCCGACGCCAGGCGGAAGCAGAAGCAGAGCGCTGCCTGGCGTGTGGTTGCGCCGTCAGCTCCAATTGCACTGTACGCCAGTTGGCAACGGAATATGGCATCGATACGGAGAGGTTAGCAGGAGAAAAGCGCCCCCATCCTATCGATCGCGCGCATCCCCTCATCGTGCGCGACCCGGGACGCTGCATCCTGTGCGGTCGCTGCATCCGTGTCTGTGACCAGATTCGAGGCATCGGCGCCCTGGGTTTCGTCGGTCGCGGTTTCAACACCGAGGTCAAACCCACGCTGGGTGCACCTCTTATCTTTACCGATTGCGATGCCTGTGGGATGTGCGTGGCCAGTTGTCCCACCGGTGCGCTTTTGGCGCAGCTTCCGTCAGACCTCCTTGCTCAGACCACCATCAATCGCCTGCCGACCATCAGTAAGGAAAAAGTGCTGACCACCTGTGGATACTGTGGGGTGGGGTGTGCGCTGGAACTTGCCACCAGCGGCGGTCAAGTGGTAGGCATTACCTCAGAGACGGACACGCCTGTGAACCAGCGCCGACTGTGCGTGAGAGGCAGGTTTGGACACGTTCTCATTCACCACAAGGAGCGCCTGACTAAACCTCTCATCCGCAAGCGAGGTAAGCTCCGTCCGACAAGCTGGGATGAAGCTCTCGAAACTGCCGCCTCAAGGCTGGGCAGTATTAGAGACCAACATGGGGGCGGCGCTCTGGGAGTGCTTGTCTCTCCCCGCTACACCAACGAGGAAATCTATCTCGCAGGCAGGTTAGCACGGGAGGGGTTGGGAACGAACAAGGTAGGCAGCCTGGGCGGCTACTACAGCTTGTTGGCCGGTGCCGTGCTCAGCAGAGCTTTCGGACCTCCGATATCGAGCGCCTCTTTCGACGAGATCGCTCATGCAGACGTTCTCCTGGTGGTGAATGTGCGCCTGAGCGAAGATTTCCTCATTGCCGAGCTAAAGGTAAGAGAGGCTGTTAAGCGGGGCGCCAAGCTCATCGTCATCAGTCCTGAATCCAGCCGACTCGACCGCCTGGCGCAGATGAAGTTGTCGCCTGAGAAGCGCTACCTGGCCAAGTTCCTAACGGCGCTGCTCAAGTCAGCACTGCTCCGGAAGAGGCTCGAGGCAGACTGGATTCAGAAGAGAACCGCGGGCTTGGAACAGCTCCAGGCTGATTTGAGAGACGTGAATATCGGCAAGACGCTGCGAACGGCAGGTGTCAGCCGGTCCGAGTTGAAACAGGTGCTTGAAATCCTGCTCCGCGCGGAGCGTCCCCTGGTTCTCTTTGGTGAGGAAGGCTTGACCGAGGGAGGGATGGCGGCGCTGTGCAATCTGGTGTTGTCTTACGGAGAAGTTGGGAAGCCAGGTACGGGCATCACTGCGCTCAAAGCCAAGTGCAACGGACAAGGGCTGGTGGACATGTTAGGGAGCCGCAACCAATCTTGTGAGCTTCCCTGGAAACTGAACTTGAGGGCACTCCGCGGGGCCGTCATCCTCGGCGAAGACCCGGTGGGCTCGAGCCGAAGCGCCCGGCTGCATGAAACATTGGCATCATTGGATTTCCTGGTCGTCCAGGACCTCTTTCTAACTGAAACCGCCAGGCTTGCCGACGTGGTATTGCCTGCTGCCACCTTTGCGGAGAGCACAGGCACCTACACTAATAGCGAAGGACGCGTGCAGCGCGTCAGACCGGGCATCAACCCACTTCCTGGAAAGGAGAATTGGCAGGTCTTATGTGAACTCCTCGAAGCCTCGGGCGGCGAAGCCCACTACCGCAGTGCAGTTGAAATTCTGGAGGAAGCAGTAGCCCATTCACCTCATCTCAAGCTCGTCGGTCTCAAGAGACTCATCGAATCAGGTCTGCCCTGGCCCCAGCTCTTACCTGACGTGGATAGGAAAGCATGTTTCATTCCTATCAGGGGCGACAGAAGGCTCACCTTTACGCGCAGCCATAGCGCGGACGTGCTGGAAGCCCGTTGTAGACAAATTCTGAGGCAACTACACGTTCCCGCATAACTTACTTATCAAGAACCGCACCACCTCGCTTTTTGCTTGACAGCTTTGCAGGCAAAGGCTAGGTTAACTTCCTCTTCGCGGGGTTCTGTGCGCAGAAGCATGTACTCACCAAGTGCGGGTACCTATTCTGTCTGGGGGAAGGATGGCGGCATTCATTGACGGGCTGCTGGAAGCCATCGACCTGAAGGGTTCCTGCGCCATGGTGGGACTGGACCCTCGGCTGGAACTGCTGCCTCCGGATATTACCAAGAAGGCATTCGAAAAGCACGGGGAGAACGTCGAAGGCGCCTGTCAGGCCACCCTGGAGTTCTGTCAAAGGGTGATCGATGTGACCGCCAGACACGTACCGGCAGTGAAGCTGCAGGCAGCCTTCTTCGAGCTTTTCGGTTGGCAGGGCATGCGGGTTTACGACATGCTCTCGAAGTACGCGCAGAGCCAGGGGCTGCTGGTGATTGGCGATGTCAAACGCTGCGACGTGGGCTCCACGGCGGAGGCTTATGCGCGGGGATACCTGGGCCCGGTGGCCATCGGGGGGAAGCAGGAACCGGTCTGGGACGTAGATGCTGTCACCGTGAATGCCTACCTGGGCTGGGACGGGATACAGCCCTTTGTGGAGATTGCCGGCGAATATGACAAGGGCGTCTTCATCCTGGTCAAGACCTCCAACATCTCCTCGGGACAGCTTCAGGACCTCGTCGCTGAAGGCAGGCCCGTCCACTGTCACCTGGCCGAGCTTATCAACTACTGGAAGGATGAGCTGATGGGTCTGGAGGGCTATAGCTCACTGGGCGCAGTGGTGGCTGCCACCTTTCCCAAGGATGCCGAGCGACTTCGCAAACTCATGCCCCAATCCTACTTCCTGGTGCCCGGCTACGGGGCTCAGGGCGCCACCGCCAAGGACGTGCTGCCCTCTTTCAATGAGGATAGAAAAGGCGCCATCGTCAGCTCCAGTCGAGGCGTCATCTTCGCCTATCACCGCACCCCATACGCAAACAAGTACCCCATCGAACGCTGGGAGGAGGCGGTCGAAGATGCGGTGCTCGACATGAACGAAGACCTCAATGCTGCCCTGGCCGAGCGTTTCCCTCAGTTTTAGCCCGCACGTGACCCTCCCCGACGCCTATCCCCTCCAGTGTCAGAAGCTTCTTCTTTAGCGCCACACCCTCTGATGCGGAGAAGCCTCCCAGCCTACCGTCAGACCGAACTACCCGGTGGCAGGGAATGACCACAGGCATGGGGTTCTTAGCCATAGCACCACCCACCGCACGAGCTGCCCCCGGACTGCCTGTGTGCGCCGCAATCCAGCCGTAGCTGCGCACTTCCCCATAAGGTATGCGCACTGCCAGGTGCAGGACCTGGTGCTGGAAAGGGGTGAGCGCGCCGAGGTCAAGGGACACGTCAAAAGAGATAGGCACTCCCGCAAAGTACTGCTTGAGCTGTTCCTGCAGTTGAGGGAAGAGCCTGGCGCACACTTCCCGGGACTGGGGGAAGCGCCGCTTGAGGCGCGCTTGCGTCTCCCGGCGCGCTGCGACGGGAAGCTCAATGCCACAAACACCTTGAGGACTGGCAACCAGGCCCACCCAACCCCAGCGCGTCTGCAAGAGGTTGACCCTCAAAGCCTCACGCATCCGAAGTGGCATCGTCTGCCCCTTGGCTTTCCAGTTCCTCACCTATCTTCTCTATGCCCGTCGGCTTTTCACTCAGCGCCAGGAACATGGCGCCGGGCAAGCTCCAGAGCAGAATGCTCGAGACACGATAAAGCACCGACAGTGTGAAGCCCTGGGTGAGGGTGGCGCCCACGCTGTGGAAGAGGGACTGGTAAGCCGCCTCTCCTACTCCCCAACCACCCAGCGAAATGGGGATGGTGCTAATCATGGAGATGACGGGAAAGAAGATGAAGTAATACTTCAGGGGCACGTCCATCCCCAGCGCCCGACCGAAGCCGGCATTGCAGATGCAGGCAATAAGGTGCATTACCAACGACATGCCAAAGGCCGCCAGCACTGCCAACTTATGTCGGCGGTAAAGGAACAATGCCTGGTCAACACTCTTGATGACCCTCGATACAGGTCCCGCAGGAAGTCTATCCAGCAGCGCCTCAACCCGCAGCAGCCTCCGCAGTCGGCGGCTGAAGAAGACAATGGACCCCACTGCCACCACCCCGAGGAAACCCAAGACCAGGATGCTCACCTGCTTGATCTTGGCTTCTTGGAGGCTACCCAGAAGCACCACCAGCGCCAGCGTTGCCAGGGCCACCAGGCCGATGGCACGGTCAAAAAAAACGGTGGCTACTGCCTCTGCCTTCCGGTCCGCTGTCTTACGGGTGATATAGTAGGCCTTGACCACATCACCTCCCGTCAACCCCGGAAAAACATTGTTGAAAAACAAGCCAATAAAGGTGAGATGGACCGTTTCGCGAGGCGTGATGTGGATGCCTTGCACTGCCAGGAGCATCCGCCAACGAAAGGCTGAGATGAAGATGATGGCGCCGATGAGCACGAAGAACAGGGCGAAAATGCCCTTGTCCAGCTCTTTGAGGATGGCGCCCAACTTATCGAACTCGATGCGCGAGACTACCCAGCCTACCAGGCCCCCACTGACAATAATCCTCAGGGCCAGGAATGCCCATTTACGCAAACCGGAAGCCTTTTTCTCCTGTGGCATGGGACTTTCCTCTGGTTGAATCACGCCACACTATAAAGCGGACAAGCGCCGGTGTCAACCGCGAGCGCCCGAACACAGGCTTGCATATCCCCCGGCAGAAGCTAAGATAATATGGAAAAGGCGGCCGTATTCTCCCAGAGAGAGTTCATCATGAGACGCATTCTGACAATTATTCCGACCTATAACGAAGTCGGTAATCTGGAAAGATTGGTGGAGGAGATATTGGGTTTGGAGCTGCCCATTGACATCCTCATCATCGACGACAATTCACCCGATGGGACGGGGGAGTTGGCAGAGGCGCTTTCGCGCAAACATGAAGAAGCGTCGGTGATTCACCGCGGCGGCAAGCGGGGCATAGGCAGTGCGCTGCTTTTGGGGTTAAAGGAAGCGTGCGCGCAGGGCTATGAACTTGCGCTCACCATGGACGCGGACTTCTCCCATCACCCCAGGCACATCCCGGCGCTGGCCGCCCGGGCCGAAGAGTATGACGTCGTCATCGGCTCACGCTATGTCTCGGGCGGTGACTGGTTGGGAGCGCCGCCAGTGCGCAAGCTCTTCAGCCTGGTCGTGAACCTCTCCACCAGGCTGCTTCTGAGGGTCAAAGCCAGGGATGCCAGCGGAGGCTTTCGCCTGTATCACACGTCCCTAATC
>SDBU01008558.1_pt1 | contig 11612 bp, 11 predicted proteins | sample 2277071 | NCBI WGS metagenome assembly SDBU01 (sample SAMN10397929, study PRJNA504765) | marine sediment metagenome | isolation source: marine sediment core GS08_GC12, 126 cmbsf | place: Arctic Ocean: Gakkel Ridge, Loki's castle | collected 2008 | reverse complement strand
CCCCGAAAGACAGCCTGTTCGACGCGGTGACCAAGCACGACGTGGGCGTCTTCGGTATCAAGCCGTTCGCGAGCAACTCGCTGTTCAAGGGCAGCAGCGCCCCGGATGATCCTCACGCCGCCGAAGACGACCGGCGGGCAAGGCTCGCCATCCGCTATATCCTGTGTAACCCGGCCATCACGGCGCCGATTCCGGGGCTCATCAGCACCCAGCAGGTGGCCAACATGGCCAAGGCCATCAAAGAACGCCGCCAACTCGACGTGGCCGAAAAAGCCGAGCTCGAACAGGCCACCAAGGAGATGTGGGCGAATCTTCCCAAGAACTACGAGTGGTTGAGGGATTGGGAATACGTGTAACAGATAACGAAGGAACCCGCGGGGCAAGCGCGGAACACGCGCGGGGCAAGCGCGACGCAACGCGAGGCAAGCGCGACGCAACGCGGGGCAAGCGCGACGCAACGCGAGGCAGCGCGGGGCAAGTGCGGAACACGCGCGGGGCAAGCCCCGCCGCTAAACGCTTCGCACGGATGATACTCGGCGCTGGGCGCGGGGCTTGCCGTTTAGCGGGCCGGCTTGCCGGCCGTGTGTGCGGCTGCAGACCAACGACTCGATACAGTGCAAAGTGGCTCGTGTGAAGAACCTGAAATGTTGCTTGTGCCTCCTCCTCGCCGCGGCCGTAGCCGTGACGGTGACGGCCTGCCAAGACGAAAGCACCCCGGAAGAGCCGACGCTCTCGCCGGAAGAACCCCCGCCCTCGCCGGACGATCCCCCGCTCTTGCTGGAAGAACCCCTGCTCTTGCTGGAAGACGGCGACCCGCTGGCCGACCTGCCGCCGGCCAAGGGCCCGGTGGCCAATAACAGCCGTTGCCACGTGTGTCATATCAACTACGCCAGTGAGCGTCTGGCGGTGCTGCACGCACGGGCCAACATCGGCTGCGAGCGGTGCCACGGTGCCTCCGACGCCCACTGCAGCGACGAAGACAACGTCACGCCGCCGGAGATCATGTTCCCCGCCGCGAAGATCAACGCCTCCTGCACGGCCTGTCACCCCGAAGGCAAGATGGAGGTCCCGGAGCACAGACCCCTCGTTGCCGACACCACCGGCAAGACACGCTGCACCGACTGCCACGGCAAGCACCGGTTGAGCCATCGCACGCGAAGATGGGATAAGGCCACCGGAAAACTTCTCGCCGACGACGGCGTGCGAATGCTCACCGACACGCCGACGCGGGAGAAACGGTAACCGGTCAGGGGCACCTGCGAGGAAAGGCCTTCCACCACAGAGAACACCGAGAATAGAGAGAACGGCGAGAACGGCCAGAATTGAATGAACGGCAAGGACTCGACCCGCATGATGCTTCTTCAGCTTCTCTTGCCCGGTTGTTCTCGGTCCTCTCTGTACGACTACTGCCCAGGACATCGAATTCGTTTTGCACTTTCGTGCGTTCTGTTCTGTAACTTCTGTTCTTGTCTTTCTCTGTGCCCTCTGTGGTGCATTCGCTGTTGACACCAACGCGGAGCAAGCTCCGCCGCTAAACGCTGATGTCGATCCTCTTGCTTCATCGTGACGACAACGCGGGGTCAGGCGGTGCGGGCGGTTTCTTTCAGGAAGGCCAGGCCCCCCTTGGCGAGGTTGTCGGCCGAGTCGTAGATCGGGCGCCAGATGCACGCGGCCGCGCACAGGTCCACGATGTCGGTGGCGAAGCTCTCGATGGTGACCCAGCCGGTGTAGTCGATGGCCTTCAAGGCGGCGAAGACCTCTTTCCATCGCACCTGGCCGGTGCCCGGGGTGCCGCGGTCGTTCTCGGAGGCGTGGAAATGGCCGAGATAATCTCCCGTGGCCCGGATGGCGGCCGCCGTGTCCTTCTCCTCGATGCCGGCGTGGAAGGTGTCGATCTGCACCTTGAGGCTCGCCTTCCCGACTTCCTTGGCGAGCTTGACGGCGTCGGCGGCCGTGTTGATCACGTAGGTCTCGAAGCGGTTCAGCGGCTCGACCGCCAGGATGACGCCGGCTTTGGCGGCGTGGTCGGCGCCGGCGCTGAAGCCCTCGACGCACCACTTCCACTCGTCGTCCGTCCGCCATCGGCCGGTGAGGTGGCCCACGGGGGCGTAGAGCGGCCCGGCGACCACCTTGCCGCCCATCTCGGCGGTGATATCGACGAGCTTCCTGAGCCGCGCGACCCCCGCCGTCCGCTCGGCCTTCTTGTCGCTGCAGAGGTTCGTCCCCGGCATGAGCACGCAACAGGACGTCAGGCCCACCCCCGCGGCCTCGCACGCCCGCCGCGTGGCCTTCGCATCGAGCACGCTGAGGTCGTTGAAGGGGATCTCGACGCCGTCGTAGCCCATGTCGGCCACTTTCCGGACGAGGTCGGTCTGGTCTTTCGAGAACGTGGCCGTGTAAACGAGCATATTCAGCCCGTACTTCACCCGCAGCGGCCTTGGCGGGCCTGAAGCTGCCGGGCCCGCCGGGGCCGTCTCGGGCGACAGCGGCGTGCAGCCCGCCAGGCCGGCCGCGCCGGCGACCATCGCCGTGTTCCCGATGAAGCCCCGTCTGGTCGTAGCCTTCTGTGACATTGCCGAGCCTCCACAAAGCGGTTCAGAACTGAGAAAGGGACCATACGCCGACACCACGGCCGGGGTCACCCGGCCCGGCACCGCTGAGGGTAGCCTCGCCCCCGGCGCCAGTCAAGCGGCTCTTTGAGTTCCCCGCCGGTTGCACGGCGGAGCGATTGGGAGTAATATGCCGCCGATGAGCCCCGGCATCGGGGCCGGACGGGAGTGGCCTCGCGCAATGGCCGGCGATACCTGCATGGCAACGAGACCGGACGCCGCGTCCGTTCGGATGAAGGGAGGCAAGCTGTGAGCAAGAGAACACATTTGTGGGAGATCTTGACGATGATGGCCATAGCAGCGACGTCCTTTACGGGCAACCAGGCCCAGGCCGGTGATCCCTGGATCGTCTTCGAGGGCACCGAGGGGCCGGGCAAGGGCAAGCACATCGTGCTTCTCTGCGGCGATGAAGAGTACCGCTCGGAAGACTTGATCCCGCAGTTGGGGAAGATCCTGGCCACCCATCACGGCTTCAAGTGCACGGTGCTGTTCGCGATCAACAAGGAAACCGGCGAGATCGACCCCCAGACGCTGGACAACGTCCCCGGCCTCGAGGCGCTGAAGACCGCGGACATGATGGTCATGTTCTTCCGCTTCCGCGACCTGCCGGCCGAGCAGATGAAGCACATCATGGACTACACCAACTCCGGCAAGCCGATCATGGGGCTTCGGACGTCCACGCACGCCTTCAACTTCCGCAAGCACCGAGACAGTCCGCCTGGAAAATGGGCCTCCAGCTTCAAGGGCGGGTACGGGCGCGAGGTGCTGGGCGAGAGATGGGTCAATCACTACGGCCACCACCAGCGAGAGAGCACCCGCGGGTTCGTGGCCAAAGGCATGGAGACCCATCCGATCGTCAAGGGCTGCGAGGACATCTGGGGGCCCTCCGACGTGTACGGGATCACCACGCTCTCGGGCGACAGCAAGCCTTTGATTATGGGTCAGGTGCTGGTGGGCATGGACCCCAAGGACAAGCCCAAAGCCGACAAGCCGCTCCTGCCGGTGGCCTGGACCAAGACGTACACCGGCACGGCGGGCAAGGCCTCGCGGGTCTTCACGACCACCATGGGCCACGGGGGCGATCTCCAGAGCGAAGGGTTCCGCCGCCTTCTCGTCAACGCCTGCTACTGGGGCATGGGCATGGAAGAGAAGATCCCCGCCAGGAGCAAAGCCGACCTCGTCGGCGAGTACAAGCCCAACAACATCGGCGTCGGCGGACACAAGAAGAACCTGAAGCCCGAGGATCACAAGATCAAGCCGTAAGGCCGGGCGATCAAACGGCCGTGTCGGCCCCCGGGCTATGAGCCGTGGCCAGAGGCAGGGGGGGCCAGGTTGTTTCGTATCCGGTGATGCTTCTGCAGATTGCCCCGTCATGAACCGGCCTGGCACGTCCTCTCTATCCCCTGGTATTCGGTCTGGAGGAAAGTGCTTTACATGGAGTTCGCAATGTGTTAGGGTTGATGTCGTCAACTGGAAATGACCTGGATTGGCGGGGAGATCGGCGAACTCAAGCGCCAGGGACGATGGCAGACCTTTGGGTAACGGGCAACGACGACTCAACCACCCGCGAGGAGCTTCTCGGGCAGCCTCGGCCTGCGCCCGGCTTCCGCCCGTGCCGGATTGTCCTGACACGGGGGAGCAAGGCAACCCTCGAACGCACACAGCTCGTAGAGAAGATCTGTCAACTGTATCCAAGCGTACAGCCCGAAGCGTTGCTGGACCTTCCCCACAACCGAGTGCGTGTCGCCGGGGAGAAACTGATCGAACGTCACGCCCGGGGGAAGCGGGCACTTGTGTTTGGGGAGCACAGAAGTGCTGTCCGCCTCAGCCAGGAAAGTGACAACACGTGCCCGGACTACTGGCACTTCTCTCCCTACGGCTTCTGCCCGTATGACTGTAAGTATTGCTATCTTGCCGGCACGCAAGGGGTGCGGTTTTCGCCAACGGTCAAGATATTCCTGAACTTGCCGGAAATACTTCAGCAAGTAGACGCCACCGCACGCCGATTGCACAGGCCTGTTGGGTTCTATGTCGGCAAGCTTCAGGACGCGATGGCCCTGGATCCGTTGACCGGCTACTCGCGAATCATGGTTCCATTCTTCGCCGACCACCCTCTTGCCCGGCTGATCCTTCTCACAAAATCCTCCGACGTCGACAATCTTATCGACCTCAGGCACGCTCGCCACACGATTCTCTCGTGGTCCCTCAACCCGCCCGAGATATGGGAGCGGTTCGAGGCGAGCACGCCGCATCCCCTCGACCGGATTGAGGCAATGCACAAGTGCGCTGAAGCGGGGTATCCCGTCCGGGCCGTGATCATGCCGATCATTCCCGTGCCCGAGTGGGAGGGAGTCTACGGACGTTTCCTCTCGCACCTGCTGGGCAAGGTGGCCCTTGACCGCGTCACGCTTGGCGGCATCTGCAGTTACCCCGCGGCACGTCAGATCATGGAGGCGAAACTCGGCCGGACCAATGCAATCTCAGAGGCCATGCGCGCGTCGAGCGGCCGTGGGGGGGACGGCCGGAGTCGCTATCCACTACAGTTGCGTATCGAGGTCTACCGGCACATCATCGACAGCATCCGCGACCACGCGCCTGATACCGAGATCGGATTGTGTTTGGAGGAGCGCCGCGCCTTCGAGGCCCTCGGCATGGCCGGCAGCATCGGCCGGTGCAACTGCGTCCTGTGACCCGGTAGGGAGGCGGCGGGAGAATCTGGTGATTGACACCCGCAGTCGGTCGCCGGTACAGTGGTCGCTCGCGGGAGCCGTCTTGCGGATCGTAGGCGGGCGGGGCCGCGGAGTTGCGAAAGGAACCTTCTTTCAGGAGCGAGACATGACGTTCAAGCAGTTCTTCTTCATCCCGGTTTTCATTTCCCTCCTCGCGGTGTCACTGGTGATGCTCGCGAAGCCCTCACCGCTGGTGGTCCCGTACTTGTGGACGTGGGTCGCCTTCCAGGCGTGGGCGATGTACTTCATGGCCGGCTGCACGATCAAGACCGGCGTGAAGACCTTCCTGGGCTACTTCGCCGGGGCGGTCGCGTCGATCGCCATCTTCGAATTGATGGCTCTGCTGACGGGCTGGGGCGTGGGCGCGGCGCCGGCGCTGGCGATCGCGGTGTTCATCGTGGTGATCGGCGTCATCAGCGGCGAGCGAGTCCCCTGGCTGGACTTCATCCCCGCCTGGTTCGTCGGGGCGGGTGTGGTCTTCGGCGTGATGAGCATCAAGACCGTCTGGCCCGAAGGCGCCTGCCAGTGGACTAAGTACGGCATCACGATGACCCACCTCATGGTCTCCTGCCTGGTCGGGCTGCTCTACGGCGTGGTGACGGTCTTCATCCGCGGCAAGTACGAGGCGTGGCTGAAGGCCAAACAGCCCGACGCAAACACAGAGAACCCAACAGACGTCTGAGCCCCAGCGCCTGATGTGCGGGAGTATCGCCAACGCCGAGGGCTGTCTGAGGCCCGTTCACGGGCCTTTGCACCGGCTTTGCCGGTGTATAGACCAGGGCTTTTGGCCCTGGGCAGTTGTGCCCCCCTCTCTCCCGATTTTCCCGGCCCGCTTCAGCGGGCCTCAGGTTGTTCACCGCCGGGGCTCGGGCGGTTGTGTCCGTCTTGGAAGCCCGCTGAAGCGGGCTGCGGGAAAGGGAAGGGGGTGCCCAATAGACACCAGGGCTAAAAGCCCTGGCCTGCGCGCCGGCCAAGCCGGCGGAAAGGCCCGTAAACGGGCCTCTTCGACAACCGCCAACCCGGCGTGATCCCGTGCGAAAATGTGGGTAACGACAAAGGCGTAAGCCCCCGGTGGCCAGCCTATTCAACGGACTAGCCCTGAAAGGGCGACAGTATATTTCGGCAGGTTCACTGTCGCCCCTTCGGGGCTATCGACATAAGGATAGCCGTGTTCCGGGGGCTTACGCCCCCGGCAAAAGACTTTCGCCCCTTCGGGGCTGGACCAGCGGTTGAGTCAGTCCAGCGACGAGTGGAAGAACAGGGCCAGGCTCTTCTTTTCGGTCGGCCCGGGGCGGGTGAGCAGGCAGACGCCGAAGAAGACCACTCCCGCGGCGATGAAGGAGACGAGGAAGCCGTTGAGCTTGAACAGGAAGTCCTGGGGCGTCAGGAGCATCTTTCTGATGCCGGGCCCGCCGCCGACGACCAGGCCCCAGATCAGGAACATAAGGTTCATGCCCACGCCGACCAGCGTGCCGGCGACGGCGCCGAAGCGGGTGGCGCGTTTCCAGTAATAGGCACCCCACAGCGGGAAGATCGTCACGGCCATGATACCGAATGAAATAAGGGCCAGTTCCGCCACGGGGATGCTGCGGGTCCAGGCGATGAGGATGCACACGGCGATAATCCCCGCGATGCAGATCCGTCCGAGGCGGACCAGCTCCTTGGTGTTGGCGTTTGGCTTGATGAGCTTATACAGATCGTTGGCGATATTGGACGCGTTGCCGAACACCACGCCGATCACGGTGGTCATCGCGGCCGTGAACGCGCCGGCCACCGCCAGGGCGGCGAGCCAGTCCGGCAGCGTCTTGGCCGCGGCGAGGCCGTAGATCTTGTCCGCGTCCTTGGTGGCCAGCTTGGTCACCTCGTCCCCGAGCGACCGGCCCGCGATGCCGATCATGACGGTCATGCTGATCACCACCACGCAGATGGCGCCGAAGGCGAAAATCATGACTTTGAAGCCCTTGGCCGAGCGGCTGGAGTAGGCGTGCATGTACGGCTGAGGGAAACAGACAGACCCCAGGCACATGGCGGCGGCGAATCCGAAGATCATCGGGTAACTCCAGATCTTCCCGCCTTTGGCGCCGAGTTCGAACAGATCCGGGTGCTTCTCGTGCACGAGGTCCATGGTCGCCGCGAAGCCGCCGTTCTCGGCCATCACCGCGAAGAACAGCACGAAGACCATCACGGTGAAGAAAACGCCCTGCACCGTGTTCACCCAGGCGGCGCCCCTCATGCCGCCCAGGATGAGGTACAGGGCGACGAACGCGGGCGCGAAGAACAGGCCCAGCTCGTACGGCACCGCGCCCTTGCTCATGATTTCGATCATCAAGCCGATCCCCTGGACCTGCGCCACCAGGTAGGAGATGGATGCCACGAGCACGACGATCGGGATGATCGCCCGCATGACGTTGCCGTAACGCTCCCCGAAGGGCGCCCCCATGGACATCCACCGCCGCGCCCGGCCGATGAGAAACGTCTTGCGGTGCATGAAGTACCACAGAAAACCCAGCGGCACGAGGTTCACCGTCAAGACGAACAGGGCCCCGAATCCCAGGCGGTATCCCATGCCGGAGATGCCGATCATGGCGAAGGCGCTGAGGAACGACGCCAGCAGGCTGAAGATGAGCACGAAATACCCCAGGCTCGACCCGGCCACGAAGTAGTCGTCGGCGCTCTTGCCGGCCCCGCGGCGATAGGCGACGTAGCTGATAAGGACCGACGCCAGGCAGATCCCCGCGATGATGGCTACCGCAGACACTATCGGTCCTCCTTCGCAGAGGCGGGCTTCTCGCCCCCGACGGCCTCGAGTTCCGAGAGGATACGCGGAAGGTCCTCATCGTTGAGGGCCAGCCCGGAGCCGAACAGGAAGACCCATTCCAGTGCGACCAGGGCCACGGCAAAGACGTACGCCAGCACGGCCCAGGTGGGGATCGACAGCGTCCGCCCGGTGACGGTGCCGTAGGCCCAGGGGCACCAGCACAACGACGTCAGCACGATGAAGCCGATGATGTACGCACGTTTCGGCCAGGCGCTTCGGTTCCTATCCATGCAGTGGCTCCTTCACGTGTCGGCAAGACTGCCGGGGCTCCCATCGCATCGGGGCCGATTATACCGCCGGACCGGCAAAGGCGACAGACCGAAACGCGGGCGGATGCGGACGGGCGTTCCTGTCGGAAACGTCACTCGCGCAGGGAGCGCCGGACCGGCCGGCTTGACCGTGGGGGCGGCAGGGGTGATCGGCGCGCGATCGGCGCGGCTGGGGATGCCGGTGACGCTGTCAGTCCCACGCGTCGGGGGCGCTGGCGAGGCTGCTCCGCAATTGCACCTCCGCGCCCGATTCGTCCATGGCGGTCTTCATGGCGCCGAGGAGGGCCTCGTCGGCGTCGGTGAACGGTTCGGCCACGGCGTCGAACAAGTCGTCGATCTGCTCGATCGAGTGGGCGCCGGGCACCGTGCAGTCGAGGCTGTCATCGGTCAGGACCCACCGAATCGCCGCCTGATACGGCCGGGGGCTGTGCTGCCATTCCGCGGATTGGCCAATCGAGCGGTTGCAGTCGATCCTGCCGCAGTATACAGTTGCCTGGTCGAAATGTCACCGGGCAGTCACTTCCATCCGGTGCGGACGCGGCGCCGAGGCGGGCGGCCCGGCGGTCGAGAGCGTGTCTTGGCCAAGTTCGAGTGAGGCCCTTTGCGGAGTGTTGCGTGTCATGAGGACTTTCAGTATTGCGGTCATCGGCTGCGGCGGCGTGTCGCGGATGCACTTTGACGGGTACAAGGCCCACCCGGAACGTTTGCGGATCGTCGCGGCGTGCGACCCGGATGCCGAGCGGGCCGAAGGTGCCAAAGCGACCTACGGCTTCGGGCAGGCGTTCACCTCGCTGGAGGACATGATCGAGCAGGCCGACTGGCAGGTGGCCGTCGTCTGCACGCCGACCCCCGTGCGCGAGGAGGTCGTCCGCGTGCTGGCCGCGGCGGGCAAGCACGTGTTCATCGAGAAGCCCATGGCCGAGTCGCTCGCCGAGGCCGAGCGGATGGTGCAGGCTTCTCGGCAGGCGGGGGTGAAGCTGGCGGTGAACCAAAACTTCCGCTACCACTACGGCTTCGACATCGCCAGGAACATCATCGCCGAGGGCCAACTGGGCAAGGTGCTCACGGTCGCGCACACGCACCTGTGCTTCCGGCAGGATAGGGGCTGGCGCACCGGCTGCGAGCGGCACGCGCTGTCGGTGATGGGGGTGCACTGGTTCGACGGGTTCCGCTGGATGCTGTCGGCCGAGGCCGCTTCGCTCGCCTGCCGCATGCACTCCTCTCCCGCCATCGAGTGTGCCGGGGATACCGACGCGGCCGTGCAGATCGCCTTCGAGGGCGGGGCGGTCGTGTCGTTCGTGCAGAGCTTCTCCTCTCCCGTCCGCCGCAGCGAAACGGTGGTCGTCGGCGAGCGGGCCGGGCTGCTGCTGAAAGACCGCAGCGTGGCGATTTACGATAAGGAGCAACGCGGCAAGCCGCGGCAGACGTGGGAGAACCCCTACGCCGGCAAGGGCAAGCCCGCCTCGGCCTATCGGGCGCTGGAGGAACTGCTGGCGGCGATCGAGCGGGACGCCGAGCCGTCCAACAGCGGACGGGATAACCTCAAGACGATCGCGCTGCTCGACAGCGCCTACCGCTCGGCGAGCAGTGGCGCGCCGGTGGCGCTGAAGGGGGGACTGCCGGTATGAAACTGGCATTCTCCAGACCCACCGCCGACGACGCCCAGCAGGGGCTGCTGTTCGAGAAGTCCCGGGCCATCGGCTACGACGGCCTGCAGCTCAAGCACGGGCAGTACCGTGCGTTCCTGGACGATCCCGGCGGCTTCACCCAGCGCTGGGGGGACTGGCCAGGCCTGACGGCCGGGGTGATTGCCGCCGGGCGGCTGGACGAGGCGGGCGTCGCCTCGCTGCGGCGGGTGTTCAGCTTCGCCGAGGCGGTGAAATCGGATCGGGTGATCTTCTGCCTCGGCGTGCCGCGAGAGGGGCTCAGCGATCAGGACATCCGCGGCTTCGCCAAACGGCTCTCCCAGCTCGGCCGCGAGGCGCGGGACCGCGGGACGAAGCTGTCGCTGCACAATCACTACAACAGCCCCGTGATGCACGCGGGGGATTTCGATACGTTCTTCGGCGCCGTCGAGGACGGCGCGGTCGGCCTGACGCTCGACACCGCCCACGCGGTCAAGTCCGGCATCGATGACGTGGCCGGGGTGATCCGGCGGCACGCCGAGCACATCGACAACTTCCACCTGAAAGACTTCGCCGCCGGGCAGTGGCGCGTGCTGGGCGAGGGCGAGATCGACTTCGCCCCCATCTTCGACGCCGTCAGCGCCGTCGGCTACGACGGCTGGGTCTCCACCGACGAGGAGAGCGGCGGCGAACTGGCCACGACGTTGCAGTCGTGCTACGAGTTCATGACCAACGGGCTGAAATGACGGGTCAACCATGCAACAGAAACCAGCCGTAACGACCACCGTTGTCCACACCGGCCGGATGGAAAGGAAGGTCGTGGGCTGGGGCTCACTCGCGTGGGCGGTCAGCAGGCAGGCCGGCAACTGCGAGACGATGACACTCGGGCGGGTCCGCATTAACGCCGGGCGGGAGAACCCCAAGCACCTGCACGGCAACTGCGACGAGCTGCTGGTCCTGCTCAGCGGGGAGCTGGACCACCACGCCGATGACGTCGGCACGCTGGGCATGGTGGCTGGCGACGTGATCGTGATCCCCGCCGGCGTGGCCCACAACGCCCGCTGCAGAAGCGACGTCGACGCCGAGATGATCGTCGTCTACTCTTCGGCCGCACGGGACTTCCAGGCCGTGGGCGAGGGGGGCGAGGAATGATCGGGCGATGGGACATTATCACCATCGGCAACCTCTCGCGCAACCGCTACTGGGGCGAAGCCGATGACAAGGGCGTGCGGCCGGCGATGTGCACCAGCACCTTGGTGACGGGCGAGGGGTTCGGCCTGCTGGTCGATCCGCCGATCCGCGACCCGGAGCGGATGGCGTTCGAGCTGGAGCGGCGGACCGGGCTGACCACGGCCGACGTCACGACCGTCTTCATCACGCATACCCACGGTGACCACCTCAGCGGCCTGGCGGCCTTCGGCGATGCCACCTGGCTGGCCGCGGCCGCCGTCGCCGAGAAACTGAACCAGGCGGGCCGACTGCCAAAGCCCGTGACGGCCGCCGAGGGGAACCTGCCGGCGGGCGTGGAGACGATCCACACCCCCGGGCACACGCTGGACCAC
>SDBU01008557.1_pt1 | contig 11613 bp, 10 predicted proteins | sample 2277071 | NCBI WGS metagenome assembly SDBU01 (sample SAMN10397929, study PRJNA504765) | marine sediment metagenome | isolation source: marine sediment core GS08_GC12, 126 cmbsf | place: Arctic Ocean: Gakkel Ridge, Loki's castle | collected 2008 | reverse complement strand
TAGCGATTTTATGGCTTTGTTGTTGCCCGGCGCTGTCTCACCCCATCCCTGAGAACCGTGCGGCTCTAACCGTTAGACCAGGGTGGCCGGTTTGCTCCGACAGGGTGGCCGATTTGCTCCGAAATATGCATCAGGCAAGTTGATTGCGTGTTTCAGCGTTCGTTAGAAGGGTTCAGTAGTATAGTCAGATTACTACTTCAATGCGGCATTCCTCAAAATATTACCCCCAATCTTGATGAAGATAATGACGGCAAGTGTTATGAAACCCGCCGTGTATTCTATTCTGCTGTAGAAAGTAAGGATAATAATTGCCGGAGCAGCCAGACCGAGTACCATCCCACCGATGGTAGTAGGGTGAGTAAACCTTTTAATCCTCCATCCAGTCCGCGCGAACCGCACGGCGCTATGCGTTTCACCACCTGCTCAGGTAGCACCTCCGATAACGGCGAGGGCAATGAAGCTCGTTATCCCTCCTGCGGCAAGTGGGGCGTTCAAACCAGTTAGAACGGCGATGAATAACATCGCTGCCAGCACTCCAAGCACTAATGATAGTATAGTATTCCAACGTGCGGTCATGGCATTCCTCCTTGGCATATTCTTGTGCAATTCACATATTCTTGTTGCTCAATTCGCTGAAAGAAATTGCTACAACTTGTGCGTCGTCGGCATTCATGGCACAACTCATTAGCGGACATTCTAAGTAGCTGGGCTGGTCTTGTCAACCTGCTCTTTATGGTCTTACCAGTTTGACGGAATAGAGGTGACGGATGGGTAGTATCTGGTGCTGTTCCTCAGGTAGCGGTTTGTCTGAGGCTGCCATTATCTATTATATTGGGACTTGTCACCCAGGGCTTGAGGCGATTACCAGGCAAAAGCTATTCAGGTCGACAGCCTAGCCCAGTTTCTCTTCCTTGAACTTCTTGAGGATATCAAGCAGCCGGCGGCTATAGGGTATCTCTGCTTTATAGTGTAGCCTACAGGGAAATTCACCACAGGATAGGCAATAGGCGACATTGCTCTTCATGGCGCATTCAAGCACCGGGCACGGGGCACCCATCATTTCTCTTATTTGCTCTGCCCTCTGTGGAGCTCCGGGGTCTGTTCCGGGTAGACAACCTCCGCACGGTTCCCTGAGTCCGCATACCTCGCAGGCGATACCACATGCTCCTGGCATCACAGTTATCTCCCTTCCGCTAGATTCGCACCAGTCTGGCAGAGTGGACATCGGGGACTGACAGTAGTTGCTGTAGTCTTTCGTCGGGCAGGGGTTCGTCTAAGGCCAGTATCATCAATGCTTGTCCCCGGGGCTTGAGGCGGCTAACATGCATGGCACTGATATTTATGTCGGCGTCACCAATTATCTTGCCCACGGCACCGAGGAGTCCGGGACGGTCGAGGTGGTCGCTGAACAGGAAATAACCCCCGGTGGGCACAATGTCAATCCAGTAATTGTTGAACCGAACAATATGTGACTCGCCACGCAGTACGGTGCCGGCGGCAGCGGCAAGCCCAGCACTGGTGGTAACCTCTACGGTAACAAGGTTGGCATAATTTTCGCATGAGGTCGTCTTTTGCTCCACCACTCCTAGACCGCGTTGCGCAGCAATTATATTGGCATTGACCAGGTTTACTCGCTCCTCACTTACCTCTTCCAGCAACCCTCCCAGAACGGCTGCCTTAAGAGCATTGGTGTCAAAATTAGCAATCTCACCCTCATATCTAATCTCGATGGCATTCATTTGTCCTTCGGTTAGCTGGCTGACCAGCTTACCCACGGTGCTGGCCACCTTCATAAACGGGGCCAGCACCGACACAGTTTCGACAGGGATGAACGGAGCATTAACCGCGTACTTGGCTGGTTGTCCCTTAAATATGTCAATAATTTGTTCCGCCACATCCTTGGCTGCTGTTGCCTGAGCCTCAGTGGTGGACGCCCCCAAATGGGGGGTGACGATGATACTGTCGTGTTCGAAAAGAACACTCTTTGTAGTTGGCTCCGTGGGGAAGACGTCCACGGCAGCGCCAGCCACTCGTCCCTCTTTCACTGCTTTGGCCAGTACTGCTTCATCAATGAGCCCCCCACGGGCGGTGTTAATGATGCGAACCGTTGGTTTAACCGAAGCCAGCTCCTTAGTCCCAATTAGCCCCTTGGTTGATGCGGTTAAGGGAATATGGAGAGTGATGAAGTCCGATTCCTTGAGTAGCTGCTTCAGCGGAATAAGCTCCACTTTAAGGTTGCGGGCATGGTCGTCAGAGATAAACGGGTCGTAGGCAATAAGCTTCATCTCCAGGCCACGGGCACGTCTGGCTACCTCTGAGCCAACATTACCCAAGCCGATAATACCCAGTGTTTTGCCCCTGACCTCGGTGCCCATGAAATCGCTTCGTCGCCATACCCCAGACTTGAGTGCGGTGCTAGCTTGTGGGATGTGGCGAGCCAGGGCAAGCATCAGCGCGATGGTATGCTCGGCAGCGGAGACAGTGTTACCAGTGGGGGCGTTAACCACCACAATGCCTCGTCGGGTTGCCTCTGCCACATCAATATTATCGACGCCGACACCGGCTCGGGCAATTACCTGTAGCTTCTTTCCGGCCCCTATCACCTCGGCGGAGACCTGTGTCTGACTGCGCACTACCATGGCGTCATAGTCGCCGATAATTGATATTAACTCGTCAGGCTTTAGCCCAGGCCTAACATCCACCTCGGCGTAGGTACGGAGGATATCTATCCCTTCTTCAGAGACAGGGTCGGCGACCAGTACCTTCATTGTTAACCACCCTTAAATCCAGACTGTGGCAAGACTACCTTTAGTCTTGATATTACCGCTTCAATGTCATCCTCGGTTACCCAGCCCAGGTGGCCGATGCGGAATATCTTGCCGTCTAACCTTTGTTGGCCACCGCCAAGTACGGTCTGGTGTTCTTCCCTCATGATTTTGAGCATTTTCTTTGAATCAAGCCCGTTGGAAGCGGCTACGGCGGTAACTGTATTGGAGGCATAGTTTTCGTCGGCGAAAAGGGATAGACCGAGCGATTTTATTCCATCACGGGCTGCCTTTCCCACTTGGGCGTGCCGGGCGATGATGTTAGGCACACCTTCCTCTACCATCATCTTTAGTGATACTGATAAAGCAAAGACCGTAGAAACGGCTGGCGTCCACGGCGTTTCCCCTCTTTCCAGGTAGCTCTTGGCTTTGGTAAAATCCCAGTAAAAGCGGGGCATTTTGGCTGCTTTATGTGCCCGCCAGGCTTCCTCGCTGACACTAACCATTGCCAATCCGGGGGGAGCCATCCACCCCTTCTGTGAGCCAGTAACGGCAATATCCACGTGCCAATCGTCTACCGGGAGTTGAATCGAGCCCAGGCTGCTGATGGCGTCAACCAGCAGTAGCTTATCAAATTCCTTCACTACCGAGCTAATTGCTGCCAGGTCATTGGTAACCCCGGTAGAGGTTTCGTTGTGGGTGACCAGTACCGCTTTGATTTTTGGTTCAGCATTGAGAGCCTGACGCACAGCATCAGGATCAGCCGCCTTACCCCATTCAAAGCGCAGCGGGATTACCTCAGCGCCGAATTGCTCGGCAATGGCGGCAAAGCGGTCGCCGAAGACACCAATAGACACCGATAATACCTTGTCCCCCGGGGACAGGGTGTTAACAATAACTGCCTCCAGGCCACCGGTCCCGGAGCCGGTCAGCAGGAAAACGTCGGCACTGGTCTGAAACAACAGCTTGAGTCTGTCGGTGATGTCATTCAGTATCTGCCGGAACTCTGGGGCCCGGTGATTTATCATCTGCTTGGTTTGTGCCTGTAGCACCTCTTGAGGCAGAGGGGTTGGTCCTGGAATGCGCAAATTCTCCATCTATCTCCTCTATTAGTCTATTCTATCAGTATTTATTGCTTTAGGAAAGCAGCGTTTGGTTTATTTGTCAACCTAACCCCCTAATCCCCCTCTCCTTTTAAGGAGAGGGGGAGGAGATTTTCTTAAGAGAGGCTTCGCCTCTCTTTGACTCTCTTAACACCTTCTCCTTCAAAGAAGGGAGGAGATTCTAGAGAGAGGGGCTTTGCCCCTCTCTTATCTACACTCCCCCTTCCCTTGATAAGGGAAGGGGGCCAGGGGGATAGGTTGTTAAACAATCTCGTTTGAACATCTATTATGTAATCTCAGACGGCGATATTTGCCCCCCTTGTCTTACGTCTTATGGGTTTTGATCACTAACGCCAGGTATAGGGGGGACTAACTTTATTTCAGCCCAGCGCAGCTTGCCCACATGTATGGTGGTAGCGTCTCCGATGGTAAACTCTTCGACGGGGATGGTATACTTCGTCGTTTTTTTGCCGTGTATGTCTACTGCCCCTTGCTTGATTAGCCTGCTCGCTTCGCTTCTGCTCCCAACCAAGCCAGTTGCCGTCAGTACGCTTCTCACGTCAATCTCTCCACTAGGGTGACGAACACTCTCAAGTGGAAGGCGACGTTCTGGCAGCCCTTCCGGCCCCTTCTTTTTCTGAAACTCGCTGACGAATTGTTCCTCGGCTTCGGTGGCTGCCTGCTGGTCATAGAGCTGGTTTATGATTTCTCTGGCGGCTCGTTTCTTAACCTCCATTGGATTGACAGTGTTATGTTCAAGTTGTCGCCTGAACTCATCCAGTTCGTCATCGGGGACATCGGTCAATAGTTCAAAGTAATCAAGCGTCAGGTCATCGGGGATAGACATCACCTTGCCGTATATCTCGTGGGGTGGCTCAGCGACGCCGATATAGTTACCCAGGCTCTTGCTCATTTTCTGGCTGCCATCGGTGCCGACGAGTAGGGGTGTCATGAAGCATTGCTGTGGGCGCTGCCCGGCCATAGCCTGAAGCTCCCTGCCGATCAAGAAATTAAACTTCTGGTCAGTGCCGCCAAACTCAACATCAGCCTGAATAGCTACCGAGTCATAGGCCTGGAGCAGTGGGTAAAGCAGTTCGGTCACGGCAATAGGCCGGCCGGCATTATACCGGTTGCTGAAGTCCTCCCGAGCCAGTAACTGGGCCACAGTAAACTTGCTGGTGAGCTGAATAATGTCAGCCAGGGTAAATTTGTGATACCACTCGCTTTGCCACCTTACCTCTGTCTTTTCCTTATCAACTATCTTGAAGAATTGCTCCATATAGGTCCGGGCGTTGGCCAGAACCTGCTCCCGGGATAGCATAGGGCGGGTGGCAGAAACACCACTGGGGTCGCCAATCTGAGCCGTCCAATCGGCGACAATGAGAACAATTTGATGTCCCAACTCCTGGAATTGGCGCAGTTTCCTCAGGGCCACCATGTGACCCAAGTGGATGTCTGGGAAACTGGGGTCAAAGCCCTCTTTCAGCCGCAATTTCTTCCCCGACTGGAGGAGTTCTACCAGCTCCTGTTCAACTATGATTTCGGCTACCCCACGCCTTAGCAGATAGCTGACATTGGTGTCCATGCCTAGTTTCTACCTCGTGAGGTCAATAGGGTTCTACCCTGTTCTATGTCCTCAGCTATTTGCTTCTTCAACTCCTCGGCGGTGTCAAATTGTTGCTCACCACGAAGACGGTCTATGACATCAATTCTTAGCTCCTGTTGATACAGGTCGCCTTGGTAATCAAGGATATGGACCTCGACCGTGCGCTGGTTGCTACCAAAGGTGGGATTTTTGCCAATATTGGTCATTGACTCATAAGCTCTGTCATCAACGTACGCCCAAGTGGCGTAAACGCCATCCGCGGGAAGAGCTTGCTCCGGGTCCAGGTTCAGATTAGCGGTGGGGAAGCCCAGCTGTATGCCTCGGTGCACCCCAGGGATGACACGCCCAGTGACGCTGAAGTGACGACCGGTCAGGTTGTGCACCCGTTTCATATCGCCATCAGCGAGAGCGTTCCTGACAGCAGTACTACTCACCACCTCGCCGTTTATCGTTATCGGGCGGACTGTCTTTACTATAAAGTTCATCTCTTGTCCCAGGGCTCGTAAGGTACTGGCGTTACCCTTTCTATCTTTGCCCAGGGCAAAGTCGGGGCCAATTACCAGCCCCTGCATTCTAAGGTATTTCCGTAGCAAACTGACAAATTGCTGAGCGCTGAGCTCAGCCAGCTCATGGGAAAAGGACAGGACAATGACTTCATCAACACCCTCATCTTTGAGAAGCTTGGTTCTTTCGGCGAGGGTGGTCAGGCATGGCAGCTTAGTCCGGTGTGACAGCACTGCTTGAGGGTGCTGGCGAAAGGTTACCACTCCACTAAGCGAATTCTGCTGTCTGGCATGCTCTTTTAACTCTGAAATCAAGTATTTATGACCGAGGTGAACCGCATCAAAAACGCCGATAGCCAGCACCATTCCCTTGCTGGGGGCTAACCTGGCCAGCTGTTCCTCTACCCGCATAGCTTCTTCCCTTGGATTATAATCACGGAAAAACAGAAGGAGTGTGACCGAGCCTAAGCGGCTATCTGGCGGTCGAAGCATTCTAATACTAGCACAACGCTATTCAAGCGTCAACTGATTTGGAGCCTGGTTAGCCGTTTCCCCGGCCGACTATTGAGACCGCTGAGATGTTGCGTTGACCCGGTGACGGTGACATGATAGTATTTATTGCCCGACAGTTGACGAAGGCTTACTGAATTCGGCAGTCCAGAGAATGGTGTGCCTATCCAGGTTGACCGACGAGATGACACTCAGAGTGGGCGAATAGAGTCCTGTCATCTTGACAGCATGGGAAAGCCCAGCTAGTGGCAGCCGCCATTTCTTTCCAGGAAAGGAGGAGCGATGTAGCACCAGTTACCCAGGAAGGGCATTTCAAAGCTGTTGAGGCCTCAAGGATTCCAGACAATTTCAATATGGAGGAAGCAAGGATGGCATAAAATAAGGAGCTGATCTGGACCGGTAACACTTGGGAAAAAAACTTCGGCTATTCTAAAGGCGGGCCAGTACCATGGACGCCAATAGTCAAAGTCCCCCTGAATGGGGCGAACCTGATATTCATCGCTGGTCAAATAGCGCTTGATGAGCTGGGCAGGACAATCGTACCGGGCAGTATGAAGGCTCAGTCAGAGCAGGTCTACAAGAACATCAAGCAGGCTCTTGATGCCGCTGGAGCCAAAGCCAGCGATATTGTACATGAGAGGATATATGTCGTCAACCAATATATGCATCACTACGCCACCAGGACGACCAAGATTCGGGCTAAGTGGTATGCTGACAACGGTGTACCGTATGACCAGCTCCCTGCCCTGACCGTGATTGGTGTGGCTGGATTGACTCAGAGCGAGTTTACCATCGAGGTTGATATAATAGCCGTGACTGAGGCCTAATTGGTTTAGAGATAGTGCCGCGACTTCGGAAGCTGTCGATACCGCAAACTTTTTGAAAAGGGAGGAATGGAATTGGCATTCAAGAAAGAGCTGATTAGCACTGGTAATGTCTGGGAAACGGACTATCCTTACAATAAAGGGGGGCGAGCCCCATGGACTCCGATATGCAAGCTCCACCTAAATGGAGCTAGCCTGATATTCATTGCCGGTCAGGTGGCATATGATGAGCGTGGCCGGATTTGGGCTCCAGAAAGCATGAGGGCGCAGACCGAGCTGGTAATGGAGAACATTAAGCAAGCTCTTGATGCCGCCGGCGCCAAAGCCAGTGACATTGCACATATAAGGGTATACGTCACGGAAGAGTTCATGCATGACTACGTAACCAAAGGCGCCAGGATTTACAACAAGTGGTTTGCCGATAATGGAGTGCCGGAGGAGGAGCTTCCCCCTCAGACATTAATTGGTGTTGCCAGATTATCGCAAAATGACATAATTATAGAAATGGATGTAATCGCTGCCACTGCAGCGTAATTGGTCGTGCCATACGTTTAGAGACGAAAGAGGGCTTAGGCATCGAACCAGGCCAGGGACTGGGGTGAGTATAGCTGGTTTCTTGTGCTAGCAGGTATTGTTATTTCACTCAGGCCCATCGGCAATAAGCCGCTGGCAACACGTTATTTTGATCTCCTAGCCGGCAACCCTGTGTGGAGAAGCTTGCTTCTCAGCTCCTGGGGCTTATACGCTCTCACTAGCGCCTCATCAAGGCTGACCAGCCCGGATTCGACCAGTCTTCTTAGCGCTTGGTCAAGTGTTTCCATGCCTTGCTGAGAACTAACCTCAAGCAGCCCAGGGATTTCGTAGGTTCGTGCCTCACGGATAAGGTTGCCGATGGCGTAGGTGTGGAGCATTATCTCAAAGGCGGCAACCCGCCCGTTACCATCGGTCCGGGGTAGCAGGACCTGCGACAGTACTCCCTCAAGTACCAGAGCCAATTGAGTCCTGATCTGCGGTTGCTGGTATGGTGGAAACACATCAATGATGCGATCGATGGTCGCCGCGGCACCAACCGTGTGTAGTGTGCTTAACACGAGGTGTCCGGTTTCCGCCGCGGTAATTGCCGTGGCCATGGTCTCCAGGTCACGCATTTCCCCAACCAGAATAACGTCAGGGTCTTGGCGCAAGCCATGTTTCAGCGCCAGGGAAAAGGCCCGAGTATCGTCCCCAAGGTCCCGTTGCATAATAAGGCATTTCTCATTTTTATGCAGAAACTCAATCGGGTCTTCGATGGTAATGACCATCCTTTTTTCTCGTTCGTTTAGGTAATGAATCATGGCCGCCAGTGTAGTTGACTTGCCGCTACCGGTAGGTCCGGTCACCAGAACCAGTCCCCTAGGTTTGAGGGCTAGCGTCTTACACACCTCAGGAAGCCCAAACTGTTCGACGGTCGGTACCTCGGCTGGCACGCAGCGGAGTGATAGGCAGATGCTTCCCCGCTGCAAGGCGATATTAACTCTAAAGCGAGCCACTCCAGGCAGGCTGTAGGCAAAATCAAGCTCAAGGTCGTTGTAAAATCTCTCCCTTTGCCGTTCGGTAGTGATGCTTTCGAAAGCCTCCTGGGTATCCTTAGGTGTCAGTGGTGGCTCGCCTTCAATGGGAACGAGTACACCATCGACGCGCAGGGTTGGCGCCGCTGGCACCAGCAGGTGGAGGTCAGATGCCTCTCTCTCGGCTGCCATCTGGAGAAGCGGATGAATATCCATTGGTTAGGCCCTCATACCTTATCTTTCTCCAGTTCTTCTGAGAGGACTGGTTCCATAAGCCTGCAGAAGAGCTCTACAAGCTTGGGATCAAACTGCGTTCCAGCGCAGCGCTTTAACTCACTGAATGCCTGTTGTGGCGACAGGCGCTTTCGGTACGGTCGCAATGAGGTAATAGCATCATAGGTATCAGCTATTGCCAGAATGCGAGCTTCCAGCGGAATGTTATTACCTTCTAAGCCAAAGGGATAGCCGGTACCGTCATAGTGTTCATGGTGGTGGAGGATAGCTGGCAGGCAATTAATCAGGTCGATGACATGTCTCAGTATCTCGACACCAAGTTGCGGGTGCTCTTTGATTGGCTCCCACTCGGTCTTGGTCAGGGGTCCTTGCTTGTTGAGTATCGAATCAGGGACACCGATTTTGCCAATATCGTGGAGCAGGGCAGCCGCCCGAATTGTGGCTGTCCTATCAGCAGGCAGACCAAGCATCTCAGCGGCAGCGACCGCGTACTCGCTAACCTTCTTGGAATGGCCGTAGGTGTAGTGGTCTTTGGCATCAACGGTGGCCGCCAGAGCATAGATTATACTCAGGGCCCCTCGTTCCGTCACTGAATCAGCGCTTTCTAGAGGTGCTCCCGGCTTCGCCATATCTGCGGATAGGCAGGTTCGGTTTCTTCCAGTTTCTTTAGCTCGGTACAGGGCGACATCGGCGCAGGCAATCACTTCCTCCTTGGTTACCCCGTCAGCCGGCCAGCTAGCTATACCAAGACTTACGGTTGTTGGCATTGCCTTGGAACTCATTTTCGTTTCTATTGTTTTGCGGATGCGCTCAGTAACCTTGTAAGCGTCATCAAGCTGAGTCTCGGGTAGGACAATGGCGAATTCCTCACCACCGTAGCGAAATGCCATATCTATGCTGCGGATTGAACTCCGGATATGCTCTCCCATTCTTTGCAGAACCTTGTCTCCCGCTTGATGTCCGTAGATGTCGTTATAACCCTTGAAAAGGTCGATGTCCAGCATTACCAAGGAGAATATGGTGCCAAAGCGAGAGCCTCGGGCAATCTCTTGCTCTATACGCTCGTGAAAATGGCGGTGATTGTATAAGCCGGTCAGTCCGTCAGTATTGGCTCTGGTTGTGGCCTCGGCATAGAGTTGCGCATTTTCAATGACAGTGCCGGCTTGACTGGCCATGTTGGTCACTAAACCGATATCTTCCGGGTAGTAAAGGGCACCCGTATTCTTTTTTCCCAGGGCGAGAATGCCAATCAGCCTCTTCCCGCTCGTAATGGGATGGAGTAGCTCCAAGCCCGATGCTGCCAGTTCCTCCCTTTCTGCCGTCCACAGCCCCTTTAGCTGAGGGATGCTACCCATCTGTTCCAGTTGAAGAGGGCTGTCTTTCTCCGCCAGCCAGGTGACAACCGGATTGTCAGCACTAAGTCTGACCTGCTCGCTCGCCTCCTCTTTCGCTGGTGGGTAGGCAAAATGGATGGTGAATTCACCGCTGCCCGGCTCCTGAAATAGTAGCTTGGCATGGCTCACACGAATTGCCCCGCAGACTGTGGGTAACATTTCATTAGCCAACTCTTCCAGGTTAAGGATGTTGCCCATCTTGCGGCGGAAGTCGAGCAGTGCCTGGCGGTAGACGTAGGTTTCCCGGTGGAAGAGGCGGTCTACCCACCTCTCGAGAAGGTGCCGTAACGGGCGACCCAGTACTGACACCAGTGCGGTGAATGCGGTAATGATTAATATGCTGAGGAGAAACGGCTGGCCAGAGAAGAACCGGTACAGAAGGAATAGGAAGCTTGTATATACAACACTGATGGTGGTAAACGTAAAGGCGAAGGCCAGCACTCTCCGAGCCACAAACCTGACATCAAGCAACTGGAACCTTAGGATGGCAACGCTGATTATCACGGCGTTGGCCAGGGTACCGAGGTGGTCGGTCGGCAACAGGGCCAGGAGGGGCACATTGGCATTGATGGCGCTGTATGACCCCATTATGCCCCAGCCGACCAGCAAGTACATAGTCCGGTTACGGTCAGCGGGGTCCGTTGACGTACGGTATCTCTTCACCAGCAGCCACATTGTGCCCAATAGTATGGGGAACAGGGTAGCTATCAGAACGTACATCCAGGGTCCCATATCGTGGTACAGGTAGTTGCCCACCATATAGGCATCCCTGACTACGTTACCGGTAAAGGAAAGTGATACGATAGTCAGTACCAACGCATATCCGAGATATACCCTGATTCCCCCCGGTCTATTAGTGTACGACCTCACGAAATGGTAGTACGAGACCATTGACCAGACAACGCCGACAATAACCAAGTTGTTCCAGAGGATCAGATACTGGGTAGAGGTGATGAGTCTAGAGGTGAGTATGAAAGCGCTAATACTCCACATCCCGGAGGCAAGCAGAAACAGAGCAAATACCTTATTTACTCGTGTTCTGACTTGTTGCAGAACCAGTATGGCCAAGGCGGCATAAGCTACACAACTTACCAGTGGTATTATCGCCCACGGATTCATTTAGTAAT
>SDBU01008556.1_pt1 | contig 11614 bp, 10 predicted proteins | sample 2277071 | NCBI WGS metagenome assembly SDBU01 (sample SAMN10397929, study PRJNA504765) | marine sediment metagenome | isolation source: marine sediment core GS08_GC12, 126 cmbsf | place: Arctic Ocean: Gakkel Ridge, Loki's castle | collected 2008 | reverse complement strand
ATTAAAATCCCAAGCGTCTAGAATTGATCGACTTAATCAGCGAGGGCCAAAAATTGCTCTGGGGATTAGCAAGAAAAATGAGATTATAGGAGTGGTGTTTAACAGTAGAATCCGTGATAGTTTTGGAGTTACTTATTCAGAGATGGCTAATGTTTTATTAAATATGGGGGTGGAGAGAGCAATGGCTTTTGATCCAGGTGGGGCGGCTTCTTTGTATATTAAGGGAAAGATAATCAACATTCCTCCTTATAATGCTGATTACAACAGAAAGATTTATTATGCTGCTCCTAAGCCTCGGGGGATTGGCAATGCAGTTGTTTTACTTAAGGACTAACAAGTAATTTTGTAATTAACCACCCCGGAGGTGTTATTCTCGAAACACCTCGGGAGTTTTATGGTTATTCTGCTGGGAACCGTGGACAGAGTTCGAACCTATTGATATCATATAATAATCAATAAAGGATAATGGTTGAAACAGATCCCCAGACCGAAATTAAAACCCACACATCAGAAGTTGTTAGCTTTCTTAATCGGATTTCAAACCTAGAGGTTCCAACTTGGTCCACTGGAGGGAGCTAGCTAGCCTCAAATGATATACTTCAATCATGAAGACTATTGTTCCTGAAAATTCTAGGTATGTCCTTTACACCCATCCTGTGAGCTAGCCTCAGAAGCCCAGTTTTGTGTCCCTGAGCAGGGTGGTCTACCCCCACTTGATCCCATTCTTACAGTACTATTCCGTTACGACCAAATCGTAACGTCGGCCAACATCATCATTTTTGTACTCTAAGACATGGAGTTCAAGCCTGGGATATTGTGTTTTAAAAACCATAACATCTGCTCCTCCCTCACTTGGCTCTCCCCGGATACCCGGATCTTCGTAAGCTGTGATAGCTCTTTCCCGCGTTAACCGATCTGGAACCAGTCCCAATTCTATTATCACATTTCTTAAAAAGCCCTTTCTTTCGTCTTTGTCTGCCAATACCCAAGCATCAACATCATCAACTTGAGGTGAAAGCATGTCCATTGAAGGACTTTCAGCAAGCTCACCTAGTCCAAACCTGGTCCCAGATTGCAAAAAGCCTTCTCTAATTAATTCCACTGTTGATTCAGCGTTACTTTTAAACGTTTCTAAATCTAGTTTTAACTCTTTACTTGACTCCTTTTCTCTATCTTCCATATTTCTGTTGAACTTTCGAGTATAGACTATTATAGCCCCACACACATCCTATTCCTAACTAGTTGAGCAGGCGGGTTTAGAACCACTTGATCCCATACTTACGGTACTATTCCCGGATAATTGAGCTCCCCGGTCTAAACCAATCTGATCCCATAGCTGGATGTCGTGCCTGGGGTTCTTAATCCCGGATAATTGAGCAGGCCGATCGAGACCCTTTCAAACCTTCACTTTCCACGCTATTTATGAAGAATTAAAAGAATTTTCTTCATTTCTCCTTCTTTTTAGGTTTCGGTTTCTTCGCCTTCTTTTCATCACCTTGAGGTAAAGAAAGCGTTTTGATATCAGGAAGCGCATTGCCCATAACACCTTGTAGTTCGCCATACATTCTTGCTGCGTTGAGTAGAGTTTTCTTTATCTGCACTTCTCGCTTTTTCCAGACTCTTTCCATGGCTCTTTTTTCGTAATCAAGATCGTTTTGCATTTCACTAACTCCCTCAGCAAAAGACTCAAATCTATGCCTAAAAGATTCGCTTTGAAGATAACCATAGAGAAGCTCTAAGTTTTCGTCTTTATTAGCCGCTGTTTGCTTGGCGACAGCTAGATGAAATATTGACCGCCTAAGAACACTCGCAAGAGGGATTGCCGACTTATATGAACAAACTATCACTCCTCCGGTTAATTTAAAGTCATTTATATCAGGGGGTAAATTTGTACTTAGTAAAACAGCAAAAGTAGCGCTTTCTGATCTTGCATCCTCACGAAGCTTACCAAGCCATTTGGGAGTCCATTTTGCTCGTTTAGTTTCCCAAAGAATAACACCTGCAACTCTACCTGACTTACCTTTCACTTTTTGGATAATATCTCCACCCTTTTTACCTTTCCCGACGGGGACAATTTCGTCATCTGGAAAAGTATGTTCTAGTAAATTCTCAAAATCTAACTCTAACACCTCTCCCTGTAACTGTTGTGAACCCTGTTTTCCTTTACGTTCAGCCTCCTTAAGTGCCTTAGTCATGTCGGCAATTTTCTTATCGTACTCTGCAAATTTAAGTCTATCTTTCTCCTGAATTTCATCAACAGCCGCTTCCCTGATTTTCTCTCTTTCTTTGTCTAGTTGGCGCTCTTTTTCAAGTTCGAACTTATCTTTGGCCTCTTTGAGCTCTCTTTTTTCTTTTCTGATTTTCAATTCTTCTTCTTCAGCTTTTTCTGCCCTGACTTTAAGTTCTCCTATTTGGTCTTCTTTATCTTTTAACTCCTTAGATAATTTCTCTTGAGCTTCCTTTTCAGCCTTTTTCTTGGCTTGGCTTACAACTTCCTCCAATCGCTGCTCAAACTTTTTACCTTCTTCCAGACGAATCGCCTCTTCAAGTTGATGCTTTAAGGCATCAGAAATCTCGATTTCTTCCCCACAATTTTTGCATTTAATTGTATTTTTGGTATTCATATTTAGCCTGTCCTGCATTCTAACCCCACTAAGCCTTTTTGTCACACCACGCCTTTTTAAACTCTATTTTCCTAATCATTTATGTCAATTTTACCATTATTAATAGGGGTTTCCGAAGGATCGAATGAGACAGTATCAAAAAGGAGTTTCAGATTCCCTGACGGAGCTTTGTAGATTTTAGAGTAGCAGTTTTTGGTGCATTCTCAAAACCTGTCCTATAATCTTGTATAATCCATTCCCGAATTTCTAAAGGATAGAGTAATTTATTTGGTAAGTCTTCAATTCTTACCCACACAGGTTCATAAGTTTGATCTTCGTCTTTCATGGTTTGCATTTCGTTAAAATCTCCAAGTTTAGGTTCCCCTGAAATATGTTTGCATAAATAATAATATTGCTTATGTCCTAGACCTGGGTAGATATAAGTATAAAGAAGTTTGACTATCTCACATTTAACGCTTGTTTCTTCTTCAACTTCACGAACAACCGCATTTTCTACTTTTTCCTTTTCCTCAACTCCTCCTCCAGGCAGTACCCAAAATTCTTTTCCATTACGACTCCTGTGAATTAGCATTATCTCATCTTCATTTATTAATATTGCGACAGCTCTGACTCCTATTCTTCCCATAGTCAAATTTTAACAGCTTTGCGATATAATCAAAACATGCTTACTAAAGACGAGAAGGATTATTTGGTTCGATTCCCTACTGGTCGACTAAATGAGAATTCTCACCTCAACCTTGACGTCCAGAAATGAATCTTTACTAAAAATAACAAAAGTATTTTTGAAAAAGGCCTATTTTACGGGTTTTCTGGAAGCTGAGGGTGTGGTACGAATGTTTGGAGTGAATAGCAGCACTTTTGCAGGTGTTCCTGGGCTTTTCTAGAGACCACGGTCACTAGCGGTACCCGTCTTGGCTGAGCAGGTCGGTCTACCACCACTTGATCCCATTTTCTTCATATGGGTTATGCTGGTCTTTCTCTAGATTGCAACTCTCGTAATCCGATTATGATCTCAAAACACTGTGTATAGATGAAAATGAAGCATTTTGGGTATAAGATTTAATTGATGGAAGGTGATACCCCGCAAGTTCCTGTCACACCAGAGGTGCAGTTTAAAGTTAAAAGCATTTCTCAAACTTCGCAACAACCTCCTGCTGATTCTCAAACACTTTCCAAACCAACTCTACCCACAAAGCTTAAAAAGTGGTTGAAAACAAAAATCTCCCACCCTAGGCGGGTCAGCCTTAGGTTGATAATCATCTTAATAGTTTTGATTGCCCTGAGCATGGGAGGATTTTTTGTTTGGAAAAACTTTGTTTCTGAGACGGAGAAAACAAAGGAAGAAAAAAAAGAACTTACTTGGCCTGACGAATTTAAAACAAGAGAGGAGTATAAAAAATACAAACAAGAAAATCCGGAAAAGTGGGAAATATGGTGTGAAGAAAATCCCAAAACATGCGAGAAATATGAGAAACCTCACGAAGAGCTTGAAGAATACAAAAAGACTTTTATTCCAGATATTGACCATTATGGAGATTTAATAATAGATGGAACTGAAACCATGGTAATTGAAAATAAAAAATATCTTCAACAAGGCAATGTTTATATAGATCCTGGAGCTAAGCTCATAATAAAAAATTCTCAATTTATGCTGGGCAGAGGAGACATACCAACAATACATGCTAATATAATTGTTGGTGGTGAATTAGAAGTAGATAATTCTAGTATTTTTCCAGAACCAGGTACTGATAAAAAAATGGGCTCTCTTGTAGTTGTGTCTACGGGCAAAGGGGGAAAAGTAAATATTAAAGATTCTCCTACAAAAATACATTTATTAGTTGTTTCTGATGGTGCTGAGGTAATTCTAACAAACTCAGAAATGATATTTGATATAGGGGGCCTTTTACAGATACATGGTGGAAAAACTAAACTTGTTAATTCTACAATAGGAGCAATTGGCTTAACTGTTCCTGCAAATGCACATTTGAATATCAATGGGCTTAAATCAGGCGATTGCTTTGAATTATGGGATGTTCGCGATATGATTCCAGAGGCAAATTATGATATTGTTTTAGAAAATTCATGTATCTTAAAAGATGATTTTACAGGTTCTCTCAAGCATGGACCCTATGAGAGAGGCTGGCAATTTTTCCTTGATCCAACATCACATGTAAAGATTTCTAATTCTGAATTAAGAAAAGTATTTATTGATTTGGTAAACGAGAATGTAAGGTTTAAAAACTTAAAAATAGGGCAGCCCTCTAGTTTAAAATATAGAGACATAGAGCTGAATGATATTACAATGATGGGCCAGTGGCCATTTTCTATGATGGACTCAGATGTAACTATAGTTAACTCTGATTATCTTTTTCTACAACCAAGCGGAGAATCAAATATTTATTTAATTGATTCGCATATGGTTGAATTTATCCCAAGAGAATTTTTTGGAACAATAAATTTTGAAAATAGTTTATGGACCAATGCCGGGGAAATAATTGGGGGCGAGCGGGGCCATGCAATGGAAAATGATTTTACAATTACAGGAAGTTTAAAAATTTATCCAGAACTTAGACAACATCTGCAATGGAAAGATGCTCAAGTAACAAGAGAGTATGAAGTAATTGTAAGTGATAATATTGGAAATCCAATTCAAGGGGCATTGGTGAAAATTAATGATGAAGCGACTACAACAGACATTGCCGGAAAAGCGAAATTCAATCTTATACTTAATGAGTTTAATTATAATAAACCTCATATTTTGGAAATATATCAAGAAGATGAACTTATTGCGCAGGAAGAAGTGGATTTCTTTGCAGACACTCCCATAGTGGTAGGACAGAAATGAAAACAAAAATTCCCCACCAAGGGTGGGTCAGCCTTTGGCTGATAACCGCTTTAATAATAATAGTTGGTTTGGGTGTGGGTGGTTTTTTTGTTTGGAAAAATGTTTATGATTCCAAAGAGGAAGTAATTTACAAAGGCATTTGGGATCCTGTACTTGGACTTGAAGACGAGGATTACCTAGCTTCCAATGCACAGAAGTTAAAGGGTCTGGGGATAAATACAATTTTCATTGCGGCTCTTCCTCCTATTGCCGAGCCTGAGTTTGAAAGACTTGAAGAGATCTTTTCTCCTGAGCTGGTCGAAAGAGTCAAAGAAGTTATCCCAAATGAAAAAGAGTTTTTAATTGAGACGATCCAAACTGCTCACAGAAATGGCTTTAGAGTTGCCTTAACTGTTGGCGATCCTCCAGTGAAAGAGAATGTAGACATGGAAGCTCTAAACTTAAGAATCGTTGAGGTAGCTAAAATAGCAGAAGAGTACGATGTTGAACTGTTTTCTCCTTTAAATGAGCCGGAGATGATTTTTTCGGGAACTAGAAATGTTGGACCATGGAGGCAAGAAATTCTTCACAAGGTAAAAGAAGTTTATCATGGCGATATTACTTGGAATGGGGCTTTTCCTGGCTTTCCGGATAAAGAATCGATAGCCAAAACAGCTGATCAACCCCCGGGTGATTTTGCAGGCTATGATTATATTGGGTTTGGCACTATGTTAATGTCCACACAAACTTTAGATAAGTTTGCAGAACGCGTTGAAGGAGCAATGGACTTCATGCTTGCCAAGGCAGAAAGGGATGGGGTAAAAGGAGTTATGATTACTGAATTTGGAGTGTTAATGAATGGATCTTGGAGTGAAGAAGAAGTTGCCAGAGCCTATGAAATTGTGCTGGAAAAGGGAAAGGACAGGGGAGTCGCTGGATATTTTGCTTTCAGATTTGACTTTCTTGAAGTAGATCTTCCAGGATTGTTTATTAAAGAGAACCTAAAAACACAAGAGGTGATTAAAAAATATTTCACGGAGATTTTGTAATGTGTTATGCTCGTCTTACTCGAGCTTGCAACTCTTGTAAGCCAATCATGATCCCCCAAAATACTGTTTGTAGATGCAAATAAAGCATTTTGGGTATAGGATTTAATTATGGGAGGTGATGCACAACAAGCGCCTGTAGTACCTGTTACTCAAGAAGTACAGCCTGAAGTTAAAGATATTCCTCAAGTCCCCCACCAACCACCCACTGATCCCCAAACACCCCCTGATTCAACTCCACCGGAAAAACCTAAAAAGTCGAAAACAAAAAAAATTGTTATCGGTCTGATTCTTACCTTTGTTTTGGCAATTGTGGCTTATGGTATTTTTCTTGCTGTAACATATCAGAGCTGCTCAACAACTACTCCAAAAACATGTGAGACAAATACATGCGGCTTTTCTTTCTCTGGATTTGACCTTACAACTGAAACAAAAGAGGATTGTTGTGGAAATAAAACATGCGAAGTTGGTGAAACAAGCTCTGGTTGTACTGCTGATTGCCCAAGCTGTAATGATAATAGTGAATGCACAAAAGATAGTTATGATTATGATAAACAGGCGTGTGTGCATGAACGAACTTTTGCTCCTTGCCATGTAAGATCAATAACTTTAAGCACAACTATCCCTGAAGATGATTATCAAGTTAAAGTTGAGTTATCTTCTTCCAATTTTGATTATTCAAAAGCAAAAACAAATGGAGAGGATATTCGATTCTTTGATGAAAATAATAACCCAATAAATTATTGGATAGAAGATTGGAATGCTGAAGGAACTTCCACTGTTTGGGTGAAAGTCTCCGATTCAGAGATGGATAAGATTTATATGTATTACGGATACCCTGATGCAAGTTCTGCTGGTAACGGCGTAGCAGTTTTTGATTTCTTTGAGGGCTTTGATTATGAAACTGAAAGTAAATTATTACAAGTTTGGGATAAGCATGGCAGTCCAACAATTGAATTGTCAGATGGGATAATTACGATTTCAACTTCTGGCAAGGAAGATCATGGAGGCCAATACATATCCCAAAATGTAGGGGCAGACATTCTGATAAATAATATTTTTGAAATGAATCTCAAGAGGTTTTCTGGCGGGGGTTATGCAAACCATATGGCAATTATTGGAAATGCCTCGCCTATTGCAGGCCCTGCAAGCGATGCTTGGGCTCTTCTGCGGCATAACCCCTCCCCAGACGGTGGCATCGTCGTATTTGGGAGTAATTATGGGGGTGTTGCTTCTCCGCCCGTTGGTAGTTTTAACACAATTAAAATTTACCACCAAGACGGTGTGTCTTACGCTTATGAACCACCAGACACCAAGGTTGCCCAATACAGCTGGCCAATGGGTGGACCTCCACCAGGAAGAGATTATGTTCTTTTGGGAGGTACCGCTTATCAGTCAGGAAACGGGAAGGCAAGCTATGATTGGATAAGAGTCCGTAAGTATTCTTCAAAAGAACCTTCAGCAAGTGTTGGGGATGAAGAATCAGTGGGCGAAGAAAGTACGATTAAAGAGTTATATTAAGATTTAATTATGCAAGGCGATGCTCCACAAGCACCTGAAGCTTCTGTTGCTCAAGAAGTAAAGTCTGAAGTTGAAGGTATTTCTCAATCTTCAGAACAAACTCCGAAGCAACCTGTTGTTGATCCTCAAACACCCCCCGAATCAACTTCGTCCCCAAAACCTAAAAAGAAGTCGAAAAAGAAAAAACTTGTTATTGGTATTATTCTTTCACTTGTTTTGGCAATCGTGGCTTATGGTATTTTTCTTGCCGTAACATATCAGAGTTGCTCAGCAATTACTCCAGAAGTATGTGAGATAAATAATAAATGTGGCCTTTCTTTAACTGGATTTAAATCTACAAGTGATATAAAAAATGATTGTTGTGGAAATGAAATATGCGAGGTTGGTGAAACTAGCTCTGACTGTACTGCCGATTGTCCAAATTGCGATGATAATAGTCTGCTTACTGCAGACAACTTTAGTTACAAAACTCAGAAGTGTGAGAATATTGTTACACACTATTTTATTGAGGATTTTGAAGGAAATAAGACTGGCATAGACAAAAAAGTAAACTGGAAAATTATAGATGAGCTGGGGGATAAGGTTCTTGATTGTCCAGGAAAAAAAATCAATGGTGTGGAAAATGATTGGGCAAGCTTTGGAAGTGATGATTGGGCTAATTATGAATCTGAACTGAATTTTAAGTTGGTGGAAAACCTTGAAGGTTTTGGATTTCACTTTTTTTCAAAGGGGGAACAAGGCTATATCGTAGACATTCGAGATAGAAAAATCACTTTAAAAAAAGGAGGCCAGCAGGGCAGGGTGGAAGTTTCTTTAGAGCCTTTTGATTTTGAATTAGATAAATGGTATCTGTTAAAAACAGAGAAGGCAGGAAATGACATCAAAATTTATATTGATGATGTCGTGGTTTTGGAATACACAGATAACGAGCCTCTTGATACGGGCCGATTCCGCATAGAGACATTTGGAGACGGGCATGTCAGGCTTGATGATATTTCAATATCAAAATGAAGTTAAGACCCCTAATTATTTTAATGATTTTTGCTGGTCTAGGTGTAGTAGGGTTTTTTGTTTGGAAAAATATTTCTGTCCCCGACCTGGTAGAAGTTAGTACTACAACAAAAACCGGTAAATTAAAAAGAGACGAAGTTTGGAGTGGCCAAATAGAGATTGCAGGAGACATCCTTGTAGAGAAGGGGGTAACATTAACAATTCTTCCAGGGACGCAAGTTATTATTTCGGCAAACAAAGACACCCAAAATTTATTTGGACATATGGAATGTGATGGAATTAAAGACTACGATTTACTTATTGGAATAAAGGAAGAGGATAATTACAATTGCGGAGTTCATAAAGGTGAGCCATATAGAGATGAAGCAAACCACATTTCTATAATAATAAGAGGTACTCTAAAAGCCATTGGAACAGAAAATAATAGAATTGTTTTTAAATCCAACTCTCCAAATCCAACAATTTATGATTGGAATCATCTATCTGTCCAGAGTGGTATTTTATCTTATGCCGATGTTGAAAATTATAGGAATTTAGACACTCATGGAGATGTAGAAATAAGCCACAATAATTTAAAGAACATTGGGGAGTGTGGAGTTTGTGCAAACAGCGATAAGGCAAAGATATTATCTAACAATATTTCTTACGCTGGCCACGAATTAATAGATATGCATGACAGTTCTCCCCTTATTCATTCGAATAATTTAGGCCCTAATCCAAATCGTGCATGTGTCATTATTGATGGCGGATCTCCCACGATTACAGCTAATAAGATTGAGGGGTGTGGGGGTGGCATTAATTTTGTCTCACCCCCTGATAAGCCGATTATTGAGGACAATGTCTTCTTGAACAATCGAGAAGATACAACATCCAGATACTAATCTTGTTAGAAAATGAAAACAAAGGTTTTGATTAGTTTAATAGTTTTAATTGCTTTAAGTGCTGGGGGATTTTTTGTTTACAAATATTTTGTTCCTAAAGAAATCTACAAAGGTGTTTGGATGCCCAGCTTTGGTGCTTCGTTGATTCCAGATAGTTATTTTTCGGAAGGATTTGACATTTCCATAATGGAACCTGTTTTTGCTGATTTAGACAAGGCGAAGGACGCTGGAATTAATACTCTAGCCTTTCAAATGGGTTACATTGTTAACGAGCAAGGAGAGCTGAGCTTGTTTCCTGGAGAGAAAGAGTTTTTTGCTTCCTTTATTGACGAGGCGCATGCGAGGGGTTTTAAAATTTGGCTGAATCCCGAAATTATCCTCCAATCTGCAATACACAGAGGCGATAGTACTACGAGAATTATGCCTGATGAGCTGATTGAAAATACTAATTTATTAACAAACTTTGAATTAGCAATTATTGAAACAGCCAAGTTTGCCCAGGAGCATGATGTTGAAATTTTTTCTCCATCAAGTGAAATGTATGTCAACATTGATTTTGATACGCCTGGTAGGCCAAGAAGTCTAAAATTAATTACTGAAATAAAGCCAAAAATTGACGCTGTTTATAAAGGCAAAATTTGCCTCAGGGGTGAATGGCCAAAACCAGAATTTTCTAGCTACTCTTGTTTTGGTCCAGGCATAGGAGCGCCGAGAAGTGAAGATGAAATAAATAAACTAATAGACCAACTCAATTACAACATAAGGGTTAATAAAAAAGAATTGATAATGGGAGAAATATGGGAAGGAAACGATTGGCACGGTACTCCAGAAGAAGCAAAAAGAAATGTAACTGCCGCACTTGAGGCTGTAAAAGGTAAAGTTAGCGGGGTTTTCATTTTAGATATAGGAAGTGTTGCTCCACGTTTTCCTGGAAGTTTTGAAAACATGATTAAAGAGTTTTATACACAGGAGTTTTAGATAGACAGCATAACAATAGCAGGCCGATCGAGACCCTTCTGGTCCCATATCTGAACGTCGTGCCTGGGGTTCTTAATCCCGGATAATTGAGTAGGCCGGTCCAGATCCACTTGATCCCATACTTGTGGTACTATTCCAGGATAATTGAGCAGGTCGGTCTAGGCCCACTTGATCCCATACTTACAGTACTATTCCCAGTGAGTTGAGCAGGCCGATCTGCACCCAATTGGTCCTTATAGCCGGATATTGTGCCTGGGGTTCTTAATCTCCGATAATTGAGCATACCGGTCTGGACCCTTCTAATCCCATAACTGGACGTTATGCCTAGGGTTCTTAATCCCGGATAATTGAGCAGGCCGGTCTGGGCCCTTTCGAGCCCATAACCAATTACTCCAAGTGTATCATGTTTGAGGCTAAATGAGACAAATGAGACAGTATAAAAAGGTTATTAAAACATACAACTAATGACTTTATACACACATGTATGTACAATGAGCTCATGAGAAAAAAAGCAGTTATAAACATCACTTTATCCAACGAATTGCTCAGGGCGGTTGATAAACAAGCCGAAGTTGAGCTGAGAAATAGGAGTGAATTGTTTAGAGAAGCAGCCAGAATGTATCTTTTTAGCAAAAATGCCAATAAAGTTCATCAGAATTTTACTGATCATGAAACGGTACGGGTTAATGACATCAAGAGTTTTTCTGATTTTAATGACTTTACTACTTT
>SDBU01008555.1_pt1 | contig 11616 bp, 6 predicted proteins | sample 2277071 | NCBI WGS metagenome assembly SDBU01 (sample SAMN10397929, study PRJNA504765) | marine sediment metagenome | isolation source: marine sediment core GS08_GC12, 126 cmbsf | place: Arctic Ocean: Gakkel Ridge, Loki's castle | collected 2008 | reverse complement strand
TCTCAAAGAAGTTATCCACACAGGGAAGCAAATCGTCAAATTCTGTGTAGCCGTAATATTTCTTGAAATATCTTGCTCCCCAAAGGAAAGTAAGCGCCGCGTGGCTGGCGTGGTTTTGCATCAGCCGACCTTCTGGGCAAGGCTCGTGGCAGTGCCAGCCGTGATGTTCCTGACTGGCGTGGCGGGTGAGGGTTAGGAGCATATTCGTGATGGCGAGCCGGTCATCGTCGGTGAAGACATCGCCCTCTTCAATTAGGTCCCAGAATAGGAGCATAATTTTCCCGCGAAAAAAGAAATCGTGTCCGTTGCAGTCAGCATAAACATCTTTCATGCGTGCGAAAAGCGCACTCTTAGCTATCTCTCCCTGTCTCCGATTGTTGGTGAAGAAATAAGCGGCCATCGGCTGTCCGATGTTGGCGGCGTTGCTCACATCGCCGTTGAACTCGAAGAAGGGCCTGTGGTTCGAATCGGTTTCGTTGATTCTTGGGAGAGAACTTTCGTCGCTATCGAGTCCGCGTATGATGCTGACGAATTTCTCAGCAGCTCTTTCGGTGCCCCTAAAATCGCTGCCAGCAACGATTACGGCGTTGGTGCCTGTCGCATACGGGTTATGCACCGTATGAACGTGGTAGCGTCCCTTGCCGGGAAGGTAGCCATCAAGAAATGTGTACCGCTGCCGGTAAAGTTCATAGGTTAAGGCGTTACGAAGAGAGTTGCCCACGAGAATTACGTTGCGTTCGCGTAGGGTTTCCTCGCCTACGGAGGCGCTGTCAAGAACCTCAAGTTCCTCACCAACCCGCTCACCAACAGCGACGGCTATATTTTGTGCAAGTGCCAAGAATTCCGATGGCGTTATAATAATTGTCTTGTCGCTCTTGAGAGGAGTTGATAGGTACAGCTTCTTCAGTTTGGTTATCTCTGCGGTAATCTCTGACACGTCGGTCCTCCCCTGTCGTATTGTTCCGTTTTCCGTTTTCCGTTTTTAATGTATGTTGACTTTCATTTTACCTTATCACGCCATATTTGACAAGAACTTTCCAGTAATAAAATTCTGTTTTCTTGGACTTTGGACAAATTGAAAATTCCCCCTTGACAAATAGCCGCTTCTGAGACATAATTTATACATCTTCGTTATACAAGAAAAGTGAGAAAATGAGACAAAATTTTCCTGTTTTCATTTCTTCTGGAGGAGAATTATAATGTTCAGCACAATACACCGGATTTGCATATCAATTGTGATAATTTTGTCAATGATAGGATGCGTTGCGGAAACGCATGAAGATTCTTCGTGGAGAATTATACAGCAAGCGGAATCCGAGAAGCACTTCAATGGAGTCTCTTTTGTCGATGACCAAAATGGTTGGGCGGTGGCGCGGTCGGGATGTATAATGTATACTAGCGATGGAGGAGCAAAATGGGAATTGCAAAACAGCGGAACATCCTTTGACCTGAATGGCGTGCAGTTTATTGATATTAGAACGGGTTGGATTATCGGCGAGGATGGTATTATTCTTTATACATCGGATGGCGGTAATCAATGGGAATTACAAAATAGCGGAACAAAACAACAACTGAAAAACGTCTGCTTCATTGACAAAAATCAGGGATGGGCTATCGGCGGCGATTCAGGAATCGGAGTTATTTTGCACACCGACGATGGCGGAAAAGAGTGGATACGGCAATCTATACCGCAGAACAATAATGAGTTGCATGATATCCATTTTGTCGATGCAAAAAATGGTTGGACAGTCGGAGTATTTGGGACTATCTTGCACACAGATGACGGCGGCGAAAATTGGAAAGAACAAAAAAGCACAGTCAACGCATCGCTATTCAGCATCCATTTTTCCGATGCGCAAAACGGCTGGGCAGTGGGTGTTTTTGGAACAATTCTACATACAGATGACGGCGGACATTCATGGGCACGGCAAAGCTCGCTTACCACACACCATCTGGATGTAGTGTATTTTCTCAATGCGAAACAAGGCTGGGTTGCAGGCTGGGAAGGAACAATTTTGCGAACTGTCAACGGCGGACAGACATGGATGTTTCAGCCCGGTTTTACAAGTAGTAACTTAGTGGGATTGGCATTTCCAACTGCTAAACAAGGCTGGGCTGTGGGAACGAGCGACAGCCTATTCCATACAACTGATAGCGGCGTTAATTGGGAATCGCAACTGAACACCAATCGTACATTGCGGGATGTATCATTTATCAATGCACAAGAAGGTTGGACTGTTGGAAACAACGGCACAATCACACATACAGTGGACTACGGGCTCAACTGGCGAAAGCAGATTAGCAACACCTACAATGACCTGTATTCTGTGCATTTCGTGGACAAACAGAATGGTTGGGCAGTCGGCGACCAAGCGACCATTCTTCATACCAGCGATGGAGGGCAAAGTTGGGTATCGCAAACCGGTGGCATTTTGAATCCCAGTGGCACCATCGGGCAGGCGGGACAGCAATGTTATGATGGCTACAATCACTTTTACGGTGCGTATTTTGTGAATGCAGATGAAGGCTGGGTCATCGGATTTGGGGGCATGGTCTTTCACACTACTGATGGGGGGGCAACATGGGAGCGCCAGGCTATCGACATGCAACATCCTTTTTTGACAGTGTATTTTGTTGATGCGCGTGAAGGTTGGATAGGCGGCCGCGACGGGTCAATTTTTCACACTACCGATGGCGGCGTGACATGGAATCTACAAGACAGTCCCGCAACAGAACCAATACTGGCTCTGTATTTCACTGATGAAAAATACGGCTGGGCTGTTGGCTTTGGCGATGTCTTGCACACCGAAAACGGCGGCGAAACCTGGTACGTCCAGAGGAACGCTTCAAAGGACGCGCTCTGGGGGGTCTATTTTGCCAACTCCAAAAAGGGTTGGGCCGTCGGTACGAATGGAATAATCATACACACAACAGACGGCGGCAAAACATGGGAACGCCAACCCAGCAACACGGAAAAATGGCTGTATGCTATCAACTCGCCCAACGGAAAGGATTTGTGGATTGTGGGGCTGGACGGGATTGTGTTGCATAAAAGTGAATAAAATAGCCAATCGGTGAACGAATTATGAATTCGTAAGCGCGCACGCGCGTTGGTCGAATTCATACCGAATTACAGAGTTTTTTGGGGGCAACGAAAAAAAGTATAACTTGAAATTTTCCCCTCGCGGTGATAAAATAGCAACATCAACTAAATGGGAGCAAGGTGTTGAAATGAATAACAATGAATTAGAAAAATATCTCTTGGAGGACTTAAAGAAACAGAAGGATTTGCTGCTTGAGTTTCTTGGAACTCCTATCTAAGAGTTTACTGTTCTACACGGAGCGGGGCGCACTGGAGACGAAGAGTGGCGTCGAAAAAAAGAGCGTATTATCACTGATTGGGTGGAACAGAATCGCCCATTATTTCCTAAATTTATCCAGGATGCACTAAACCGAATTCGTGGAATTACAGGGTCAATGGTTATGGAAAGCAGTATGAAGGTTGTTCAAGGACGCGAGGGATTCGATGCAACAGATAAAGACAAAAAAACACTCAAAGACTATGTTGACGAAATTGGACGAGAGTTAAGAAAAAGAGAGCAAGAAAGGGAAGCTAAAATGGCTAAGGAAAATAAAATTAGAATTAGAGATATTAAGGCAGACCAAGTCTATGTCGGCGACAAGGGAACACAGATTCAACAAAAAACAGTAGGGGAAAGCCCAGACCTCCAGCAATTCTTCACAGAGATTAGAAGCCTAATCCAATCTCAACAAAGCATCGCTGCTGATGAAAAGACAGCTTTAACCGAACAAGTAAATGCACTTGAAGCGGCTATTGCAAAATCGGATGGATTAGAAGTTGGTATCAAGACGAAAGAGCTTGTCCAGCGTGCGCCCTTCCTGAAAAGGAAGTTCGGGGAACTGATAACAGGGGCAACTGGGAGTATGTTGGCAACGGGGATTATAGAAGGAATTAAGCTGGCTTTGGGGCTTTAGAGGGCGGTGAAAATCCATGTCAGACAAGAAAGATAAGACAGAGGTTCATATCCGTAATATTTATGCCAATCAAGTCACGATTGGCGATAAAGGAACACAAATTCAGACACCTCCCACGTCTGAGGAAAGGGAAGCTAAAATAGCTAAAGCTGATCAAGTCCATGTAGGTGGTGAGGGAACACCCATCCAACAAAAAACATTAGGGGTAGATCCAGACCTACTATCTTTCCTTGAAGAACCAGCCAACCGAGAAGTCTATCAACAAATGCGGGATTTGCTGTTTGAAGGACAGATGGTCGCTTTCGTTGGCGCGGAATGTTCCATACCACTTGGCTATCCGACGTGGGGTGGTTTAATCTGCAAAATGCTTGATAAATGTATCGTGCGAGACCCATTGCTGGAAAGTCGTTGGCGCGGGTATATCAATTCATTGAAAGAGAAAACAATCAGCAACGAGCGACTGCTAGAGATTGCTGACCAATGCAAAAAAAAACTCGATACAGACTACTTTGAGTTACTGAAGGAAGAATTTGGCCCAAAGCCGGAGAAATATACCCGCGAACATGAATACCTGCTTAAACTACCGTTCCATCGCTTCATAACAAGCAATTATGATGCTTGTCTTTACCATGCTTTAAATGCTGTTCACGGTGACTTGAATAAATCATTCAGTTATGAAGATGATAGAATGGCGATGTTCGCAACTTGCAACGACGAGACACGCAACCTCATCTTTCACTGTCATGGTCGGTATCTCCATCCGCAAGAAATTATTTTGACTGAGAGCGACTATCAGAAACACTACGAAAACACTGCATATATACGAATACTCAGCGCGCTCTTTCTAAGCAATAATGTCTTATTTGTTGGATTCAGTCTATCAGACGCTGATTTTGGACAGATTCCGCGTCAGTTAGCGGCGTTGTTTGACAATTCAGGTCCGAAACATTTTGTCCTGCTGCCTATGCCCGAAGGTGGAGACGAATTTACACGCCGCGAAGAAGTGCGCAGGCGCTACAACATTCGCGTCATTTTCTATCCTGTCCTCGAAACCCAAGACGGAAAACCCGACCACAGCGCGAGAACGCGCATTCTGGAAAAACTACTGGATGAGTGGAATGAAAAAGAACAAACCACTTCGCAAATGCCTGCTCCCACGCTTGAGCCAGAGCAACCCCCCGAACCTCCAATTGGATTCGAAACGCTTAAAGACAGCCTGGGAGGTTCTCGCAACCCCCGGCTACTGACAATAGAAAACTTTGAACAAGGGCAGGTTTTCATAGATGAAACCAAGCGGCAAACTATATGGAATCATCTAAACGACCCGGATAAGCGATGTTGCTTAATCTATGGAAAATCAGGCAGCGGAAAAACTGTTTTTGCCTTTGCGCTAGGTTACTGGCTCAAAGCGAATAACCATGTAAGAGAATCATTCTATTTAGATTTGGATCGAACGCGTGATTCATCAGAAATTTTTTTCCGTCGTTTAAGGGAAAGCATAATTTCTCATAACCAACCCGATTTACTCTTCATTATTGATAACTGTCATTTGGACCCAAACTTGACTAATGAGTTGGTACAAGTCGCACAAGAACAAGCAGAGCAAGCGTATTTTTTATTTATTTCGAGGCCCAAAGGTAGAAGAGCATTTGTTGGAGAAGCTGAGTATTTCGAACTATTAGACGAAACCAACTTTGAGTTAGTCGCAGATGAATTTACATTCAAAAGTATAATTCACAATTCTGCAGAGGGCGGGGCCAAACCGACAGATGTGACAAAGGTGATGCAGACATGCAAATCGAATCTGTATTTACTCTCGTTACTAATTGAAGAGTGGAATGATTCGACTAAAGCTTTACACGAATTAGGCAGGGATGTGATATATCAAAAGATTTATAGAGAGCACAAAGCACAAATGCAAAGTAGAGCTTTGACAAAGTTGAGCGCCATATATCAATTTGAAGTACCAATTCCGTACCACTTGGTTCAAGAATGGGACATCCTGCAGGATGTGGAAGAATTGATTAAGAGCGATGCGGTCGAGGATAGATTACTGAAAGGTGGTTTACATTATTTCCTACCACATCCTGCTTATGCAGAGGTTGTGCTGGAAACAGCCGAACATCACGGTTTAATCCGTAATCAAAATGCTTACGAGAGGGACATTTGCGAACAATATATCCAATCCAAACCACGGTATCTGAGTTATTTTCTCAGTGGTTTGCACAATAACGAACGGGAAGATTTGCTGCGGCATTCCCTTGAGACGATTGATTTTCATTTACTTAAAGAAGGTTACTGGAATCCAGAAACGGATATATTCTGGATTATGTTGTCTTGGGTGCTATTGAATGCTAATGGAATTAATCTAACCAAGGATATGATATGGAAAAATATTTTGGGTGAAGGTGCTGTTAATCAACTGGCACGGGAAATTAAAAAGGTAAATGTTTACTTCTTGCAATTTCTAATCCAGCAATTGATTAAAGTGGACAAAGAGGTAGCAAAAGCGTTTGTTGACAGCTTGCCGCATCAGCCAGTAATGGAAAGCTTTGATATAGCAGGAATCGGAATCAAACTGAATTTTCTTGCTATACTTAGCCAAATGGGACAATCGACTCTCAGTTCACAGTGCTTTTCAGTTGCAAAAGAATTGGGAGAAGAATTCTGGATTACAGCATTTGAGAAGTCCAATCTTTCAAGCAAAGTATTTTTGCTAAAGATATTATCGAAATTGGGCCTGAATAAATTGGCGACATCCTTAATTGCTGCACGGCCTTCAGAACAAATTATCAAAGAGGTCAAAGCAATAAGTTTAACAAATTTTGACTTTTTGTTAGTCAATCTCTCAAGCATCGACCGTTCTCTCTGCAATATGTTGCTGGACAAGATAACGCCCGTGAAATTGGCTGATATTTTGAAATCCAAATTGGCTACAATCGACGAGTTACACATAGTTCTCCAGATGTGCAGTCCTAATTTTCGTAAACCATTTCTGCAGGCATTTGAACAAGGCGAATTATTAACGATTTTCAATAATTCCAGCTTAGGAAAAATTGGCAACTTCATACAATATCGCTATCGATATCCGCCTATTCGCAAAGCATACCAAACTTTCGAGCACGAACATTTACATGCAGCGCTCGAAGAGGCATCTTTAGAGGAAATTCAAAAATTCATCGGACGGATTACATTTCCCAAAGATGCTTTTCTACCTCATTTTGCGCAGAAATATGCTCCAAACGCCGTCCAAAAGTTGGAGCAGGTTGATATAGTTTCAAAGTTGGGAGCCGCATCTTTACACAATACCGCTTACTTTCTCTGGAACGTATTAGTTATTGACCGTGCGCAGGTGGAACGGTACAACTTAGCCGTTCGCATGCTTGGATTACGGGATAAGTTTGGACAATCTGAGTTACACGAGATTAACTTCTTTTTGTGGAATTTGTACCAGACGAGTTCCGAATTGCCAGAGACATTCCGCGATGGAGAACTCAGGCGTGTAATTGCTGATAAAGCGCAGGACGTAGAGTCACAGAAAATATTGGAAACCATAGGCATATTTGAATTTGTTAGATGTCCAATTTTGGGGAAGGAGATTCCTGAACCAGAATTTTCAACAGAGGTTTTGGAAGAATATTTCTGGAAAACAATTGAAGAAAGTTCACCGTTTGCGCTCATGCGAACACTCAAGGGGCTTGAAATGGTCGATGCAGATTGGACGCGACAATTTTTTGACGATTATTACAATTTAACATGGTCTCTCATTGAATTCTTGGAGAAGAACATTAAAGGTGAGATGACTGAGGAAACCAAACGCTTACACGCCGAATGTCTTGCGTTTTTGCGTCGCGAGTGAGTACGCGAAAATATCTTTTACCGGATCTACCAAACTACTTACACGGAGACTCCAAAATGCTAGTTATAAAAGCAACAGTAATAACCGACCAAGAGGTTGTATTAGATAGACAGACTTTCGAACAATTTGTTCAATGCGCTAGTCAATTAGACTCACTATGTCAATATAAAAATTCATAATCGAAAAACTGTATGCGAACAATGGAGCAATGACGTCGGGCGTAAAAAAGAAACCGTGGATGAAATGTCGTTGGCAAAGATTGATGCAATCATCGAAGCCTTACGATACGAGCGGTATCAGTTGACACCAGTGCGACGAACCTATATACTGAAAAAGGATGGAAAGAACAAAAGACCTTTGGGTATGCCCACTTGGTCCGACAAGCTATTGCAGGAAGTCTTTCGTTTTACACTGATTTCCTGCAATAATTCTTAACATGAACCAACTATTTATATTCTGGAGGTAAGTTAAATGAGACCTAATAAGCTTCGCGAATTGTTAAATGCTGGACAACCATCAATTGGTACCCGTGTCCACAATACCTGGCCATCCGTTGTGGAGGCCATCGGACACACAGGTATGTTTGATTACGTTGAGTTTTTGGCTGAGTACGCCCCCTTTGACCTTTATTCCCTCGATAACTTCTGCCGCGCTGCTGAGTTGCACGATATGTCATCAATGATTAAGATTGACCAGGAACCCCGCGGATTTCTTGCGCAACGTGGAATCGGAGCAGGATTCCAGAGCGTATTGTTCGCGGATTGCCGGTCAGTTGACGAGGTGCGCCAGTGCGTGCGTATTGTCCGTCCTGATACCCCCGAAGATGGTGGGATTCACGGCGTTGGGGCGCGTCGTTTTGCCTACATGGGGTATGGTGGTTCACCGGAGTACATTCAGGCACTTCGAGATATCGTTGTCGTGATTATGATTGAGAAGCAGTCAGCCGTTGAGCAGTTAGAGGAGGTACTGTCGGTAGAGGGAGTCGATATGATACAATGGGGGCCTGCGGATTACTCAATGAGTAGTGGTCTAAGACGAGAAGAAGTCAAAGATGTTGAGCTCAAGGTTATCGAAACAGCGCTAAAGATGAACGTACCGGCACGAGCTGAGATTGGCAGCCCAGAGCAAGCTAAATACTATCTGGACCTTGGGGTACAGCATTTCAACATCGGAACCGACCTCTCGATTCTCTACAACTGGTGGAGAACCAACGGGGATGATTTGCGGAAGATTGTTGGGAATACCTAGAGGTTGCCTATGTGCGTATTTTACTAAAGTGTAAATCGCCAATGTCCCGTAGCGAAGCGTAGGGGCGAAGCAGCTTTTCGATGAACGAAGTGAATCGGCGAAGCGGCAGTTCACATTAAAAAACAGATCCAGTCGTAGCCTGATTGCTTCGTTCCTCGCAACCTTCGGATTTCTAATTTGGCAATTTGGAAATTCAATGTCGGAAACCAAGATAGAATCTTGGGCTACGCGGAAATCTAACATTGTCGAGTTAAGATAAACTATAAAATAGAGGATGGAGAAATGACAATAAAAAGCCACATTACCATAGACCCAGGAATAAAAATTGCCGCGCAGATTTCCCCTGAACCCAGTGAAGAAGATCTTCAGTTCGTCAGGCAGATGGGGGTTGAATATGTAGTTATGTGGACGCACGGTGAGAGCGCCAATTACGACTACTTCGCCAGCCGGCGCGAGCTGTTTGAGGATGCAGGACTCAAGATATACGGTTTTGGTAACGGAAGCGTACATAACCAAGACGCGCTTGTGCTGAATTTGCCCAACCGGGATGAGAAAATAGAAGAATATAAGAGATATATCCGGGCTCTTGGCAAAGCAGGCATTCCACACACCACCTATGCCCATATGGCCAATAGCGTCTGGAGCACGGAACCTGAGAATACACGAGGCGGGGCAATGGCCAGGGCATTCGACCTGGACAAGGCCCAGCAGCAGAGGCCCATGACACATGGTCGCAAATATACAGAAGAAGAGGTCTGGGATAATTTCACCTATTTCATCAAAGCAGTCGCCCCGGTGGCTGAAGAGGCAGGCGTGATGATAGGAATTCATCCGGATGACCCGCCCGGACCAGCGCTTGGCGGTATCCCACGATGTATCTTCAGCAGTTTTGAAGGCTACAAGCGCGCACTCGAAATAGCCGACAGCCCTAACGTGGGTCTGTGCTTATGTGTGGGATGCTGGTTGGAAGGTGGAGAACAGATGGGGAAAGACGTCTTAGAGACCATCCGTTACTTTGGCGAAAGGGACAAGATATTCAAGGTGCATTTCCGCAATGTGAATACAACCCTGCCGCATTTTGTGGAGACGTTCTTAGACAATGGGTACATGGACATGTACAAGGTTATGAAGGCGTTGCGAGAGGTTAATTTCAAGGGAGTGGCGATTCCCGACCATATACCGGGTATGACGGACAATCACAAAGTTGGCATGAGCTATACTATCGGTTATATGAAAGCGCTCCTGCAACGGGCAAATGAGGAAGTTGGAGAGGCATGAAAAAAAATCCGGTTCGCAAAGAAATTCTATCCAGCCGTGAGCGGGTCCGTTTGGCTTTGGAACACCAGGAGACTGATAGAATCCCTATAGCAATGGTGTGTGCTGGAATCAATCCACCGGCATACAAAGATTTGGAGAGCTATTTGCAACGTGAGCGGGGCATTTCTGTTACTACCTACCTGAGTCCGCTTATCGACATCAAAGGGGTTGGCCCCAAATATGTCGGCCCTCGCCTCGGCAACGGAGAGGATATGTGGGGTGTTAGGCGTAAACCAATCAGCTATGGCTCTGGAAGCTACAATGAAATTGACTTTTATCCTCTTGCGAATGCCAAAAGCATAGATGATTTAAAGAAATACAGATGGCCCAGCACTGAATGGTTTGACTATTCTGTTCTCCCTGAAAACATCGCCACCGCTCAAGCCGATGGTGAACACTGTTTGATGATATCCAACGGGAATGTATTCGAAACTTCCTGGTACATGCGCGGGTTTGAGCAGATGTTCATGGACTTTATGCTCAATCCAGAGCTTGCACACGGAATCGTGGAGCGGGTTACAGATTTCTACATTGAGCACTTTAAAAAGATTTTGTCTGCTGCCAAAGGGGACGTGGATTTAGCTTTCACAGCCGATGACCTCGGAAGCCAAAAAGGACTGTTGATGTCCCTAGAAATGTGGGAGAATTTTATTAAACCACACCACATAAGGTTAAATAAAGTAATCCACGAATTTGGCGTCAAGATAATCTATCATACCGATGGAGCCGTGATGGATGCTGTTGAGTGGCTCATTGATATGGGTATTGATGTCTTGCAGGCGCTTCAGTTCAGCGCAGACGGGATGGACCCGCTGGAACTCAAGCAGAAATACGGCGACAGGCTCTGTTTTGAAGGAGGTGTCAGTGTCCAGACAACGCTGCCGTTTGGCAGTTCAGAAGATGTGCGGCGTGAGGTTGAAGAACTCATCGCTGTACTTGGCAAAAACGGTGGATATATTCTTGGGCCATCGCATGCTATTCAGGCTGGTACGCCTCCAGAAAATATTGTAACGATGTTTGATACCGCATCGAACTTTTATCCGTTTTGATGAGTATGACTCAATGAGATTTCGTTTGAGGCAACGTCAAAGCAGGTACGTTTTCTTAGTAGTTTAAGTTTCATTCGGACAAGAAAGAAGTGGTCAGCGCGTGCGATAGCACGCGCTACCCACCGAAAAAATTTTTCTATCGGTGTT
>SDBU01008554.1_pt1 | contig 11617 bp, 11 predicted proteins | sample 2277071 | NCBI WGS metagenome assembly SDBU01 (sample SAMN10397929, study PRJNA504765) | marine sediment metagenome | isolation source: marine sediment core GS08_GC12, 126 cmbsf | place: Arctic Ocean: Gakkel Ridge, Loki's castle | collected 2008 | reverse complement strand
GGTTATTACTGTTTTTCCCTCACCAAGCGGTGTTGGTGTAATTGCGGTTACAAAAATATACTTTCCATTCTTCCGGGATTTAAGGCCTTTTAAGATATCAAGCGAGATCTTAGCCTTATATTGTCCGTAAAGTTCTAAATATTTACCTCTTATGCCGAGTTTTCTCGCTATATTCTCTATAGGCAAAAGTTTCGCCTTTTGCGCAATTTTTATGTCCTCTGATATAACATGAGGCATATTTCCCCCTTTCCCCATATCACTAGTGATATATTACAACTATTAAACCATAGGATGAACCAACCAAAAAAACTTGAAACATTATAATAACAGATGAGGGTTAAGGTGTCAAATGATTTTGTTGGGGAAATTGGGCACAGAGTCAAGATAAACCTTGAAGCTCTTTGTTTTCAAGAGTATAATTTGGAATCATAATATCCTTCTATACGATTAAACCTCTTAAGGTGTTAAAATATGAGTAAAGTAAGACCACGTAAAATTAACAATAGTATAACCGAAGGTGGGTTGCGCTCTTCTCTCTGGAAATTGGCTATGCCAATGATGATAGGAGCGCTCCTGCAGGATTTATTCAGCCTGGCCGATCTTTTCTTTGTGGGCAGGTTAGGCCACATAGCAGTTGCAGCTTTATCTATAGCAGGAGTTATCATTGCTGTAATACTGATGGCGGTGATAGGTATTTCTGCCGGCACAACGGCTTTAATAGCTCACTTTATAGGAAAAAAAGATTATAATTCTGCGGACAATGTTCTTTTTCAAACGGTTGTTGTAAGCGTTGTTTCTGCTTTGGGAATGGCTTTAATCGGCCTTTTTGGCGTAAATGGGTTGCTTCGCATATTTGGGGCAAGTCTCGATGTTATTCCTGCGGCTTCAGGATATTTAAAAATAAGTTTTATCTGGTCTATTGTCATATTTCTTTTTATTGCCTTCAATCAGGCTTTAAGAGGCTCCGGAGACGCTATGATGCCGCTCAAAGTTCTTATTTTAGCCAATGTAATTAATATTATGCTTGATCCTTTGTTTATTTTTGGCTTTGGCTTCTTTCCCGGGATGGGAGTAGCAGGTTCTGCTTTGGCTACTGTTATCAGCAGAGCAATAGGAGTAATTATTCTTTTAAGGCATTTTGTTTCCGGACATTCAAGTTTACATTTCCATAAGGATATTTTTAAAATCAATTTTATACTTATAGGCCGAATGCTAAAAATCGGATTTTTTGCTTCTTTTGAAGTTTTGTTACGCCAGTTATCTCTCCTTTTACTCCTTCGTCTTATAACTTCATTTGGTACAGCCTGTCTTGCTGCTTATGGTATAGCTATTCGACTCAGAATGGCCGTTATGATGTTCGGGTTCGGAATGGGCACTGCTTCTTCGGTGCTTATCGGCCAAAATATGGGTGCAGGCCATCCGGATAGGGCAACAATATCCGGATGGAAAGCATTAAAATACTATGAATTGTTTATTGTGCCTATTGCAATCTTATTTTTCATCTTTTCACCCCAAATAATAGGCATATTTAGCAATAACCCTGAAGTCCTTAAAATAGGAAGTAATTTTTTACGCTTTATAGCCGTTACGTTGCCATTTTTAGCATCGGCGCTTATCTTAGGCAGAGGCATAAGCGGTGCAGGTGATACGATTGCTCCAGCAGCAATGACAGGTATTGCCCAATTAGGTGTGCGTATTCCGCTTGCTTATGCACTGGTTATTATTTTTGGGTGGGGCAATAATGGTATATGGTTAGGAATTAACGCTTCAGATATATGTCAGGGGTTGGCAATGATGTGGTATTTCAGAAAAGGCCTCTGGCAAAAAAGATATCACGAACACCGCGCTGTCTTAGAACAAAGTTTTTAGGGGGCTAAACGTGAAGCGGTGGATTGGGGATGGGCCGTGCTTTCGAATTGCTTTGAAATGCTCTCTTGTGCCGTATCCTTTATGCTGTCTAAAACCGTATTTAGGATATATCCTGTCATAATCTTCCATTATTCTATCGCGCGTAACCTTCGCGATAATAGAGGCGCATGCAATCGATAAGCTTTTAGAATCGCCTCCAATGATATAAACCCTTCTATGAGGTATGCTTAATTTAACGCGCCCGTCTATCAATAAATAATCCGGTTGGACCTCTAAACTTTTTACAGCCTTTTCCATTGCAAGGCAGGTAGCTTTGTAGATATTTATTTTGTCTATTGCTTTTTCATCAACGATACCAATGCCATAAAGGACCTTTTCTATAATTTCTTCATAGGCTCTTAGGCGGGAAGGCGGGGTAAGCAACTTTGAATCGTCTATTCTATTTTTAAATTTATAATCTTTTAAAATACAAGAAGCTGCTACAACGGGACCGGCTAAAGGCCCCCTGCCGGCCTCATCAATGCCGGCTACCAGCAAATACCCTGCCCTACGAGCTCTCCTCTCGTGGTAGAGCATTCTCCTCGGATGTCTTTTCTTTCTCAATTTTCTCTTCCACTTTGACTTTTTTACCGATTCTTTTTCTTAAGAAATAAAGTTTTGCGCGTTTTGCCTTCCCCTTTTTCTTTACCGTAATTTTATCTATTTGAGGAGAGTGTACCGGAAAAATTCTCTCCACACCTTCTCCGTATGATATTCTTCGAACCGTAAATGTTGCGCGTGCGCTAGAGGACTTTTTCCTTATTACAATACCCTCAAAGTCCTGAATTCTGGTTTTGCCTTCTTCCTGAATTTTAACGCTTACCACCACTGTGTCACCGATACCAAATTTTCCGATTTCCTTACTTTCCTGCGTCTTTTCGAATTGCCTCATCTTATTCATTTTCCCCCCTTAACAAATCCGGCCTTTTTTTCTTGGTCCTTTTCAATGCCTGTTCATTTCTCCATATATCAATTTTCTTATGGTCTCCACCCAATAATACTTTAGGAACCTCCATGCCTTCAAATATGCGCGGTCTTGTATATTGCTGGTATTCAAGTAAGCCGCATTCAAAGCTTTCAAATTTTATAGATTTAGGATTCCCCAGGACTCCCGGAATTAAACGAACTATTGAGTCCACAATGACACACGCCGGTATCTCCCCGCAACTGAGTATATAATCTCCGATTGATATCTCTTCGTCCACCAAAGAACGGATCCTTTCGTCAACCCCTTCGTAATGCCCGCAAATCAAAATCATTCGTTTCAATTTAGATAACTTTTTAACAAGCCTTTGGTCGAGTTTTTCCCCTTGGGGCGTTAACAAAACAATTTTAAATTTTGAGCTATGATTTTTCGCTTTTCGCTTTGCGTTTTTCGCTTTCGCGATATCCTTCAAAGCCCGATACACCGGCTCCACCTTCATCACCATTCCTCCGCCTCCGCCAAAAGGTTTATCATCAGCGGTCCGATGTTTATCGCTTGTCCATTTTCTTAAATTATGTAACTTTATTTTTAGCTTCCCCTTTTTTTGCGCAATCTTAATGATAGATTCGCTTAAAGGACCTTTAAACATCCCAGGGAATAATGTAAGGATATCTATTTGCATTGTATTGACAAGGAAAATAGGGACAGACACTATTTTTTAGCTTCTGTTACCTGGCTAAAAAATAGTGTCTGTCCCTATTTTTGTTCATATTATCTTTTCTTTCTTCAATAAACTCCGCACCGTCTGCGAGGGTTTTGCGCCAACTTTGAGCCAGTATTCAACTCTCTCCTTCTTCACCTTGATATCGCTCGGGTTTTTCTTAGGGTCGTAATAGCCCAGCTGCTCAATAAACCTTCCGTCACGCGGACTCCTTTTGTCAGCAGCCACTATCCGCCAGAAAGGCTTCTTGTTCGCTCCCATTCTTTTCAATCGCAATACTACTGCCATTTCTCCTCCTCTATTCCTTTACTCGTTTTATTCTTGCTCCTACCTTCACAAGTTTCTTCTCCAACGCCTCATACCCCCTATCTAAATGATAAATCCTATGCACTTCTGTCTTGCCGCGGGCAATAAGGCCCGCTAATACCAATGCTGCAGAAGCTCGAAGGTCAGAGGCCATTACATGCGCGCCGCTTAAAGAGTCAACACCTTTTATTATAGCATTTGGCCCCTCAAGCAAAATATGCGAGCCCATTCTGTTCAGTTCGCTTATGTGTATAAACCTTTCGGGATAAATCTTTTCTGTTATAACGCTTATGCCATTGGCGATGCACATCAGGCTCATCATCTGTGCCTGCATATCAGTCGGAAAGCCCGGATAAGGAAGCGTCGTTACCGCAACCGATTTAATATTTTTCTTATCCCTTTTAGCCCTTATGCCAAGATTAATTTTTTTTATGTAGCAATTAGATTCTCTCATTTTGTCAATCACTGCTATTAGATGGCCCGGATTCGCCCCTTTTAAATATAGGTCGCCGTTGGTAATAGCGGCTGCGAGCATATACGTGCCTGCTTCAATGCGGTCAGGGGTAACTTCGTGTTCTGCGCCATGAAGAGATTTTACTCCCGTAACCCTTATTGTAGGAGTTGAATACCCTTCTATCTTAGCGCCCATCTTAATCAAAAAATTTGCAAGATCTGCTATCTCCGGTTCACATGCTGCGTTGTGTATGAAAGTCTCTCCCCGGGCAAGCGTAGCCGCCATTAATACATTTGCCGTCGCAAGAACACTTGAGCCAAAATGCCCGCCAAGATAAATGTTTGCGCCCCTCAGCTGTTTGGCCCGGGCAATTATATAACCTCCATCTATCCTGATATCGGTACCGAGAGCCTTAAGGCCCTTGAGATGCAAATCTATAGGCCGGGGTCCAATAACGCAGCCTCCTGGAAAAGAAACCCTTGCTTCTTTCTTTTTAGCTAAAAGCGGGCCCAGGACACATATTGAGGCCCTCATTGTGCTCACTATATCGTAAGACGCTGTAACTCCGGTATATTTCCCTTCTTCCCTTATTAACGTTTTATCCTCTTTTTTTACTCTCACCCCTAAAGATGAAAGAATCTTTATCGTTGTGTCTACATCTTTCAAATGCGGCACATTGTGTATTACACATTTATCATCCGTAAGGAGGGTTGCGGCCATAATAGGTAAACACGCATTTTTTGAGCCGCTTATCTCTACTTCGCCTTTAAGGGGGATGCCGCCTTCTATTACTAGTTTATCCATCGCTATCTTACCTTAGCCTTAACAATTCTATCTATTCGGCTATAGTCTTTGAAAATCTCTATATTTATATAGCCATTATCTTCCAGTAATTTTTTTACGCTTTCCGATTGACTATACCCCGTTTCCATTAAAAGAAAACCGTCTTTTTTTAAATGGAATTTTGCATCTTTAATGATTCTTTTATAAAAATCCAATCCATCTATGCCGCCATACAAAGCTGTTCCCGGTTCTGACAAAACCTCTTCCGGCAACTGGCGCATATCATTCTCTGAAACATACGGCGGATTGCATACAATTATGTCAAAAAGACGCCTTCCTTTAACGGATCTTAATAAATCGCTTTCTAAAAAAGTGAGCCTATCCGATATGCCAAGAATTTTGGCGTTTTCCCTGGCTTTAAGAAGCGCTCTATGGGAAATGTCTAAAGCGGTTATTTTACTCTGTGATAAATATTTTGTCAAACTAATTGCGATATTTCCGCACCCTGTGCCGATATCTAAGATGTGTATAGCATTTAGCGGATAGCGTTTAGCGAATAGTTGTTTTGCTGTTTCTATGACCTTCTCTACCAATAGCTCTGTTTCAGGTCTCGGTATAAACGTATCGGGTGAAACCTTAAATTCAAAGTCCATGAAGTATGCGACTCCCGTTTTATATTGTTCCGGCATCCTCACTTTACCCCTCTTCGCCTCTTTCGCTCCTCTTCCTTAAGGGCGTCTATAATCTTATCTAAATCGCCGTTCAAAACCTCTTCTAATTTATGCAGCGTTAAGCCAATCCTGTGATCTGTCACCCTTCTATCAGGAAAATTATAGGTTCTTATCTTTTCAGACCTGTCCCCCGAGCCTATCTGTATTTTTCTCTCACGTGAAATTTTCTTTTGCTGTTCCTGCAGCAATTTTTCATAAAGCCGCGTTCTTAATACCCGCATGGCTTTAGCCTTATTTTTATGCTGGCTCCTCTCATCCTGGCAGCTAACCACAAGGCCTGTAGGTAAGTGCGTTATCCTTACGGCGGAATCGGTGACATTCACATGCTGGCCGCCTCTGCCGCCTGCCCTGAAAACATCTATTCTTAAATCCTGGGGATTTATTTTGATATCAACTTCTTCCGCTTCCGGCAATACTGCTACCGTTGCCGCGGAAGTATGTATTCTTCCGCCTGCCTCTGTTATCGGAACCCTTTGAACCCTATGAGTACCGCTCTCTAACCTCATTCTGCCGTAAATACCGTCACCTGAAACTGAAAATACAATTTCTTTAATACCCCCTTTTTCTGTCTCGCTGGAGCTTAGCCGCTCGATATTCCATCCTTTTTTCGCGGCATATTTGGTATACATCCTGTATAGATCCGCCGCGAAGAGCGCTGCTTCTATGCCGCCGGTCCCGGCCCTGATTTCCATTATAATATTCTTATTGCTCCCTGAGCCTCTTTCAAAGATTTCGTTTTCCAGTTCACGGTCCACGAGTTCGGCCTTTTCTGTCAATATTTTTATCTCTTGCTCGGCAAGTTCTATAAATTCCCTCTCATGGGGTTCTCTTAAATCTTCTTTAAGCAAATCTACCTCTTTTTTTAATTTCAAATATGTTTCGTATTTGGTAGCCAAACCTCTTAATTGAGACATCTCTTTGGCATATCGTTGATAGAGAGAAATGTTCTGGGCAACTTCCGGGTCAGTTGTTAATCTTTGCAGTTGGTTATAACGCTTTAGAATTTCATCTAACTTTTTAAACATCTTTTTCTTCTTTTTTCGGCTTCTTCTTCTTTTCTTTTTTAGGTTTGACCTTCCCCTCATATCTCCTCTTAAATTTTTCCACCATGCCGGCCGAATCAAGGAGTTTTTGCTGGCCGGTAAAAAATGGGTGACACTTAGAACATACGTCTATTTTGATGTTTTGCTTCGTGCTTCTTGTATGTATAATTTCCCCGCATGCACAAACAATCGTTGTCTCCTTGTATTCCGGATGTATTTTGTCTTTCATTTTATTGCCTCCTTTTGAGATCCCTCGCTTCGCTCGGGATGAAATTCGCACTTATGACTTACGTCACTAAAATTCCGTAAGTCATGTGCTCATTTCACTTATTCATCGACTTCAAAAATTCCTTATTTGTTTTTGTCTTTTTCAATCTCTCAATCAAAAGTTCCATCGCCTCCGCAGAATTTAAGTCGCCTAACGCCTTTCTCATAAGCCAGATTTTTCCCAACTCATCCTTCGGAACAAGAAGTTCTTCCTTTCTTGTGTTTGATTTCTTAATGTCGATAGATGGATATATCCTCCTCTGGAAAAGGCCTCTATCAAGCTGCAATTCCATATTGCCTGTCCCTTTAAATTCCTCGAATATAACCTCATCCATCCTGCTTCCGGTATCAACCAGGGCAGTCGCTAATATAGTAAGGCTTCCGCCTTCTTCTATGTTTCTGGCGGCGCCAAGGAACCGTTTCGGCTTATGGAGCGCGTTGGAATCCACGCCCCCGGAAAGAATCTTGCCCGAGTGCGGAACTACTGCATTATAGGCCCTTGCAAGCCGTGTTATCGAATCCAGCAGTATCACTACGTCTTTTTTATGTTCAACAAGCCTTTTGGCCTTTGCCAGCACAATTTCGGCAACCTGAAGATGTCTTTCGGCAGGCTCGTCAAAAGTCGAGCTTATAACCTCTCCTTTAACGGAGCGCTGCATATCAGTAACTTCCTCAGGCCTCTCATCGATTAGAAGCACCATCAGCGCCACGTCAGGATAATTTGTGGTAATTGCATTGGCGAATTTTTGAAGCAAAACGGTTTTGCCGCTATATGGGGCCGCCACTATCATGCCTCTTTGTCCCTTTCCGACAGGGGTAAGGAGATCCATTACTCTCATAGATATCTCATCCGGTACGGTTTCTAATGAAAAACGTTCATTCGGATAAAGCGGTGTCAGGTTATCAAATAAAATCTTATCTTTTGCTATTTCCGGATTTTCAAAATTCACTGCTTCTACCTTGAGCAGGGCAAAATACCTTTCGCCCTCCTTCGGGGGCCTTATCTGACCGCTTACGGTATCCCCGGTCTTAAGATTAAATTTTCTTATCTGCGAAGGAGATATATAAATATCGTCCGGGCCGGGCAGATAATTATAGTTACGGCTTCTTAAAAACCCAAAACCATCCGGCAATATCTCAAGAACGCCTTCCCCGAATATAAGGCCTTTCTCTTCCGTTTTCGCCTTTAAAATCTGAAATATAAGATCCTGCTTTCTCAGCGTGCTTATGCTGTTTATCTTCAAGGATTTCGCAAGTTTACTAAGTTCCTGCATGTTCATTTCTTTCATTTTTTCAATATTAACGTTATCCATTTTTCATCCCTCCATTTTTAAAACACAGATTACACAGATTAAACTTAGATTACACAGATAAATACCGTCGAATCTGTGTAATCTTTCTTATAATCTGTGTAATCATTTTTTATTTATTTTTCTCCAAATTTCTAAAACCTGCTGTTTTGTTTCTAATTTCGAACCGTTATTATCTATTATAAAATCGGCGTATCTTAGTTTTTGCCTTAATGATATCTGCGTTTTTGTCCTCTTAAGCGCTTGGTTTTTGGAATAACCCAGTTTGGTGCAACGGCTCATCTGGTCTTTTTTATTTATTGATACGACGATAATTTTATCCATTTCTCTATGTAAACCTGACTCGATTAAAAGAGGCCCGTCAATTACTGTTACCTTTTTCCTGGAATCTCTTATAATCTTTCTTATCCTTTTTAATATCGGCGGATGAACTATATTGCATAATTTCCTTAAGCTCCCTTTATTATTAAAAACAATTTTTGCGAGTTTTTTTCTATCTATTCTCTTATTTTTAAGCACACCTTTTCCGAAAGCCGCAACAATTTCCTCTTTGTTCTCTTTATTTAATAGGATTCCATGGGTAATCTTATCGGCATCTATAACCTTCGAACCTAAATTTTTAAAATATCCGGCTACCATAGTTTTTCCGCTGCCCAGGTTGCCTGTTATACCTATAACATACGGTTTCATATTTTGAGTTCCTTCAAATCAAGCCAGTTCGATCCTTTTTTCAAGTTCACCCTAAGAGGAATTTTTAGTTTCACAACATTTTCCATCTGGATTTTAACAAGAGAAGCCACTTTTTCAGATTCATCCATGGCGACTTCGAAAACCAATTCATCGTGCACCTGAAGCACCATGCGACTTTTCATATCTTTCATTTTCTTATATATATTAATCATCGCCAGTTTTATAACGTCCGCCGCAGAGCCCTGGATGGGGGCATTTACGGCTGTTCTTTCGGCAAAATTTCTCACTCCTATATTCTCGCTCGTAATCTCGGGGATATATCTTCGTCTATTCATTATTGTCCTAACATATTTTATTTTTTTTGCCTCCCTGATTGTATCTTCAAGATAAATTTTTACCTGGCGGTATCTCTGGAAATAATTATCTATAAATTCCTTTGCTGCTTCTAAATCTATTCCAAGGTCTTTTGAGAGTCCGTAAGGGCTCATTCCATATATAATACCGAAATTTACGGTCTTTGCCGAATTTCGCATCTCATCCGTTACGCCATTTTCATCTACATTATATATTAACGAAGCGGTAAAACGGTGGATGTCCCGGTCATTTCGAAATGCGCTGATAAGATTTTTATCATCCGATAAATGAGCCAATATGCGCAATTCTATTTGTGAATAATCGGCTGAAAGGAGAATATAATGTGAGGAGGCGGGTTTAAATGCCTTACGAATTTTTCTTCCTTCTTCGGTTCTTATGGGTATATTTTGAAGATTGGGATCGCTCGATGAAAGCCTGCCGGTTTGTGTGACGGTTTGATTAAACGAGGTGTGAATCCTTCCTGTGTTCGGGTTTATTAAATCCGGCAATGTATCCACATATGTGGATTTAAGCTTTGCAAATTCTCTATATTTTAAAATCTGACGGGGAAGCTCATAACGCTCGGCTAAGGTCGAAAGAACGCTCACATCGGTTGACGGCCCTGTCTTTGTCCTTTTTATAATAGGCATCTTCAATTTTCCGAATAGCACTTCCTGTAATTGTTTGGGTGAATTTATATTAAAGGCTGCTTTGGCCAATTTAAAAATCTCTTTTTGATAAATATTCAACTTTTTCTCCATATCTTTTGAGAGGATATTTAAATATTCCGCATCTATGCTTACGCCCGCGATTTCCATGGAAGCCAGCACTTCACAAAGAGGCATCTCTATATCAAAAAAGAGCCTTTCTAAGCCTTTCTCCTTAAGATGCTTTTCTAATATTTCTTTGATTCTGAAAGTAACGTCGCTGTCCTCGCAACTGTATTCCATCACCTTTAGAATCTCGACCTTATCCATCGTAATTTGATTTTTACCTTTACCTAACAATTCTGAAATAGGGGTCATTTTATGATTTAAATATTCTATGGAGATGTCACCCAGGTTATGATTCATTTTTGAAGGATTGATTAAATAAGAAGCTATCATCGTGTCAAAATATATGCCCTTTACTTCCACGCCCATGTTCTTCAATATGATATAGTCGTATTTTATGTTCTGGCCAATTTTTTTTATATTTATGTTTTCAAATATGCCTTTCATATTTTTTAAAACATTTTCCGCGTTGAGTTCTTTATTCATATTGAATGGGATATAAAATGCCTTTCCCTTCTCCCACGAAAGCGAAATCCCGACAGGCCTTGCCAGCATCGGGTCGTAATGGGTCGTTTCAAAATCAAAAACAAATTCCGGCTGCTTCTTCAAATTATCGATAAGAGAGCCTAATTTATCCTTTGTATCTATCAAAACATATTCGCTTTTAAGGTTGCCGGCGGGTATTATCTCTTTTAGAAGGTTCTTGAACTCCAATTCTTTAAACATTTCTATAAGCTTAGCTCTATCAGGCTCTTTAATTTGGAGTTTATTAAAATCTATTTTTATAGGTACGCCGGCATCTAAGGTGACTAACTCTTTTGACAGGTGAACTTTTTCAACATTGGCTTCTATCAGCTTTCTTTTTGCCTCGCTCTTTACATTCTCCAAATTTTTTAGGAGATTTTCAAGGGTGCCAAATTCCTTTATCAGCTCTCTTGCTCCCTTTTCGCCGATTCCCGGCACGCCGGGAATATTGTCGGAGGCGTCGCCCATAAGCGCCATCAAATCTATTACCCTATCAGGCGTAATTCCGTACTTAACCTTAACCGCATCCGCATCATATACAATTGCCTTGTGTGTGTTGTATATTTTTATATAAGGATTAACAAGTTGAAGGACGTCTTTATCGCCTGTAACTATAAAAGTTTCAATGCGCTCGGCCTCTGCTTTTTTGGCTATTGTCGCAAGGATATCATCCGCCTCATACCCTTCCTGCTGGAAAATGGGTATATTGTAGGCGCGAACCATATCTTTTATTAAAGGCAATTGATTCACCAAATCATCCGGCATTGGTTTTCTGTGTATTTTGCATTTTTCATATTTTTTATGCCTGAAAGTGGGCCCCTTAAGGT
>SDBU01008553.1_pt1 | contig 11617 bp, 4 predicted proteins | sample 2277071 | NCBI WGS metagenome assembly SDBU01 (sample SAMN10397929, study PRJNA504765) | marine sediment metagenome | isolation source: marine sediment core GS08_GC12, 126 cmbsf | place: Arctic Ocean: Gakkel Ridge, Loki's castle | collected 2008 | reverse complement strand
TCTACTTCAATATTCATAAGTAAGGCATAATCCAGCAAATTCACTAAAGAGTCTCTGTTCATATCGATTCGGTCGCACCAGGTGGGATGTACACAATCTGCGTTCAACCAGTACCATGCCAATTCTTCAATCACCTTCATGCCGGGATGGATTATTCTGACTGTAGAAGTCCCAAGAAAAATATTCCCATCAGTCAGGAAACCTGCAACAGTCAACGCCTCAGGCCAATCGCCTGTTAGTGAGCAGAGCGCCTCACGCTCAAAGGCCGCTTCAATCTCCACCAGTTCATTCTCATTGACAAAGACATACAGAGGGGCGGATTCAAAACCAAAAGAATGCAATACGGCCGGTCTGTTAGAATCTACATCTGCAACAGTAAATCCTTCAGGCAAGGTAATATGGGCTTTAACCCAGTTGCCATAACTACGGCAGTTCAGTGTGCGGGGGGTCAGTTTCATAGGAACTTGCATCCCCTCCCACCACAGCTGGGGGTAGTCACTTTGTGGAATGAACCAGATATCCTCTATTCCATTGAATGATTCACCCACAAAGTCCCAGCCGGCATCCGTGAAGGTAACCTGCATCTGCATCTCGGTCGTTGTCTTGCCGGTTCCGCCGGCACTTGTTGTCTGTCCGCTGGTCTCAATATCCCAGAAAGAATCCTTAATCTCTCCGTTTCCTTGATGTCCTACCAGGCCACCGACATATTCATGTCCATCAACGCTGCCAGTCGAATAGCAGTTGGATATTGTGCCATAGTAGCACGTCAACCAATCACAATATCCATTCGTTCCGACCAGCCCACCGACATTAACATTGGCTGAAATGCTGCTGGTCGAATAGCAGTTAGTGATTGTTCCAACGTTTCTTCCCACCAAGCCGCCGACATATCTATTGCCCGAAACGGTGGCAGTTGAATAGCAGTTGGTGATTGTGCCACCATTTCCTCCTACTAATCCGCCAACGTTCTCATTTCCGGAAACGCTGCCGCCCTCAACGTAACAGCCGGATATAGTTCCCTTGCTTAGCTGGCCAACCAGCGAACCAATATCCCGTCCTGTCCCCACATCAACATTAGGGTCAATCAATCCAAGATTCTTGATCTCTGCATTTTCCCCTCTAATGTATCCGAAAAGCCCTATGTATCTCCTATCATTCGAATCGTATGTGAAGTTGTAAATCTTATGGTTGTTGCCATCAAATACACCACTAAACGGATTGTAATAATAATCAGTTCCAATAAAATTGAAACTTGTTCCCGTGTAACCACTTAGGTCAATATCCGCCATCAGCTTAAAGTGCTTGTCCAAGTCGCACAAAAACAGTCCTATCATATTAAGCTGCTCGTCCGTATAAATCAGGTAAGGATCATTCGGGTCTCCAGCGCCTCCCCCGTATAAATCGGATGGAACGGTTATAAATTCTCCCGACATGTTCTCCCAGACGAGTCTTGGATAATCATTGCCCTCATCAATCGTCCACACAGGCTCGCAACCCCACACGATAAAGGTACTTGCCATCTGCATCTCGTCTGTTGGTAAACCAGTTCCACCATCACTGCTCGTCTGCCCGCTGGTCTCAATATCCCAGAAAGAAGCCCAAACACTACCCTTATTCCATCCCACCAGTCCGCCAACTCGAATGCCTCCCGAAGCGCTGCCGGTTGAATAGCAGTGGGTGATTGTGCCAAAACGATTATATCCTACCAAGCCGCCGACGGAAGAATACCCTGAAACGTCGCTTTTTGAATAGCAGTTGGTGATTGTGGCCGACCAATTTAATCCCACCAGCCCGCCGACATAATATTTACCCGAAACGCTGCCGGTCGAATAGCAGTTGGTGATTGTGCCGCCACCTCCATACATCCCATTGTTTCCCACAAGTCCACCAACGTTATCATCTCCCGAAACGATGGCGGTCGCATAGCAGTTGGTGACTATTCCTCTATTACTTCCCACCAGTCCGCCGACATAAACACTCCCTGAAACGCTGCCGGTTGCATAGCAGTTGGTGATTGTGCCGCTTTCCAGCCAGCCAACCAGTGAACCAACACTACTACCTGTTCCCACGTCAACATTGGGGGCAATCAATCCCAAATCTTTAATCTCTCCCGTAACGTACCCGAAAAATCCTACCTGATATCTTCCTTCAGAAGTGTAGCTGAAGTTTGAGATAGTATGTCCATTGCCGTCAAATACTCCGGTGAAGGGATAGAGGTAATTGCTTCCAATGATATTGAAACTTGTTCCCGTGAAGCTGCTCAGATCAATATCGGCCATCAGCTTGAAGTGCTTGTCCCAATCGCACACAACTGAGCCGATAGTATTAAGCTGCTCGGCCGTATAAATCAGGTAAGGGTCATCTGGATCTCCACTACCTCCCCCGTACAATCCATATGGAATGGTTATAAGCTGCCCCGGCATGTTCTCCCACCAAAGTCTTGGGTAATCTTTCCCTTCGTCAATCGTCCATACACGCTCGCACCCCCATCCGGTAAAAGTGGTTGCGATCCACATCTCGGCCGTTGTCTTACCCGTATCACCAACACTCGTTGATTGCCCGCTGGTTTGAGTATCCCAGAAACAACCCGTAACCTGTCCATGGCCGTATCCCACCAGCCCACCGACATCAGCCGTTCCCAAAACGCTGCCTATTGAATAGCAGTTATATATCATAGCGTAACTGTCCCCCACAAGTCCGCCGACATAACCTCTGCCGGCAACGTTGGCTCTCGAATAGCAGGCACTTATCTTACCCCCCCAACTATCCCCTACCAGACCACCGATATACCAGTCACCCGAAACACTGCCGGTCGAATAGCAGTTAGTGATTATGCCACTATTACGCCCCAACAGCCCGCCGACATATCTATTGCCCGAAACGGTGGCAGTTGAATAGCAGTTGGTGATTGTTCCATAATAATTGTATCCCAGCAGGCCTCCGACCTCGTGCGCTCCCAAAACGCTGCCGCCCTCAACGTAACAGTTGGTGACTGTTCCATTCCATATCACTCCGACCAGCGAACCAACATAATCTCCTGTTCCCGCATCAATGTCAGGATTGAGCAATCCCAGGTCTTTGATTTCCGCATTTTCTCCAGAAACGTAACCGAAAAGTCCTATCCCGTCTCTCCCTGTCGAGCTGTACGTAAAGTTGGAAATTGTATGGCCGTTGCCGTCAAAAACGCCGGTGAACGGTTTATTGTCAGGAGAACCCCAAAATACAAAGTATCCAATGATATTGAAACTTGTTCCGGTGAAGCCGCTCAGGTCGATATCGGCCATCAGCTTGAAGTGTTTGTCCCAGTCGTTAGAATCGGCCCCAATTGCATTCATCTGCTCCGCCGTATAAATCAGATACGGATGGTTAGGTTCTCCGGAACCACCGCCATATTTGCCTTGGGCCGGCAAGGCAAAAAAGCAGATAAAAACAAATACAGTGATTTTTCCCAACAGGTTTGAATTTCTCGTCCCACTCATTCTACTGTCCTCCTTCATACCAATTTCCCATTATTGAGCCGTTTTTTGCCAAAAAACACGGCCCAAACTCTCACAAAACAGCAAAGAAGTACTCCCAATGGATGTGAAAACGAACTTACCATAACTTCCGGGCCTTGTCAAACAAAAAAATGCAAATTTTGAGACAGGGATTCCCCTCGTTTTGAATTTTGAGACTTCGAGAATTTGAATTTGTTTCGTATTTCTCCGAGATACGAGCGACGGGCCCCGTTCCTCGAGCATCGAATAAGTGGATTTTAATTCATAGGTGATGATAGCGGAAAAAAAACAGGGTTGGGAGCGGAGGGAGAGGAGAAAGCGAGATAATCCCAACCCTGTAAGAAGCTTCTAATATTATACATCAATATGCTTAAAAAAGCAATACTCCGGAAAAAAATTTAAAAAATTTTTAGCAGCGTTTTTTGGGGGAACCCTAACTTCTTTTCTGACAAGCCCTTATCTCCGGCAAACCTGTCAAAATCACCCCAATTTTCGCACCAAATTCGGCGTGTGGCTCAGTTTTGAGCAAACAATTTTTCAGGATATTGACCGGAATGCAAAAAGCCTTTAGACTAAGAGGCTCTAACAAAACCTGACTTCAAAATGAGGAACCGCTTCGCGGGATTATTTGAATAGATTCCTCGACTGCGCTCGGAATGACAAATTTGGCTCGGAATGACAAATTTGGTTTTGTTAGAGTAGCTAAGAACATCAAAAGAAATTAAATCAAGATGAGGTGATATATGCTGCCGGATGAAAAATGTGGTCAATGCCGCTTCTTTGTAGAAAAAAAGGAAACACTTGGCGAATGCCGCAGACACGCACCCAGGCCGAACATTCTAAAGATAAATTGGTGCAAAGTTGGCGTCGATTACTGGTGCGGCGAATTTGAGCCAAAACATCCTTCTAAAGAAACGCAAAAAGAACAATAATCCCCCCATTAGCCGGCCACCGAATTGAATTAAACTCCACGCATTTACACATCCATTCATCAGCGCATTTACCCTCGTTTGTATTTTTAAATTTCGGTAATTTGAATTTGTCCGTTCTCCGTAGTATTACTACGAAGGATGAATTTAGAATTTCGGATTTCGATACCTGTCCCCGTGAAAACGGGGATTCGGATTTCGAGTTTATGCAAGATACACTTCACAAGATACGAACTTCCCCCCCGGTCTCTGTCTTCTGTCCTCTATCCTGAGTCTTGTTTCGTGGCCACCGTCTTATGGTCGAGGAATCCTTCGAGCTTTCGGGAACGAACCGGATGCTGCAGTTTTCTTATCGCCTTTGCCTCAACCTGTCGGACGCGTTCACGTGTGACCTTAAAGATTCTGCCTACCTCTTCGAGCGTATAGGTATAGCCGTCCCCGATTCCGTACCGCAGCTTGATAATCTCACGCTCGCGATATGAAAGCGTTTTCAGGATAATATCAATTCTCTCCTTGAGCATTTCCTGAGTAGCAGAGGCCACGGGTGAATCAACGGCGTCATCTTCAATAAAATCGCCGAAGTAGCTGTCATCACTTTCGCCGATAGGCCTGTCAAGACTGACCGGATGCTTGGATATCTTCAGTACCCTGCGCGTCTCTTCCACGCTCATTTCAGCTTCCTTGGCGATCTCTTCGACGGTAGCCTCTCTGCCCAGCTTCTGATGCAGAACTTTGCCGGCGGCCCGAAGTCGGCTCATCGTCTCTATCATATGGACGGGAATGCGAATCGTTCGAGCGTGGTCGGCAATCGCACGCGTAATGGCCTGACGAATCCACCACGTCGCATAGGTACTGAATTTATACCCCCGCCGGTACTCATATTTGTCCACCGCCCTCATCAGGCCGGTATTGCCTTCCTGGATTATATCAAGAAAGCTCAGGCCGCGGTAGCGGTATTTCTTGGCAATTGAAACGACCAGTCTAAGATTTGCGCTTGAGAGAAACCGTTTGGCTTGTTCATACTGAGTAAAGACTCTGTCCATCATGCGAAGTCGCTTATCGAGATGTTTGGGAGTCTCGTTCACCAATTCCTGCAGACCAGCCAATTCCTCCTTAACTGCTTCAATATCTTCACTGGTGTAATCTAAATTGGGCCCGGCGTCGATAATCTGCTGAAGTTGGTGCATCTTCTGGCTGATACTGTGAAGTTTATTTCGCATCGGCTGGATTCTGCTTGTTCGCAGGCTAAGCTCTTCGAGTAGTGTTGCGATTTTTCGTCTGTTTCTGCGTATTCGCTTTAGTGCGGCCTTGTCGGGCTTGCCATCCCCTGATTCGAGAGCCTTCTTAAACAGGCTCTCGTGCATTTTGAGCAGTTTATTTACGGTCCTGCAGTTCACCGGCAGCCGTTTCTTTATTGTACTTTTGGCCAGGTTCTCGTTCGGCGAAGTCCTAAGTGTCCGGTCAAACGACAGTATTCCCTGGTGTACCTGTTGTAGTAAATCGAGAGCGTTTCGGGCACAATAATCGCACTGCAGCAATTTCCTTCTGAAGTCCATTCTGGCAATTTCGATCTTTCGTGCGAGCGTGATTTCCGCTTTTCTATTCAGCAGAGGAATCTGGCCCATCTGCGTCAGATACATCCGAATAGGATCGTCGATTCTTCTCGTAGCTTCCGGCTCGAGCAGCTGTTTTTCGAGCAGTTTGTCGGCTGCGATCCGGTCTTCTCCGGCAGCTTTTCCCTGCACTTCAGTTTCTTCAAATTCCTCTTCCTGCTGCTTCTGGACATCAGCTTCTTCAAGCAGGTCGATACCCATTTCATCAAGGGTCGCAAGCAGACCATCAAGGCGAGCTGGGCTAACGGCATCTTCGGGCAGCCCTTCGTTCATCTCCTCATACGTGAGAAATCCTTTTTTCCCGCCCTTTTCAATAAGTATTTTTATGTGCCGCTCTGTGTCTTTGATTTTGGCGGCCTTTGAGGAGCTACCCCCATCAGAAGCTTTGCCGGCGGCATTCGTTTTGTCAGCCTTTATTGCTTTTTTTGCCACAATTAGCATCCCCAGTGACTATTTTCAATTTACTACACTCTATTGACTATTTACTATAAATTCCTGCTTGTAGTTCGTTACAGTCGATTGCTTTTTGCCTTTAAATAGCCAATAACAATTGTCCATTTCCCTACGTCATTCCTACGTTGTGCGGGTTTTCTTTTACCGTATTTTCAGAGAAACACCGGAGGAACCTGGTCTGGTCATCCGCAGCTTTGATTTCGCTCTTTTTTCTCTGTCTGGTGAGCCGGTGCATTACATCGAGGGCCCCGGCTAATCGGGACTGGAAATTAGCTTTTTCCTCTCCAACCTGGGCCAGCTCCACGATAAGGCTGCCTGCTTCAACAGATTCGGCTTTGGCCAAAATCTCCTTCAGCGAAGGATTGGTCGCGTTGCTCAGGGTTTCAAAGACAATAACTACAATTGACTTCAATATTGGTACATCGAAGGCCTCGGGTGTAATCTGTTTTTTTACAATGTCAAATAGCTTCGGCTCGTTTAACAATACTTCCAGGACCTCTCTTTGAGCTGTTGCGAAAAGGCCGAGGCCCATCTCGAGTGGGCGGGGCTGCGCTTTGCCGTTTTGCGCAGCGGTGGTATCGGAGTAGCTTGCGGTCCTTGCCACTCTTGAGATTCTTTTGGAGAGCTCGGCGTTTATCTCTTTGGTGCCTGTGCCGATAATCTTCGAGAGGCGATTAACTATCAAGCCTCTGTCAATAGCGGGCACTTTGCCTGCCCAGACAGCAGTCGCTATTGCCTGTAAAAACTCTTCGATGGCCGCTTTGTGGTCGATGAGAGTATCGCCACTATCGAAACTTTCTATCAACCTATTCCATTTGAACTTGAAGACGTCGACAGCCTCGTCCACCAATTGCTCGAATCGCTGCTTGCCGGCGTTTAGTAGAAAATCACACGGGTCCTTTCCCTGAGGCACCGAGGCAAGCTCGATATCCAATCGCTGCGAGACGCAGACCTCGAGGGCCCTGTTGGCAGCTTCTATGCCTGCGGTGTCGCTGTCAAAAACCAGGATTACCTTTTTCGCGTACCGGCGCAAGATTCGCGCCTGGCCGATGGTAAAACTTGTCCCCAGGGACGCGACAACGTTGCTGCATTCGAACTGGTGTGCCATTATGCAATCGGTATAACCTTCGACAACAACGGCTACGCCTGTCGAGGCAATCCGGTGGCGGGCGTGGTTGAGTCCGTAGAGGGCATTGCTTTTGTCAAACAGGGCTGTAGCCGGCGAATTTATGTATTTAGCGGGGGCGTCATCGAGGGTCCGGCCACCGAAGCCGATTACTCTGCCCGTTACATCGGTAATAGGAAACATCAGGCGATTTACAAATTTATCGGCGAGACCGGTGCCGGACTGTGAAACAACGAGACCTGCGTGCTGAAGCAACTTGGTCGGGATGTTTTTGGCTTTAGCGGCCCTGACTAAATCATTTTGAACTATGGCGAGGCCAAGCTGCCAGGTCTTGATGCTTTCGGTGGTTATTTTTCTCTCGGCGATGTAGTCGCGGGCGTGTTTGCCCTTTTTCGGTTCGTGGAGATTTTGCTGGAAGTATTTCGCGGCCCAGGTGTTGACCCTTGCCAGCTCGTTAGGGTCAACATCATCAGTTTTTGGTTTTGAGTCTTTATTTTTGAGCGGTTTTAGCTTTATGCCGGCCCGCTCGGCCAACCTCTGGAGCGTCTGCGGGAAGGTGAGGTTCTCACGCATCTGAATAAAGGTGAAGACACTGCCGCCAGCACCGCAGGCGAAGCATTTGAATATCTGCTTTGCACCGTTGACACACATGCTCGGGCGATGGTCATCGTGGAAAGGACAGAGGCCGACCATCTCCCTGCCTTTCTTCTTCAGGCCCACGTGCTCGCTTATGACGTCAACGATGTCGTTTGCCTGCTGAACCTGATTGACTATTGCCTGGTCAAATACGCCTGCCATAAGAACTCGTTTATTGGCTAATTTCTCCTGACTACTTTTACGCAAACCGACCGGTCACGGTGAGGTATATGCCTCAAGCAGTAATGAATACGCTCACAAAAAAGATTCTTCCCCTCAATTGCGCTCGGGGCTAAAGACTCCTTCCGCAAAAGAATGACAGATAACGTTATATTCGTGCTAAGGCAATACTTGCCGCCCTGTTTAGTTCAAAATCGGTCAGTTTGAATATTTTCAGAACTCCAGTTATCAATTAACTTCTGACTACTTATATATATGTGATGGGGGCGAAAAGTCAAGTTGATGGGGAAAAGGCGGCTGTTAATGCTGTTAAAGGCGTTTTTTCCAGATTGGACACTTAGGTAAATGGGACAAAGGAAGTTTAAAGTTTGAAGTGGAAAATGTAAAACCCAAGCTCAAAATTCAAAAGTAACCACGGATTGCTCTCGTATCTCGTGAAGCCCTTCGACTGCGCTCAGGGTAAACTCAGAAACGTATCTCGCTGGAGGAAGCCGAGAAGACCGACGTTTTACTTTTAAATGGCCACAGAGGGGACAGACCTACTTGAAAAGTAGGCAAGAATCATAAAGATATTTTTATTGGCCAGTTGCCGTGGGTATTATGTCAGAACAGGCTTACTATGAACAAAACTGCAGCCATAACTGGTGCTCAAACTTTAAGTCTTCGGAGCCAAACCCCAAGTTTTTGTCTTGACAATGGGTAGGGGTTTAAGATTTCTAGCAAACCCTAGTATTCTTTTGCTAAGAAACCCTTATAAGCTCCAAATTTTTACTGCAGTTTTTGCAAAATCAACCGATCGCTTTTCTACCTGTTTAAATTTAAATCTTGAAAAATTATCCGCAATATTTTTCGTCAAGCTAATATTCGATTTCTTGTATTCCCTTTTCTTAGCCAAAAAAGGATTATTTGACGCTTTGATATTTAATTTCTGCCCCAGTAAGGTATAGTTGCCAATTCGATCTACATACTGTGCATGCTTCGATAATGCATTATCGCCAAGGTAACTAACCCAATCACCGTATTCTTTTTGTGCCTTTTTAGTTTTGATTGTCTTAGGGATGATGTGTTCCAGATGTACCTCGTTGCCAGAATTTATAACATATTCCCCTTGATCGGCTATCAAATCATATTCAAATTGCTCTAACAGGTATTTAGCCCTATCTGCATTTCCCTTGAAACTATGATTTGCAAGTTTTTCTCCAAATACCTCATTTTCAGGAAAATGCTTTTTCAATTGCTTCTTTATTTTGCTTACAATATTATCTTTGCCGACATTAGTAAGCTTTGAGAAAATATCATCAAGCTCCGCCGTTCTGGATTCACAGATATGTCTTCTCAGCATAAAAGGTTCGATTAATTTTAATATTTTTATAGCTGTTTTATCGTCGATATTTCGCTGAAATAAGCTTAGGAGTAAAGTATAAGTGGGTGTAGATGCTATTCTGTGCAAGTTATAAAGGTGTTTATTAATATTTTTATTGTCGAATGTTCTATTGATTATTTTCCCATATATGTCAGCTGCTTTTTTCAGAGATTTAGCGAACTCTATTATCGATATTTTCTTGGTTATCTTGCGAGAGACATTCCTCTGCTCATCGCTTGATGACTCAGATTCCTCGTTTTCGTTACTATGAATTTCATCCCCGTTTTCGTATTCTTTAAATTCATTGTAAAGACTATATTCGGACAAAATATTAGATTCTTTTACCGTTGTTAAATAGTACTTTTTGAATTCAAAAATTAATTTTGATAAGGTAACCTTTCTCTGCAATATCCCCATCAAATACTGCCGAAAAAAATTATCTGTTTCAATATCATCTAAACTTACAATTACATTTTTCCAATATTCTCTAACCTTTTTTAAAGTTTTTTCATCAACTGTTGATGCGTGACCCAGCAGAAAGTTCTTGATAATATCTGTCGGACTGAGCTTTAATCCTCTATTATTTATGGTTTCAAATAACTTGTAGGCATCTTTTGCTTTTTCTGTATCCAACCGAACTATTATGGCATTGTTTATTAGCTTAAAATAATATTCATTAAGTTGATCGAAATCATATTTTGTGATCCATTTTTTAAATTCAATATATGCATTCAGTAATTTTTTGTTTTTTATTTCAGACTCAGTATTTATATCAGTTTCGTTTTTTAACTCGAGCACCTTTGAATAATCGGGTTCATCAAGATCACCCAAAACAATTTTATTTTGTTTATTACGGTCTATCCCTTGGCAATAAAGGTATGCTTCTATTTCCTTCGCAATCTCTTTCTTGTCTAACTCTACAAATCTATCCTTAATAGCCTCCATTAAGAGAGACAGTGATATTATTCTCTGTTGCCCGTCCACCACCTCTAGCGTATTAATATTTGCTTTATGTGATTCTGTAAGTAACAAAATTGTCCCTAAAAAATGCGAATCGTTCTTATCAAGCAAATTAATATCCTCGAATAGTTCTACTAGCTGCTTATTTCCCCATGCATATCGTCTTTGATAGGCTGGAATAAAGAACTGTTCATTTTTACTGCTTAACAGTTGTGAAATCGTTAATTGACTTGGCGTTATCTTCATTTTATTTCCTCTCTGATATTCTTACTACACTTAAAGACCATGTATATTATGCTAAAAAATTCTACTCGCAATCAATTTTTTAATCTCAGTAGCCAATTCTTGGCTCTTTTCCATCAGGTCAAATAATCTTTGTCTGTTATTCCAGTGTTGCTCCCATAGAACTGGGTTTACAACTTTTTCAAAATCGATAACGCGTGCATCGCCCCACTTTTCATACTTTTCCAAACGTTCGATAAGCTCGTCAAGATTATTTATATTTCTGGACTTTGGGGAAAGCTTAGCTTTGCTTTTTATCCAGTCTCTCCAATTTTTATTACCTTTAGATTGATTACACTTTCCACAAGAGGGAACAAGATTATGTATTTCAGAGATAAAACCAGTTGGCTTTTTATCTTTAACAAGAGGCCTCAAATGATCCCATTCTGTAGCAGCATCACCACAATAAGCACAAGTTATGTTGTCAGGCGATATGTGCAAGATTTCTAAACTTTTTCTAACTTGCTTCTCTGTAGGTTTTATATGTGGAATAATTGATGTTATAAACGCGTGAGTCATCGTAGATGTACGACCGGTTATCTTCATCTGAGTAGGCATTCTAAAAATTTGTTTCATTC
>SDBU01008552.1_pt1 | contig 11619 bp, 30 predicted proteins | sample 2277071 | NCBI WGS metagenome assembly SDBU01 (sample SAMN10397929, study PRJNA504765) | marine sediment metagenome | isolation source: marine sediment core GS08_GC12, 126 cmbsf | place: Arctic Ocean: Gakkel Ridge, Loki's castle | collected 2008 | reverse complement strand
TCGAGGCAGAAATTGATAAAGACAATTCGATAAGGGTAGTCTGTGTCAACGACCAACCCAACGGTAGGAAGAAGGGTGATTGGGCTAAGTGGCATCCTCAAGTATTCCTTGACGGTATAAAACAGTCCTGTGGCAATCCCCTTTACCTTGATACCGACCCCATAAATGCCAACTATCATTTCAATACTATCGAGTGGAACTTCGGTTTCTGTAAAAGGCGGGCGAGGACTATTCCTGGCAAGTTTAGAGACAGGATTTTCCTTACATCTGACCCACACAGAGAAATTGAAGTCCGCAATAATGTCACGGGCAATATGCGGTTGAAGTTTGGGAGTAGAGATGCCGATGGCAATCCCATTGGTAGGGTCATAGGCGATGTAGAAATAATTAGCAAGGAAGAACTTGCCAAAGCAGAGTATCCAATAACCATAGGAGCTAGCCCTGAAACCTTTAACCCCGACCCACACGTTGAAACCTCAAGTGTTGATGGGAAGGTTGCTGAGACTACCGATGCAGTATGGGCAACAATACGAGTTGCTAGTGGCGATTCATCTAATGACACTGATACTTGGATGCAGTTTGGTATGCAATCTGTTCCCCCTGAACCAACCTGGGGTCAGCTAAACCGAATGATTATAGTGCTTTATACGGAAGGGCTACCTGATAATGCTCTTGTATCGGGCGTAACATTTGGAATGTATGGTGTTTCTAAGGTGAATAATATAGGTACCTCACCTAACATAAACATTTACAAGACAGCACCCGCTGGCTCTCCTGGTCATCCGTATGTTGCCTTAGTCGCTGGGGACTTTGACAGCTTTACCTTAAATCAGGATTTGGCAACTGCCATAGCGTGGGCTGATTTGAATATTGGCACTCCTGGAACTATAAATACCTGGACACTGATTGATGTAGATACTGATGATTTCGGGTATATCAATAGGACGGGTGCAACCCTGCTTGGAGCAACTAATCAGACTTATGATGCCGATGGTGCAACTCCCCCTTGGGCTGAAAACCAGTGGGATACTGCAAGGTTTCATACCGCTGAGGCAGGTGCAGGCTACAAGCCTAAGCTGGTAGTTACTTATAGTCTATTTATTCCTCCAGTAGCAGATGGAGACTTAATAGGAATACCTATTATAAGGAAGAGTTAATGAATAACGGAGACAGAGACGCTTTCGCTGAACTAAAAACCGCAGTAAAGGATATGCACAAAGTATTAGAGAAGATTACCACAAATGATTTGCCTCATATTACTGAAAAACTAGACGAGGTTGAGGAGAAGGTAGACACCGCACTAGGTAAGCTATCGGTTCTTAACCCACTGGCAATAGCAACCCTCACGATAGTTATAATGGCAATTGTTGGCTTTGTAGTATTTATAAGATAAGGAGGGCGACATGGGGTTACTGGAAGATAATAGAAAGCTCCAACAAGAGGTCGCCAAGTGGGAACACCGCTTCAACGAGGTCAAGAAAGAGCAAAACCGATTACAGAAGTTAATGTACGACCTAATGAAACTATTACACGGGCAAGGGTTTAGCTGAAGGGTAGCTTGTGGTTTCAGTTGAGCAAATCCTTGAAGGATGATAAGTCGTTATTTGACAGATATTCTCTGATTAGGTATAATGCTAATAGGAGAATAAATAAATGTCATATCATGGCTATAAAAACAAAGAAACTTATCTATTAAGTAAAAAGAAGTATCACGAAAAGCACAAACCGAAAATTCAGGAATGGCATAGGCAATACTACCTGAAACACAGGGGGGAAATATTAGCAAAGAAGAGGAATCGCTACGGGTTATTGAGAATATCTCTTTGTGTTAGGAATGTCAGGTATAGGCGTAAAATCAAAGCAGAAGTATTAACACATTACGGCAAAGGCAAGTGTGCTTGTATAAAGTGTGGCTTTGGCGACTTGAGGGCGTTATCTATAGACCACATAAATGGAGGCGGGAGATTACACAGGCAAGGGGCTGGCATAGGCAGCGGTTCGGCAATGTATGTATGGCTTAAAAAGAATAATTATCCCTCTGGATTTCAAACGCTATGCCTTAATTGCCAATGGATAAAACGAGATGAGAAACACGAATACCGCAATTACCTAAAGCAAACAGACGGGTTCAAATGATAAAACGGTGTCCTTATTGTAATTCTATCTGGGTGTGCTGGAACTGGATGCGTCCTTTTGGGGGCGACTTAGACGCTTGTTGTGAGGCTAACCCGCATATGACTAGAGAAGAATTGAGACAAACTATGTGGGGACACGAGTGCTGGAGTTGTGATAATGTTCACCAAACAGCCGATAAAGTTCGCAATGGTATTCCATATAAAATCCTGCGTTGGGTGAAAGGATGAATCTTTATAAAGAATTATGGTCAAGGATAGGCGGGAGACCCTGGACTTTTGACTAATGGACAAGAGTGTGCTATACTTTTTATATGAGAGATTTAGAAAAGAAAAGGGTTTATCAGCGAGAACATTACCGAGAGAACAGGGAATACTACATAAAATATAATAGCGAATATGCCAAGCTACATAGAAAGCAAAAAAACCAGAATGAGAAAAGATACAAACAAAGACTAAAGCTGGAGGTTCTATCACATTATGGGGGTTCTCCTCCTCAATGTGCTTGTTGTGCTGAGAAAGCCCTAGAGTTTCTTACCATAGACCACATTATCGGTGGTGGGAATAGGCATCGGAAAGAATTGAAAAGGCAAAATCTTTATAGTTATCTTAAAGTTAATAATTACCCCTTGGGATATAGGGTATTGTGTATGAATTGTAACTTTGCAATAGGACACTTCGGTTATTGCCCGCATCAGGTGAAGAGAGATGGATGTTTATAAATGGATATGGAGTCATACCCCAATCAATAGACCCTTTACATACTGGATTAGAGATTTATGGCACAAGGCGGAGTTCGTTTGGATTATCGGGCTTATAGCAGTAGGTGTTTGGCTGGGGCATAACTTTGACTGGGTAGAAGTTCTTAAAATAATGGGTATGTTTACAATAGGTTTTATCTTCGGTCATTTTTTCTGGGGCAAGGAGTGGCGAGAAAATCAGGGGGTGCCACCAAGCGATAAAACTTTACCTTCTAAGTAAGCTATTCGTTTTTCCAGAATGGTGATTTGATTATGCCTAGTATCGGAAATAAGCTGAAGGTTCTCAATGCGGTTATCGTCTCTAGTTTGATTTTTGTGGTGCACAAGTTCCCACCTATGAAGGCAACGACCCAAGTGTTTTGCCATTACAAGCCGATGTTCTCTTACATAGCCGCTATAGTTCCTCATCGGCGCAAAGAAATCGTTGGACATTACATAAACCAAAATATAGCCTTCTTTGTCAATCAACCTTCCCCCTTTCCAACTGTGGCAATCCGCACCCTTCGAGGAAACAGCACAATGATGGCAAAGATTAAGATATGATTTAGGGCGTTTGGCTCTCCTAATATCGGTTTGGGCTCGCCACCTTTCCTGCTTACAATTAGAACAGATTACCCAAATATAAGTTTCTCGTGCATGGCAACCAAGCCTGCCAATATCTACGCCTCTAATGGCATCCCCCTCATTCGGCATAATATCCCTCCATTTAATTACAGTATACCATATAACAACATTAAATGCAAGGACAAGGAAAATGAAACGCTTTGTAGGGATAATTATAGACTGCGAGAACTGCGGGTCGTCTATAGCATTTACCTGTAGGCAGTGGACGATGGGTAAACGGTTCAAGTTGCCGTGTCCATTTTGCCAAGAAGAATACTACATAGCTTTTACTATCGCACCAGTCAAAGAAGAAGTCCCCATTGCAAAGGTATTCAAGGAAGCTGAGGAAAACTGGTGATGGCTACGACAAAATCAGTCCAGACCTGCGGGAAGTGCAAAGAGAAAAGAATAGTAACGCTGGATACATTACAGGATATGTGGCTCTGTGATGATTGCTTTATCAAAAGTTATTGTAGCGAGTGTGGAGACTTGCTGGGAGAGTTTACCCGAAACCGATGTTCCTTTTGTGCTTGTAACGACCACCTTAGGGATATCAGCTGGGGATAGCCTTAGAAGCCCCTAGAGCCATTTCTGACAGAGTATAGTAGATATTGGTATATAGAGACCTAGAATAAATAAGTAGTATATATAACCCCTCTATTTCCTTTAATAAGTAGTTAGTTTTTACCCCTTATTATCTTATAGATAATAATAAGGGGTAACTTTCTTTTATTTAATAACCCTTGACTTCCCTCTTTATTTCTGATATAGTAAGGGTATGATGTATGAACGCAACGAAGAACGCAACAAGGCACACCAACGGAAATGGTACAAAAAACACCCCGAAAAGGCGTTGGCTTACCAGCGAGATTTTCAGCGTCAGAGAAAGGTAAAACTACTAACATACTATGGGGGCGGGAAATGTGCTTGTGTTGTCTGTGGGGAAAGTAGGGTGGCTTGTTTATCTATTGACCACATAAGAGCCATCGGGGCGAAAAGGCAACTCAACCTTTACTGTTGGTTAGTTAAGAATGGGTATCCCGACGGCTATCAGACACTATGTATGAACTGCCAATGGGTTAAGCGTGCGTTAAATAACGAATCTACGGGGAGACCAAGAATACATTAGTAAGAGACGGGATTAACCGTCCCTCTTTTTTTTATTCTAATTAACGAAAATGGGTCAAAAAACTATTGACATTCAGGTTTACCTGTGGTAGTATGGTAGTGTTATGAGATTAATGTTCTGGAAAACGACCGCAAAGCACCGTATGCTTTTTTGTCAGCGATGTGGTTATGCTTGGTTTCCGTTGACACCAAAGCCGAAGATATGTCCTAACTGTAAATCGGCAGGTTACGCTACACCAAAGACAGACCGCAGGGGGCTAAGGTGAAACGAAAATTGAGTTGGCTGCTTAAGTATTGGGCGTGGTGTCTTGATGGTAAACCTAAGTCTACAGCAGTCCCCCTTTACCACGAAGGTAAATTAGTAGCGTACGATGAGTTCCTCTTGAACCAAATTGGCGAGATATACACTGAAACTTTCGATGGTAAGTGGGAGTCAATTCGCAGGAGAATATATTTGTTTGATGTGAAGGTTCTAGGTGGGGGGTTAATGTGAAAAGAGCTTATAGGATGTGGAACAGGGCTAGGCTAAAGGGGGTTGTATGAGACTTACTGAGAAGAAGGCGATAGATTTGTCAATAGAGTTGTGGGAGTGGTTGGCTGAAACGGGGGAGAGGAAGGGTGACTGGCCAGGCTGGGAAAAGTGTGGGGTTATGTATGCTTCTTGCCCCATATGCGAATATGACGAGCAACAGGATACTGGGAGTTGCGATAGTTGCCCATACTATAGACGGTTCGGCCAATGTCAGGATTACTCCGAGTTAACTCCCTTCGATAAGTGGGAGAAGGCTGAAACCCCAAGAACAAGAAAGAAATATGCCAAGCTATTCCTAAAGCAGTTATATCAATTAAGAGTTAAGAAATGAGAATACCACCAGCCTATTATTGCGAATGCTACAACGGAGGTCACGAAGCTGGAGTGGGGTATGTATTAAAAATCAGCCCACCTAGAAAAAAAGTAGTAAGGGCTACGTTCTGTGTCAACTGTGCTAAAGAACATAAAAGGAAACAGGGAAAGCCAACATTACAGGGGGTAAAGATATGAAAGCAAAAGATACAGTGATTCACGCAGATGGTTGCACTACAAATCTAGGTGTAATTGGGGCTATCTGTAATTGTGGGGCAGAAGCCCAAGCCGAAATCTCATTCAGGGCAGGATATGAACAAAGAGAGAGAGACCCGTTTGACAAAGAGGATAGGTGCGATAAGTGCTATAAGCAAGGGATAAGGGAAGTGGTGGAGGTTGCTAGTAAATTTGTGCCGAAGGTTCACAAGGGAATTTCAATAGAGGTGGGACATACACCGAGTATGGGCAGTAAGTGGAAGTGGGAATGTGATGATGATTGCCCTCTTTGTCTATGGCAAGCTAAGCTAAAAGAATGGGGTATTAAATGACAATATTCAATGAACTGGACCGAGCAAGGGATATATGCCCAGACTGTGATATAGACAGGAACGCAGTATTCAGAAGTCTACAAGAGGACTGCAAGAGCGACAACTTCCAGCACGCAATCAAGATAATAGATAACTGCCCTGCGTGTAAAGAGTCACAAAAAGCGAAGCTGGCTGATTTAGACTGGCTCTGTTCTAATATACCATAGGAGGATGAGATGAAAAAATTGGGTATTGCGATAAGCTCAGTGGCATTTCTTCTTGGGGTTACTTGCTTGATTTTGTTTTTCCTGTATGGTGCTTGGCACAGTTTGGTATCGGGAATATTTGCTACGGGAACTGGTGGCGTATGCCTATTATATTGGTTGAGCAACTAGGGATTAAATTAAAAGGGGGAAGAAATGAAACTTACTCAGGGAAAGGCATTGGCAATATCAATTGAATTATGGGAATGGCTGGCTGAAACAGGTGCGAAGGAAAAGTGTGAATGGAATGGTTGGGATAAGTATGGTTCTATGCTTTATTCTTGCCCACTCTGCGAATACTACAGAGCATATAAGCGAAAATATCCATTGCAGGAGTGTGGCGAATGTCCCTATTACCTCAAGTTCGGTAGGTGTGTAAATTTGAACGCTTTAACATATAATGCCACGCCTTTTCTTAAGTGGCAATCTGCCATAACCGAGCGAAGTAGAAAGAAATACGCCAAGCTATTTCTAAAACAACTATATCAATTAAGGGGGTAAATAATGGTAGCAGTATATGGATTAACAGCTTCAAGGGAACAGAATAAACACATAAGAGTATGCAACGCAATCAGGTGTTTTGAGTCTCTCTATAGACTAGCAGGAGTAGACCCTGGGGGGAATAGGATTACATTCTTTGACAAGTGCGTGTATTGCGAGGACGTGAACATCTGTAGACCTATCAGGCAGGCAGCGGATAAGGTAAATAATGGGGGGTAGAAATGCAAAATGTTATAAGGGGTGCCACGGCAACGATAGGCGTGTTCTTAGTTATTTTTGCTACAGTCTTGGCTCACATCGGGATAAACAATGTTTCCTTTGACACGGGGGCGCTTATTACTTTTATGATGTTATTCACGGGCATTATTTGCGTGGCGATAGCAGGGAAGCAGTGAAAAAAGAACCTAAAATAGTTATCGCTAAATACTACATCAAGAGACTACTAGACCCCGTAATGAGAAAGAGGATAGAGGATATAATCCAGAGCTTACGGGAGAGCGACCTTGATGATATTAGGTGGGGAGTATACGGTAACACGCTATTAGAAATTAAGGAAGTATTGGAGGCAATGCCAAGAAAGAAGGGGGTATGAAATGGCAGATATAACAGGAGTAATCACACAGGTCACAGATGACAGCTACAACGACAAGGACTTTAAGGTTGTTACATTAGGAACGGGGCAGGTCTTGAAGGTAAAGCAAGGTAGAGAGGGTGTGTTGATGGCGAAGTGGGGGCTACTGAAAGAGGGCGTGGCAATGACATTCAAGATGCAGGATTTTGTCAAGCCTGACGGAGTAAAGATACCATTTGTTTTTGACATAGTAGCTGTGGCGGGTGAGCTACAGCCAGCCGTCAAAGCCGAACAACCTGAAGACCCAAACCAAGACGAAATAGACAAGACTAAAGGCGAGTCTACTCTGCCACCACCTAACCCGCAAGCAGTGGGGATGTTTACTAAGGAAATCGGCGATATGATACGGACTAAATATCTCGTTCCAATTTGGGGAGAAGAGGCGGGGGCGGAGCTAATTAAATGGTATCGAGGGCAAGGGCTAAGTATAACAAGGATTCCGTTTGATGGGAATAAACTACCCAAGTTTGGTGTTGGAAAGGAGGGGTAAATGGAAGTATCAAAGAGGTACAGGGAACTTGACAACGCCAAAGATATATGGTAAAGTGTAAATATGGAATATGAAATTAACAAGCGGTGTAGCAAGTGTGGTGGGTATAAGCCACTCGCTGAGTTTAATACCGATAAGAACCACAAAGATGGGAAAAGAAGCGAGTGCAAGCAATGTCAGTGGATTAAAATTAATGAATGGAACATTAAAAACAAGGAATGGCGTAAAACCAGAGATGCCAAGTACCACCGAGAGCATTACTTTAAGGGCTACCGTAAGGAGTACCACCAAAGATGGTATCAGGGAAATAAAGAGCGGATAAACAAGCTCCATAAGGAATACCGTTCTAAGAACAAAGGGGCAGCAGCAATGCGAACGGCTAAATATAGACAGAGTAAATTGGAACTTGAATGTACCTTTACTAACTCCCAGTGGGATACCCTTAAATTGTTATTCAAAAACAGATGTGCTTATTGTGGGAAGAGAACAAAAAGGCTAGAGAGGGAACATATTATTCCTGTGTCTTCTGGGGGTTCACTAGCATTACAGAACATAGTACCAGCTTGCCGAAGTTGCAACGCTAAAAAGGGAACTAACTTACCAGAGATACCCATAAATTTAGTATTACTTTAAAGGAGGATAATATGGAGGTTTCAAAGCGCTACCGTATAAATGTGTCCACATCAGTCAAGGGGATTAAAACATGGGACTGCACAGTAGACATTACGGGCGGAACGATGGAAGAAGTCCTAATAGAAAGCGACAAGCTAGTCGCTGAAATGGATAAGAGATACCCACCGCCAATTGGAGATAAAAGTGTGTGAACATAAAACCTTAACGATTATAGACGACCTGAGATATTGCGCTGATTGTGAGTGGTTTATAGATGAGGTGTGTCCGACTTGCAAAAAGGAACCCCTCGCTTGCCGATGTCCAACAATAAACCGTGGTTCATTCGCTAAATATGTAGATGAGAGGGAAGGGATATACAAGATACTTATAGACCAGAATTGCTACACAGACCCACAGCGTCTTGAATGGGAAAAGAAAGTGCCTGATATAATCCTTACTTATCTCCACTCTCAAGGATACGTAAGAAAGGTAAAGTGTCCTGATTGCGCATGGGCTCAATTCAGCCCAGATGAGGCGGTAGGAATGACACCCTGTTATTCCTGTAATAGCACGGGGTATATAACGGAACCGCTTATAGAGGAGAGTTAATGAAGAAGTATCTAACTGACCCCCCATTGGAGAATATAGGGTTTTATACACTATCCGATTATCGTGCCTCTCAATGTAGTGCGACTAGCCCGTTGTGGAGATGTGAATTATTATTAACAGATAGGTGTAATTTCCATTGCCTTTATTGCCGTGGATTACGTAGGGATTGTTCGGGGGATATGCCCCTACACAGAGCATTTAATGTTATAGATTATTGGGCAAAAGATAACTTAAAGAATGTCAGATTTTCTGGTGGCGAACCAACGCTGTATCCTTATTTGGCAGACCTAGTACGAAGGTGTAACTTCAACAAAGTTGAGCACATAGCAGTTTCAACCAACGGCTCGGCATCGTTTGATTATTACCAGAACCTAATTGAGTTAGGGGTCAATGATTTTTCCATCTCGCTAGACAGCGGGTGTTGTGCTGTCGGGGAGAAACTAACTGGTGGCATTAAGGGTTCTTGGGATATGGTGGTCGAAAATATCCGCAGAATTAGCCAACTCGCCTATGTTTCTGTCGGTATGGTTTTTACGGAGGAGAATTTTGATACTTGTGTTGATGATGTGAAGTTTGTCTATTCTTTGGGGGTATCCGACATACGAGTAATACCATCGGCTCAACATAACCGAGCACTTTCCAAACTTAGCGAGTTACCTTCGGGGGTTTTGGGCAAGTGCCCTATTCTTAAATACCGAGTAGACCACACACAAAACCAAATACCTATAAGGGGGCTACAACCAAAAGACACAAACAAATGTCCATTAGTTTTGGACGATATGGCAATTGCTGGTGAGTGGCATTTCCCTTGTATTATCTACCTAAGAGAAGGGGGCGAGCCAATCGGCAAAATAAGCCCTTGGATGCGTGAGCAACGCAAGGCTTGGTATGAGCGACACGATGCTCACACAGATAGGATATGTTCTGGCAACTGCCTTGATGTATGTAGGGATTACAACAATAGGGTAGAGAGTGCTATAGAGGAGAGTAAGTGAAGATAAAAGAGTCGGTAGACGAAGTTGTGAATAAGCCATCGGTATTTACGAGGCTATTTGAAAAACCGAAGTGTAAGCCGTGGGATATAGTAAAGGGTCGCAGGTTTGAGTGTTGCCACGGGGCAGGAAAGCATATGCGGTTTTGTATGTCGCAAGTAGGAACGCTACACATTCCCCAAATAGCAAGTCTCTCAGCGAAGGATTTAACCGAGTGAAGAAGAAAACCATACGCAGTATGAAAGAGAAGGCGTGGAAAGTGTTCGCCGCCTATATCAAGACACGGGATTGCCTTCTAACCACTGGCTCTAAGGAATATGGGGAGTGTATTACGTGTGACTTTAGCGGGCACATTTCTAAATTAGACGCTGGGCACTTCATACCTGGCAGGCACAATGCTAATTTATTCTCTGAAAGAGGTGTCCACGCCCAATGTAAGACCTGCAACGGATTTGAAGGAGGTAGACCACTAGAATACCGCAGGCAGATTATAAAACTATACGGCGAAGGGGCTGACCTGGAATTAGAAGAAGAAGCTCGGCAAATTAAGAAGTTCACCATAGCAGAGTTAGAGAAGATAACCCTTGAGCTTAAAAATAAAATAAGGCTACTGGAGAGTGAATGATGGAACTTAAAAAACACCACGTAGAGAAGGCAGAAATGGCCATATGTCGCTTGCTTCACGACCCACCCTGGTATTCAGATTGGGATGGTTGCTACCTTAAGGCACAGGAAATTCTATCCCTACCCGAAATCAAGGCGGTAAAAGCTAAGGAGGCACAATGCAAGAAATAGATAGGGTTAAGGAACTACGGGAGCAGATAGCTAACAGGTTGGCATTAGATTTCTTTGTAAGGTGTTTGCATTTGCCCAAGGGAATCACTGTGATAGATGAGGCTAGAGAAGAAGCAGATGGAATCCTCTCCCTCAAAATAGATGGGACTACATTAAAGGAACTACTAGAGAAGCTGGATGAAACTGGGGGAGAATTAGCAATCTTATCAAATGAGCTAGTGCATCCAGTTAAATGTTTGTCAAGGAAAGTAATCTGGCAAGGAGGGCAGGAATGAAAGCTAAAACTTGGGAAGATACGGTGATGAGCGGGCAAGCCCAATACGAAATCCGAAGCAAGGCACCGATAGGCGAATGGCAAGAAGATATAATGATGCGAGTAGCTCGTAACCAAGCCGAAATCACTTGGGATATTGCCTTTAATGAAGGGGTAAAAAAGACGACTATTGCCTGTGATAGTACCTTTAGTGAGATGTTAAAAGAAGAAAGAGCCAAGAGGGATAAAGAGTGGGTTGAGTGGCTAATAGGTAAGCATTCCCCGTTGCTTTCTGATGCAAAAATGATAGCACTTACAATTTCCGTGGAAGAATGGCAAGACTTAAAGAGGAGTATAGATGAACATTAACTTTCAAGGGACGGCATTAGTCTTTTGCGATACACATATACCATTCCAAGACCAAAGGGTTATACGGGAAGTTGAGCTTTTTATGGGTGAATTGCAACCAGGTTTAATC
>SDBU01008551.1_pt1 | contig 11620 bp, 17 predicted proteins | sample 2277071 | NCBI WGS metagenome assembly SDBU01 (sample SAMN10397929, study PRJNA504765) | marine sediment metagenome | isolation source: marine sediment core GS08_GC12, 126 cmbsf | place: Arctic Ocean: Gakkel Ridge, Loki's castle | collected 2008 | reverse complement strand
CGATTATTGAAAATCCGATTTATTTAATACTGCCAATACAATACTAGTAATTATATCTTTTTTGGATTGACTGTGTCCATCTTCAAGTTCGATTTTATTGTATAGAGCCATTACAGCGGCTTCAATTTGTCATTCAATTGGAATGGAAGAAGGTATAATTGATTGTTCTATAATGACTGATAAAGATGACAATATTTTTGAAGGTAAATGGATATCACCAATAATTTACGAGTATAACAACATTGCTTTAATAAATTTAGGGCTGAGAGTAAGTTTAAAAAGGGCTGGAAGCTTTCTGAATAGTTTTTCTCCTATATAGGGATCATTTTTTACTTTATGGTTTGCTAAATCATGATTTATTTTGCTAAATAAATATATTCCCTCGCAGTTCTATTTTCATTAAGTAATTCTGTGTAGAGACGCCTTAAAGATTTTATATAAGAACTATCGTTGTATATCAAATATTAAAGGGCTTTTCCATTTCTTAAATATGTAAATAATATACGTTTAACTTCTGAATCATACTTCTGTGATTCTAAGTTTAAATTTCGTTACCTAAATGAGAAAAGATTTAAAATTTTACAACTTATTATATTCGTGGCGTCGAAGTTTTTCTACAATAGTTTATATGAAAAACATTTCTCGCTAAACTTTATATAATTTAAAAAAGGCATAAAACACATTCATACCAGATATGTTTTTAAAAAAATATAAATTCATTATCATTTTTTTCATTCTGTTTTTTTTCATGTTTCAAAATGTAGTTTTTTTAGGTTCGCATCCATTGATAAATAATAAGGATGAAAAGAATAAAGATGAAAAGAATCCACAACTATCTTTGCAACGTGGGTGGGAGATATTAGAAGATGAGAACACGATTGGAAGGGATATTGTGAAGGATACTAATCAAAATATTTATGTTGTGGGAAATATACTTAATGAATCTACAAATGCATATGATGCGGTGGTGTACAAGTATAATTCATCTGGGCAAGTATTATGGAACGTGTCATGGGGAGGCATGCTTGATGATTACGCCTATGCGTTAGATATCAACATGTCTTCAACAACTATTTATGTAGTCGGAAGAACGGCAAGTTACGGAATAAATGAAAGCAATGATATTTTTTTGCTGTCGTACGACTCTTCTGGGATATTAAAGAGAAATATCACTTGGGGTGGTGATGGATGGGATGCAGGTATTGATATAAAATGCACATCTGAGTTTATTTATGTTATCGGGTACAGTGATTCATTTTCTTCTTCACAAGATATGGTGGTACTGAAGTATAACAAGTCGTACTCACTTGTATGGAACTACACCTTCGGTACCTCAGAATCAGATATTGGATACGGAATTACGGTTGATGAGGCAGATAATGTAATTCTTACCGGAAAAACAACTTCATCGGATAATGTAGATGCAATTGTCATGAAGTTAAACGGTGATGGAACTCAGTTGTGGAATACAACATGGGGAGGATCCAGTTCAGATGAAGGTCGATCTGTAGTGCTTGATGCATCTGGAGGAATTTTTATAAATTCTGTTTAATAAAGAGCCTATCCTTTTGATGAATAATGCCATAAAAGCAATTCCTCCAGTAGAAGACCCAAATGGAGAAGCACATATATATAAACTTCCATTATTTAGTTACGAGAAACCTGATGAAAAACCGAAAGCATATCTAGCAAAACTTAAATATACTGTTGGTAATTATATCACTAAATCCCAATTAGAAGCTTTTAAGAAAGGAGAAAAATTAAAATTATGAAATGAAAAGCTGATAAATATCATGAACTTTAATCTCAGATATAGAGCTTTTGAAATATTTTAAATTTCTATTTTTTTTTTTTCCGTGTTGCGGTTTCCATTTCTTCTAAATATGAGTTGATATAAATGACATTAATAGATAAATTAAAAAACAAATTACATGATAAGATGGAATACCTTTTTGGCTTAACAGGATTAATAATATGGATAATTTTAATGATAGGGGCTATTATTCTTGATGGAAATCTTAATCCCGTTTTTAGAACGGTAAGTTCTCTAGCAGATGGAAGAGGTAAAACTTTATTTAGTATTGGATTTATAATTTCTGGTTCGTTATGTATTCCTTTCTATATAAAATTAGAGAAATCATTAAAAATAGTACCTAAGGGGGAGGGTTATAGAAAATTAGCAACTGTGGTATCAATCGTGTCTTGTATGGCTATAGGATTAATTGGAGTGATTCCGGATGAGAATTTAAAACATGAATTAGAAACTGATTCGGATACTGATGGTGATGGATTAAGTGATGATGATGAGATCAATAATTATCAGACCGATTCAAATGATTTTGATACTGATGGTGATAGATTAAGTGATAGTGATGAGGTTAATAATTATTTTACTGATCCGAATGATTCGGATACTGATGGTGATAAATTAAGTGATGGTGATGAGGTTTATACTTATTTTACTGATCCAAATGATTCTGATACTGATAATGATGGATTAAGTGATGGTGATGAGGTTTATACTTATTTTACTGATCCAAATGATTCAGATACCGATGGTGATGGATATAGTGATGGTCAAGAAATTCATAATGGTACTGATCCATTTTTCCCATTAAGTAATCCGTTTAACACTTTAGTAATAAGAATAGGGTTAATTCTATTAGCTGGAGTAGTTTCGTTAGTTCTTATAATAAAATATCGGAAAAGAAAAAAGAGTAAAGCAGAAATAGAGGGATTAGAAAAAGCGATTTCAGAAAATAAGGCGCATCCCGTAATCCCTTCTACTCCTAAAATCCCCGATTATACCATACAAACTAAAATTCTTAAAGATGAAAAACGTTTACAAGAGTTAAATGACTCCTTATTCGTTTATTGTCCTTATTGCGGTACTAAAATGACAAAAACCTTGAACATAAAATTCTGTTTAGTGTGTGGGAAAAACATTGAAAACGACCTTAATTTTTAATTATTATCAGAAACAACTTTTCTTAACACTTCTTAATCAGTTTAACACTTTGGTAATAATTATTGGGTTAATTCTGTTTGTTGGGGCAATTTTTTTAGTTCCAATAATAAAAGTGATTTGGGGAGAATAATTATTTTAAAAAATGAGGATTATTTAAGGGTAGTAGCCAAAATTTGGGATTATATAACATCTGGAATTTTAGCTCCTGGTAAAGATAGAAACAATCCGTGGTTTCCCAATCTTCATTTAACTGAAAAAGGTAAAAAATTCATAGAGTAAATAGTTGATGAAAAACGGTAAATCTCATGGGAGAATCAAATAAAAGCAAGATTTTGAATTGTAAGAAAATTTTTTATTTTGTTGATTCGAACTAATGGTAAAACTCTATTTCCCTAATTCCAAGTTCAGACACTCCGATTTGTTTTTGGAATTATTTGATTATATCTTTCAATGGTTAGAGGTTAAACATTATATATACCTATACGATTATGTTAATGGAAAGCGAATATTAAAGTCGATATTTAAGGACCTTAATTTTAAAAAATATAACCCCCTCAAAAATTTAAAATGGAACCACAAAGACAAAATCTGGTTGAATCATAAAGTTTTAACTGGTAAATTTGAACCTATTTATCCTGATCTATATTTTTCAGAGAAATAAATCAAAAAATTCCCCCTCATTTAGTAGTGCTAGTCTTCTCTATTAAATTTTTCACTAAATCGTTATAAAGTAAATCAATGAAAGGGTTGCATTTACCTTTTAGTCTTTCAAGTTCATAGGCTTTAAAAAAGAGCAATATATATGAGGGAGTTCTTTCTAATAAATATTACCATTGATCCATTAAAGTATTTATCCAAGATAATTTAACCTACCGTATTGAATTTTTTAAAAATTACTTCAATAAATCATTACAAAATAAAATGCTTGAAATAATTATTTATTTATGAAAATCAGACTCGAATTTTAAATAATAATTTTACATCAAATTTTATATCTATTTGTTATTCTTTTTAACATAATCTATCTCATTCTTTAGATATTTATATATCTTAGAATCAACAATCCCTAAGTTATTAGCAATTTCAGATCCCTTCTGATACATTTGTAAATACTCCTAATCAGGGTTAGTAATTTCATTATTATAGTAACAGATTATATCTGATTTTCAGCTTTTATTAATGATTGTGCTAATTGGTTGTTAAAGAACCATTGGCGCAATTCGGTTTTTAACTTCGCGATAATTAAATTGGAAACTTCCGCACCTATTAAAGAATCTTCATTGATGCCAAACTTAGTTTTAATTAACTCTTTTTAATATTAAAATTATTATGAACTTAATCATTCTTATATCTTTATTTTATGTAACCAAATTTAAAATGAGATAAGTCAAATCTTTAACAGAGTCCATGTTTTCAGAGGATAGATATAACACACTCCAAATTTTTCTTTTTCTTTTACTAAAAAAACTTACGATTGTATCTTCAATTTCCCTTAATCTACTTCGTTTAAAATGAAAGTTTAAATACAAAATATATTATTATCAGAGCAAAAAAATGAGGTGAAAATAAAAATCGCAAACATAGATAAAATAATTAGTGATTTTAGACAATATAAACCTTTAAAAAATGTTGATTACAATGGTCTAAAAGAAAAACTCCGCAAGTTGGAATATGAAGATAAAGATAAGTTTGAAAATATTATCAATAAGGCGGAGAAAAGAGACTATGGTGGGTTAGAATCCTTGCTATAAATGAAAATATGATATTTCAAATGATAAGTTAATAATCATAATTATTATAGTTTCTTTTTATTTTGATTAGAATATTATGATTATACACGAACCGACTAACTGGGCTATTAAATGTATTATTATATATAACAAATAAAGTTCTATATTTATAGATCTTAAATAAAATTTAGTAAAAGCACAGTTTACAGGCTCTTCTACAAATGAACTCGATAGTGTATTATTTGAACACACAGGTGTAAGTGAACGATATCCACATCAAGAGGTGGATCTCTCGTATTCCTTTTTCGGCTTATTATCTAAATATGGTTCTCACGCAAGTCATACAGATGCAGATATGGATTATTGCTTATTTTTAGAATTAAATGGTTGGATTTATCTACTGCTAAAGAGATATGAAAGAACTATTTAGTCTAAAAAGATATTTAAACTAGTAATTAGAGGTTGGGCAAATTATTACTGCTACAGTAGCGCAAAGGAGACTTTCAATTATGTAGATTATCGAATATGGAACTATATAATTTTTTCCTCCTGTGTTATAGGTAGATTTGATTAATGTTGATTGAGTTTAATCATTTTAATTCCTTTTCGCAGCATTGACTTCGAAAGTACGGATAAATTTTACAGAGTTTTGATAAACAAATTATTTACATTATATAAAACTACTAAGATTGAGTAATTATCTTTTTTAGATCTTTAAATCTCTCTTCTACTAACTCGATAAAATCTGCAATCAATTTCATTTTTCTTTGAATACCATAGATAACGGTATCTTCTTTTGAGATATTAATCAAATCTAAAAATTTTAGTTTCTTGATCTCGTTTTCTGCTAATTGATCATATAAAATGGAATTCGTTAAAAAGTGACCTTTTTTAGTTAGAAAGACATTATTTTGAGGATTTCCACGACCCTCTAATGATAACTTCTCTCTTAAAATTAAATTATGTCGCTCTAAAACTCCTAAAGCTCTAGAGATAACACTTTTTGAATCTTTACCTGATTTTGTATATCCGAATAATTTGATTAACTCTCCTTGTTTTATTGGACATTTCTTTAATATAGCGATATTTCTCAAATAAAGCAAGATTTTTATTGTTAATTTTGGATAGAATTTTTCATAACTTATCTTAATTTCTTCTTTTTCTATCATTTTTTCAAATATTTTAACTTATGTTATAGATACAAATCAAAAATTATGATTAAATATAAAGAAAAAATCTGAGTTTTTTTATAGAAAATTCAATTTTAACTTTTTATCTTAAAATTACTGTTTGGAAATATATAAATCGTTAAGTTTACAACATTGTAAACTCGAAGTCTACGATTAAATCAACCAAAAGTTTATATATAATCTTAGAAATTATTATATTAATTCTTAAATTTAAATTAAATCAATTTTTGTTAAAATACTAAAAATATTTTAGGGTGTACAAATTGGGCGGTTGCGCAGATAAAAATTGGGCTCCAGATTTATGGACTACCCCTTCTGTTTCTAAGAGTGGATCCTATGCATATACATATCAAAGTTTTTACTGGTACCAAGATAGCATGAACGCATTCAAGGCTAAGGGGGGTCAATATGTATACGAAGTCCGGAGAAGTAAGGATGTATGGGATTTTATTCGTCCTGGGTTTCTCTGTTTCTATTGTTTTGCTGAATTTTCTACTAATTTACCTGATATATGGCCTATTTTAAATACAAATAATGAAGAATCAGATATCTGGCTTATAATCTGTTGCCTTTTAATAAATAGTACAGATGAGGAAGCCGAATTAAAGGGACCTGTTGCCTCTCTTCAAGCTAATTATTGGTATTATGCATATTTAAAGTTTTACCGTAGACAGCAAAATCAGAGTTTCACTCTTTGGACTGAGGCTGAGTGGTGTGGAGGTCTCCCTCTTACAGCGTGCAATTTTGGGCAGTCATTTGAATGGTGTAGGATGACTACCAATACTGTTCAATCTTGAGGTGAATCATAAAAATGATTGAAAAAAAAAAATATATTGAAGAAATGGTTCCTGATTTAGAGAAGAAACATTTTGCACGTTACGAAATCCAAAACGAAATTATCGCTGCAAAAAGAGTAAAAATACCAGGTAAAATGTTTGATAGAGTAGGTGTATTTTCTAGCCCTCTTGTTAAGTCTAAAGAAGATTTAGAAGTTTACGTAAAAAGAGCTCGTGAACGATTAGATAGTCTTCCAGATGACCATGAGAATATTAATGCTACTATTACTTTTAGGAAACCTCAACCAGAATCTATAATAAAAGATATAATATCTAAACATCATATTAATGGTTTCGGTGTCAAGATTGAAGGTTCCCATGGATTTAAAACTATGACAAGATATCCAATTGATAAAGATTTTATAAAAGAAGCTAAAAAAGGTATTATAGAAACATATCATAAAAATAAAGAACTGATAAAGAATATTTCTGATCCAGAAAAAAGGAAAATTGCTGAACAGTCTTTGCCTGGAGATTTTGAAGAATTATTCGAGATTAATAGAGGTATTTTTGCTTTATATTGTGTAGGGAATTCTAGTAATTTAAAAAAATGTAAAACTGAAGAAGAAATTTATGTTATGGATATAGGTCCTGTTGAGGTAAGAGATCAGTTACTTCAGCTTGAAACAAATCTTCCTCGTGATGTCGTAGTAACTCAACCAGGAGATCTAGCTTATTTCGTAAGAAAGTTCCTAAGTTAAATAATAATTAATATCGATTAAATTTCAAATACAAACTTTTTTTTTATAGCTAATTAATACAAATATTAATTCTTTTAAATTTATTATGGGTGAAGAATTCTCAATTAAATCCCAATTATCACAGATTATAAGATTTTAAAGAAAATTTTAGTTAAGCTTAACAATAACTCTCTTGATACCAACTAATATGAGTATGACTCCAATTATTACTGGGAAGCTTACATATGCAATTATTTGGGGTTCTGTACGAAAGATCTCTAAATTTAAAAGAATGTTTAATGTATAATAAATGCCGACTATACTCAGTGTTAATCCTATTATTAGTAATAATAATCCTTTATTTCTAGGAGAACTTAAAAAAGTATAAATACCTAACAGTAAAATTAAAATTCCAAAGACTTCAAAATAGATAATAGGATATCCCATCGCTAATACATAAATTCCTAACTGTAATGACCAAATTAGCCCCCAAATTGTAGTAAAAATTAAAAATATTAGCCCTATAATAATTAAAATTAATCCTCTTCTTTTTTGCACCTTTATGCTCTCGATTTGAATCATTTCTATTATATAAGATTTTTTTTATAACTACTATAATTCTTTTCTCTATCTTATAAATACTTATTCTTCTATTCTCTAATTTTTAGGTTCCAGAACCCATCACGGCATTTTTAATATTAATTTTCTTTTTGCTTACAAAATTTATATAATTGGTATTAAAATTTCTATCAAAGAAATATTTGGAAAAAATTTTACCAATCCTCCCGAAACAATAACAAAAATAATATTAGCCTGGTGGGTATTAAAATAGGAGTTTTTGTGAAAAACATAAGAGTTAATCTGTGCTTCTAATCACATCCGCTATTAAGTTTATACGTTGTTGAACTTCTATTTGTCCTTGAGATATTTTTCCTGAAAATAGATCATATCTACTTAATAAAGATCCTATTTGCTTTTTTCTTTCATTTAGGTCCATATTATAAATTAGATTATTTTGTTATTTAATTTTATCTTGAATGGATTGTTCAATTTTATGAATATTCAAAAATTCAGACAATTTTACCGTGAATTCTTTATAGGAATGTTGCTTATGCAATAATTTCTCTATTTTTGGAAAAGAATTTTCAATTTCATCAAGATTTTCACAACATAGTAATAGTTGAGTAACATCATATATTCTGAATTGAGTTCCATTTATAATCACTATAAGGTTGGTTTTAATTGCTGTACAATAGGCTTGTAATTGATGTTCATAATTATTTAAATTTTCATTCGGTCCCTTTGCCTCGATAATAAATAATCTTTTGTTTCTATCATCTTAATATTTCGTTCAACATAACCCAAAAATTTTAAAAAGAAGGGAAAAATTGCTCAGTATCAAATTTAAGAGATAATCTAATTTATCGAAAAGATCCATTTAATTACAGCAAAGAACATGCGCTAAATAATATTTTTCCGCTGTTTATCCCGCAACCATTTGATTTTTACTTAGAGTTTGCAAATCTAAATGAAAGTTATCAATTTTATAATGAAACAGGAACACAATTAAGAATAATAACTTTTGAAGCACCTTTTAGTTTGTATTGTAATGCGTATTATGATCCTGAAGGAATATTGGCGTTTCTGGAGATATATATTCTCGATTTAAATCCATATGTGAGGTTCAGTCCAATCATGATTTTTAGGATGGTAAATTTCTATGATGGTCCGAAACCCTATTATGTAGGAGCCAATATAAATGAAATTAATGAATATGGAGTTTACTACTTTGAAGAAAACGCTCCATTTTATGAGGATCCTAGTTATTATCCTGAGAGAATTAAAACGGAAATAAAATATATTGGAGGTGAAGATCCAGAGCACAATAGAACAATTGTAGTCATCGATTATTTTGAGAGGTATTATCAAGGATATTGGAATGAAACAAAATCTCTCCCTCTATTTTCTATGGAATCTAATTTTATTTTTCTTTATGAAAATTATTCAGCAAAACCTATCCCGCTATTTGCAGATATGGTTGTAAAAGCTAATGTTAATTGGACTCTTTATACAAGAAATTCAGGTTTTACTCCATTAATTAATGGGTTTAAAATAACACCAACTCCAAATGGAATAAATCTCGAATACACTTTTACCTACACAAATAAAGGAGTATTGGATATCTTTTCAGTGTTTTATAACGGTAGTGAATTTTTTACTTACCGACTAAATGATTTCGACTATAAATTACCTGATTCTGGTGGATCTATATTAATTTCTGGGGTTCTTGGTATTTTTATTACATCAATAATACTAATTGGGCTCTCAACTCTATATTGGCAATTCAGAAAAAGATTAAGAAAAACTAGTAGCTCATCAATTTAAGAATAAGAAGAGAATGAGTTATTGTTTCCAAAAGAGCAAGTTAAAAATTTATCTCAAAAATTAAGTGAACTCTCCCATAAAAGGATTATCAGTTCCATATACGTTGGATAAGCTACGAACGCTTATATACTATCTTAGGTTTTTTTGTATTTAACTAAAATTTAACAACAAGATAAAAAAAATTCAAAAAAATTCAAAAAATAAAAAATTTGGAGGGTTTATCATAAAATTGATGAAAAAGCATATGATCACATCAATCGTAATATTTTTTACTATATTATCGATTTTTCCAGCTTTTATTGCTGCTAAACCTATACGTTGGGGTCCTCCTGATGAATGGATGGTTGCAGATTCTTATGATATAATAGATGGATCTTATGAGGAAGGAGAACTTTCAGATACATATAGTAATAATGGAGCTTGGCTTTTATGCACATGTACTTATACCGCTGTTCCACCAGAGTATCAAAATAGTTTCGAAGTTGAATTTGATTTTATTCTTAATAAAATTAAACAGGCTTTTTAGATTTACCGTGTGTTATAAAACCATATATAAAATCATAATGGATTTCTCGTAAAATCCATTTTAATCAGCTTGTGTGGCTCTTTCTTAGATTATAGTGAAAAAAAGGTAACTCACGTTGAATTAAAGATCTCTTCTACTAGTTTCTTGATTCTCTTAACTAAGATTTTTCCTATATCGTGTTCAACAGATAAATTAGGATTTTCTAGTAAATTTTTCTTAAATGGATCTAATTTGGTATTCATCTCACCAACTGTTTTTTTATACTATATTTTTTTATACTTTTCTTATATTTTTAATCAGATTTAGACAAAAAATGAAAGAAAATTTATTAAAAATAAAAAAATTAATTACCACCAAAATAGAGTTAGAGCCTTACACTACCCTTCTGAAAACTGAAATATATTTCCACATGAAGCACCAGCTGTGTTTAGTAGAAATCTAAGAAAAAATGATATAACTTACAAATTCTGTTATTTATAGAGTGATTAGTCAATCCTACTTTAATATTTGCATAACGAGAATAATAATCAGAAAGATCAGTAAATTCATTTCCCAATAATTTATATTTAAAATTATATGTTTTAACTAATTCTCCATACTTCTCCCACAATATATCAAAGTCCCTTACTTTGGAATATATTATCATAAAATTTATTCGTAAACCATTAGCATCATAATCAAATATTTTTTTTAAGTGCTCCTCTGTGTATGACTTATTAATACTCTTTAAAATAAGGGCTTCACCAATATGACACATTTCATTTCTTTCATTATAAATTATCAAGTCTGCTTCCCCGATACCACCCAAATTAGAATGTTTAGTATCAATTTTTTGTGTCTTTCCAGTAAGTTCTTTAGTATTACTCCTATAATTGAATTGATTTAATGAAGCATTAAGTAAATTTGATAAATTAAGTGTATATTTATCTTCTTCTTCTTTATATGATCTATTAGATATTTGTAAAGTAGACATATTTTGAATGAATATACCTATTAATGTTCTTTCTGGGAGATTAAACCCATCAAATTGTTTTTTTATCTTGAGGTTATAATTTCTCTGTTTATTTAATGTTTCAAAGAGAGAACAGAGTCAAGTATTTGTAATCATATAATTGAAATATTCTCCAAACTCATCTAAAAGATTAATGTATTCATTTGGTTTCTTTTGTGTGAACCATGTAATAATTCTAAAGAGGAATATTCTTATAAAAAGAATTTTTGTATTCGAACCACTTCGAACTGTATTTTTCTTATTAATATAAAGTGATACTCTACCCTGCAAATCTATATACAGCTCAAATACCT
>SDBU01008550.1_pt1 | contig 11620 bp, 30 predicted proteins | sample 2277071 | NCBI WGS metagenome assembly SDBU01 (sample SAMN10397929, study PRJNA504765) | marine sediment metagenome | isolation source: marine sediment core GS08_GC12, 126 cmbsf | place: Arctic Ocean: Gakkel Ridge, Loki's castle | collected 2008 | reverse complement strand
CTATACCACAGAAAGCTGCTTCCACCATCACATTTAGAAGGTACGAGCCAGTGGAAGATACGGAGCCTGATCCTAGGTTAGGGTGTGCCTTTCACAGAGAAGGAGGGTATTGATGAAATGTGAAGAGTGTGGTTTTGAGTTTCACCGATTACGCTGTACGGGTTGCGGTACACCTATAGGAGAGAGGATATTGATAGACAACGATGATCAAGAAAAAGAAATAATAGACACTGCTATTGCAATGATTGAGTCAATTCATTCCGACGTGGAAACAATAAAAAAGCAGCTCAAAGGAAAAGAGCTGCCCATAGACGAAGAGGTGTCGAGGGCTCATATGCTCAACGCACTATACACGGACATGGACTGTCACAGAAAGTACGTAGAAGATATCGTAAGGGATCGAGAGCTGCTTGAACGACTCAAGCGCTGGTGCAGTGCTCTAGAGATGGTTTTAAGAGAGATGGGGATCGGAACCTTCCGCACCTAAACATTAAAGGAAGAATAATGAAAGAAACAGACAAGGAAAGGATCAGACAGGTCAGCCGTGACCTTGCGGAGGCTTTAGGGGCCCGTTGCAAAGAAAAAGACTATCAGATGCCTGAGGTATTGGAATTTCACATGGCAATGACGATGGGTTTGGGGCTGAGGATGGAGGTGCCTATCAAAGAATTCAACGAGATCCTGAATGAGATGAAGAACATGTATGAACAATACGCTAAAGCGAAAGAGTGGGCCTGAGACATTTTTGATGAAGGAGACGAAGTGGATATTGTGCCGATACTAGAGGGCAGCAAGGACTGCAAGTTTTGCAAGGTGAACACTAGCCAAGGGGGGGTGGTCTTTCACGGGTCCTCTCACAGATACCTAGAAGAAGGCGACGAGGCCCATATGGAGTGTTACATCGACTACTGCGTTAAGATGGAGCACTGCGCAGAAAGACGCTGGTACACAGCTACCATCATAGCTACCATTGTGGTTTTCATAGGATTGTTTATAACACTCTGGAATTTGAAATGGTGGCAGGCGTAATGGACCAGAAGCGTAAGGATGTCGATGTTGCCCTAAAGAAAAAGGTTGACTTGATGGAATGGGCGTTCGGTGTGGAAGATGGCTGCACGCTGAATGAGAGAGCTCAATCGGCGAAGTGTCCGTCTTTGGGATCGAAGATAGCGATAACAGATGTTCGTGAGGGGCATCCGTATAACCACATAATTTGATCAAGGATAAAATATGCAGTGCAAAGATATCCCGGAAGCCCCGATTTTGGAATGGCTAAGAAAGAATACGACTCCATACAAATGGGCAACGTGGGGTGACGGCTACGGAGTTCTGCCTACCGTCGCTAACTGTATGCCTCCAGGAACACCGGAAAAACTACAAATGGCGAAGATGAGACAGATGATTGACAAGGGATTAGTACAAGGATGCGGCTGCGGCTGTCGCGGAGACTATCATATTGATAAACGCGCCTTCATGCTGAAGATGACGAAGAAAGTGAAGAAACCGATAAATGACGGATAGTGATTTTAAAAATCAGGCAGAATTTGAGACGTGGGTTAGCAACGCATCGCAGGCTCTCATTGATCGTAATGTTTTGAATCGTAGAGTTGGCGAGTTAGAGGACGAAAATAGGGAGCTTAAGGAAAAGCTTTTTCTTCTGGGTCAGGGATCTTTTAATGCATTCACACTTAGAGAACCATCTCTTATTAATACTGATATCGATCTGACCCCCATGACGTTATTTCGTATGCGACTTCAAGAGCCTTATAATTTCCATGTGTTGCTCCAGCATCGGCTTCCAGAAGGTGGTTTCCAGTTGGCACATATGATTAGCCGTGACGCTTATAAGCACTGCCGTGATACCGAGGGATTTTTAAGGGAAATGATATCTATGTTTGTACATAAAATATTCAGAGGAATCGAGGGAGACGTATGACAGAAAAAGAGTGCAAGGAAATGATGGCGTGGGCATTCGGAACGAGGAGCTGAAAATAACAAACCCCTACACAGGGATTCTGGAGGAGATTAAAGAAAAAGGTTGGCTTGAAGTGAACGAAGAAATCTAACAAGGAGAAACCCCATGGATAAGCCAACCGAATTGACAAAAGCCGACATAGACGCTTTCGTTGAGCGTCTTATGACAGAAGAAATTAAATTTCATGACTGTCCTGGGTGCTCTAAACAGTGTTTGCCGAATTACGATTTTTATCTTTGCGACGAATGTTTTTTTGGGCAATTCCCAAAAGAACAAGTAACGAAATTTTATGAATCTATAGTCGCTGATATGCTTTAAGGCTAACCGCCTGGAAATATTCATGGTGTGGCAGTGGCGACCCTAAAGAAAAAGGTTGACTTGATGTCAACGAAGAAATGGTTTACCCTCACAGCTACAGAAATGAGAAGACCACCGGGTTAACGGTGGCCTTCAAATGGAGATCCAGCCCGTGTGCTGATCTACTCGAGACTATAACAAACTCGGGTTTTCAGGGAAAGGTTGAATCTCCAAACATAAACTTTACTGGAGATCTTCCCGTGATCAAAAGGCCAGCAGTCTATCAGCCTTTCGGTTTTGCTGCAATCTCCAATCATTATTTGGAGAAAGCATGTCAGAAGACACCGGAAGAATTCACAGACACAACTACGAGTCACAGTTTACGATCATGCCCCACCATATTGTGGAGCACGAGACTCTGTCATGGGTCTCTAAATCTATACTTTGGTATCTGCTTTCGCGTCCTTTAGACTGGAAGGTCTACAGAGCACAGATAGCTAAGGTATACAAGGGCTCCACGCGAGGCTCTGGCGAATACGCAGTTGATGCCGCCTTCGATGAGCTCATCGAACACCGGTTTATCATCTATACAGACAAGGACAAGAACACAGGTAGGTTTATACACCGATATGATGTCTATCCGGAACAGCAGCCTAAAGTGGACGATATTAAAGAAAAGATACCAAAAGCTGTTAAACCACCAATGGGTTCACCCATCGATGGCTTAAACCACCCACAACCAAGTACTGACTCTATACCAAGGAAGGAGAAGAACAACAACGCGCCGGAGGCGCAAGGGGCTTCGCCCGTGGTTGTTTTTTCTTCTCTACAGGAAATAGGAATGGACCACTGCCTCAAGGTGAAGCTCTCAGAAGGGTTTTCTGAGGAGCAGGTGGACTCCGCCCTGACAGACTACCATGCCGCCAAGGTAAAGCCAGACAACGCCTATGGGTGGATAGTCAAGTGTATACAGCGCGGGGGATTTAAGGCGCTCCCAACACAAGAGGAACGCTTCGAAGAGAACAAGACGTGGGCTAAAGAGGAGCTGAAAAAGCACGACGATCAAATGGTAGGCGACTATCGATGCGACATCCTGAATATGAGTGTCGATTTTACCCCAGTGGGCGGTCAGCCTAGATTCTTCCTCTACGAAAACGCCTCCTTCCAGGGGGAAGTCGCTGAATTTTTGAAGAAACACTTTAAACAGGAGAGAAAATGAGATTCAGAAGATACCAGAACCTGGCCCCAGGAAGCGACTTCTCATTGGTCAAGGACATGGACTGCTTCGAATTTATGGAATATCACATAGTCCAGTGTGCGGCCGACCCCGAAATGGACAAGCTAGGACTTGTAGATGCAGACCCTGAAATGGACAGACTGGCGATACTGGCGTGGGAGGAAATCAAAGAACACATTAGCAAACTACGGAGGGGGCGAGATGAATAATGTTTTATTAAATTTTTACAGAAAACGTGGAGACAAATTACAGACGAGCTGATTATTAATATTCTGAATAATGATTATTCGTCAGAGGTCACGGATAACCCTAACTTTCTCCTTCGATTTGGGGATTACATAAAAGTTGATGGTATTGTTTATTCCGCCGAAAGCTTGAAGAGAGAGCAGGTTGCGAGGCTTGATGAAAAAACAGAGCATTTGGTAAAATTACAAATTGACACAGAACCTTAGCGTCTCGTCGGTTAGCGGCTAAACGATTAGTGTCTCACCAAGAAGGATAAGCGATAACGATGAGCATAGAGAAAGACCTTTTCGGATGGGAAAAGAAACGAAATTCAAAAACAAGGAGCCTGGCGAAGATAAGAGCAAAAAATCAGTGCAGAAAAAGCTTCCCTGACTCCGATTTAAACACCGCTACGGTGACAATTAACGGGAGCACGTACTCAGCAGAGGAAATGATAAAGGCTGGTATTCACATGATACGGAGTAGCTCAGTCGGTAGAGCGCTTGATTGTTAATCAAATGGTCCCAGGTTCGAGCCCTGGCTCCGTAGATAAATCGAGGAACAACAGATCAAATGAGCGGAAAAAGAACAAAAATACTCAGGAAGCAATTCATGAAAAACACGAAGCTAGGAAAGGAAAGGTTGGCTAGGTTTTTCGATAGGAACGCCTGGAGAAAATTCAAGAAAAACTACAAACCAGCATAGTTATCAGACGTAGGACGGCAAAATGAATCACAAAGTCATAAAATATTATCCCCAACCGTACGGAGAATACCAGCTGGGGTACTGCAAGGTAGACATGAGCGGCAAATGCCGCCTAATCCTCAAAGTCGTGAAAAACAAGGCAGGTCACGTCTACTGCACCTCCACCAGCTGCAAAATTGGAGAGGAGTGGCAGTCCTCATTCTACTTCGTAGACAGAGACTGCGATCGTGAGTTTCTTGACGAATGCCAGGAACAGCTTAAACCCTTGATGGAGCCTGCCAAGCAGGAACCCGCACCCCACTATCCATCGCCAGCAGCCCCCGGGGAAGACAACCCCTTGGTTGCGGCTCAGCCTTTTCTGGCCCCGCCACCCCCTCCCGAACAGAACCAGCAGCTGGCGTTTTAATGGATGCAAACCAAGCAGTACAGTCTATGAAATCAACCCTAGAGGTCCTTCAAAAAGATATGGAAGCAGAACTGGATAAAGTGAAAAAGGTAGAAGACTTCAACAGGATATACCGATGGCTAGGGGTTGTGTCTGTCTTGTTGGAAGTTGAGGCAGCAGGCAAATCCAAGTGACCAAGAAGAAACCCAAGAGAAGATCGGGGCTAACCACCCTAAGCCCACTCCCCAAGGCAGTGGTTGAATGGGCTCGCGACCGTTCAAAGAGAGAGGTAGAGGCTCTTTGCAATATGAGTGGATATGTTAAATCCCAAAAGAAGGGATGTTAAATGTGAACGAGAGGCACGGACTAGGTGAATAAGTGTCAACCGATGGAGACAGCGCCGAAAGACCGTTCTATTCTTTTGATGATAGACGGTGATTGGTGCGAAGGATGGTGGACCTGTTCGACTACACTAAAAGGGAAGTCGCGGAAAGATGGATCGGGTCGCTGGGAAATATCTTTTGAATGTGAGAGCCTAGAAAAGCCAACAGGGTGGTGTGAGCTGCCGGAGGTTCCTGATGAGTGATTGGATAAGCGTCAAAGAAAGGGCCCCCAAACCAGGGGAGTGGGTGCTCTGCGTCTACACGGGCGACAGGGTTCACAGCAGGGGTTTCTACGACCGTAAGAGCGAATCTTGGTACGAGTCAGTGGTTGATTGTGGAGGTGAAGAGATTGAAAGGCACCCGGCAAAAGTTACCGATTGGATGACGTGGCCCTCTCCCCCTAGTCAAATAAAATGATACACCTCAATCTGACAGCAATTGAAATGGCGTTCTTAGGAACCGTGATGGGATTTGTGGTAACCGCGTTTTTGCTGACCGTATATGAGTGGCTTTTACAGCGAAGGGACGATAATGGAAAATAGTTGGTACATCAAAGAACAATGCGAGAAGATTCGTGATGATGCGGAAGCGATAGAAGGCATGAGCGCCCGCAAAGACATTTGGGAGCTGTTGCAGAGGATTGTCGTGGCAGCCTACAAAATCGAGGCAGATGCTGTAGGTAAAGACCTGGGCGATCTCATGAGCAACAACCTATGAGAGAATTTGTAATACCGGGCAGGCCGGTAGCAAAAAAAAGAGCCAAGTTCGCGATAAGGGGGAAATTCGCCCAAATGTACAACCCCTCAAAGAAAGAACAGGATGTAACGAAGTCGGTCGTACACTCACAATGGCGGTCAAGCCCCATAGCGGGCCCTGTAGAGCTGTCCGTGGTTTTTCACATGCCGATACCCTCCAGCTGGTCGAAATGCAAACAGGAGAGACATGAGGGACTTCCACACATATCCAAGCCCGACAAAGATAATCTTGATAAGTTTTTGTACGATTGTATGAGCGGAATTGTCTATGCCGACGATAGACAAATCTGGCGTGATACAAGCAAAAAGATATACTCCGAAGACCCTCGCACGGTCGTAAAGGTGTTATAGCACCCTACCAGCCCCAAGGTGTGTCCCCCTCAAGGGCCCACCTACCAGCGCCTATATCGCGCACGATAGCCGATCCGTCAGGGAAATAATAGCGAACCATTCCTTTATTGCAGGCTGTACCATATTCGGTGATGGCTCGATGAGCAGCCGCCACAACCTCTATACTGCGCCCGTCAGGACTGCTATACTCGTGACCGCCGCCACCCATGCTAAAGGAAAACCGTTCAGCTCGTGTTGGCATCGGTGTTTTCTCTAGGTATGGTCTTTGACACTAGGTTAACGGTAAAGCTGGGGTTACAGAGACTCATAGCAGTACCACCACAACCCCGGTTGTGATCGCTGAAACAGGTATGATGCAGATCAAAGCAAAACAGCCTCTTGCATTTCGAGCAGTCGGTGAACGGCTGTACGCAAGTGTCGATTTCCTTATTACACCGGCTACACTTTTCCATGATCCGCCTCCGTTCTTGGATAGCCGCCACTGCCACACCGAGCTTAGTGAAAAATTCAAACGACGGGACTTCCATCGCCTACCCTCGTTTTCCCGAAATTCATAGACATTTGACCGGGCGGAAAGGGAAAATGGCTTTTCAGGGCCCGGCGCACTACCTCGCTCAACCCAATCTTCTTGTTCTCTTCAGCGCTAAGCTTGAAGCTCTCCTTTTTCAAAAAGTTGTAATAGTCCGTCTCAATCAAGACGGTCATATTTGTCTTGCCGGGAGGCTTAGGCTTCTTTTTTTTAGTCATCAATATCTTTCTCCAAGTCTTTACGCCGATGTTCCATTAGTTTTTCAGCTTCTTCTTTAGTAACAGAAATTGCAGCCCACCACATCCCATCGCGATATTCAGGCTCAACGTCTATTGTTCTTACTCCACCACCCATTTCGCGGCACTCAGATTTAAAATTTGTTATTGTTACTTCATCATCCATTCTCTTTCTCCTTATCAATAGAGATTGTCATATTCGTCTTACCTGGAGGCTTCGGTTTCTTCTTCTTAGTCACTTCAACCCCCCAGCATCCCACGTCTTGCTGGTGTTGATTTCTTTCTTCTCCATAGGTGGGCCGTAAATGGCAATAACCCGCCACCACTCACTACACCCTTTCAAACATAAATCGGTTCCGACACCCCAAGGCTTTTGAGTGTCCAACCAAACCAGTTGATGCCTGTTTCCACACTGTAATCCGGCTTGCCGGTAAATCATTCGTTTTCCTCTTCGAATTCCATTTCAAGGGTAGAGTCCATAATATCAACGTGAGCCGAAACAATCGCCACTACTTGAAGCATGCATTCCTTAAACTTAGCATTTGATGATGTCATGTTCTCAAATTTCTCTATCTCGTCACGGCATACTTTCATTTTTAGCCGAATACGGTCTAGGTCGGGGTGACTCATTTGTTTCTCCCGTTAAATTTCCTTGCTGCAAGGAAACCTTACAGCAAGGACTGATTGTTCTAAAGCTTCAAATGTCTATTTGGACGATAGCGAAAACCATAATCCCCAGCATAACCGGAAGCAGGAAACTCGTGCTTTGCGCGCATATCCAGCTAAAGGTGTCAGCCCACACCCACATTATGGACAGGCTAACCAAGATCATGCAAAGGGCTTTCATTTTGATTCCTTGGTTTGAGTGTCTACTGGCATCCATCGATCAAATGGCAATAAAAAATCTTTTAATCCGGAGTGAGTAATCCAGCATTTACCATGCGATAAAGACCAACCCCGTTTTGCCACATAAGGCCCATATGTGATCTGATCCACAATCACCCATTCGCCATATGGTGGAAATTTATCCACACATCGCGTCCATTTATTCATTTGTCTTCCCCTGAGTACAGCTTCTTCAGATCCTCTATAGTCGTAGGCTTAAACCAGCGGTCACGCTCTATGCCGATACCTAGCGGCCCCCTGTAAGCAGCCATCTCCCCAAGGGTGAAATAACCTAGCTCCACCTCATGACCGGCGACAAGGCCGAAAAACCGGCCCTCTTCAGGGCAATACTCGCTGGCGTACCAAGTCCAGGAGCCGCAAGGATCAAAAAACTTCACGTATGCAACAGCCTTGTCCCCTAATGAGTCCTGGGCGTACAGGGCAGGCAGCTGTTTTTTGTTGTCTTTAGTCAATAGCATCATCTCTCATTCCTCAAGTTGGTGGCCTAAGCCCATGGTGTGGTTAAAAATTCTTCAGCTTGTGTTGTCATTCCTCTATTTTAGCCGCTTCCGTCATAGCGATATCTAGAAGCTCTTGCGCGGACTTCCTGTTTGGAGAGCAACGGATGGTTGCCCCTATCATTACTATCAGTCCAGCAAATAGGCATTCTGATACCACTAACCCCTCTGATTGCCAACGCTCTAACATGTCTAACATGTCCCTACCGGCTTTTTCGTATGATTCGTGTGTGTTCATTCCTTTATCTCCAATTGCGGGGCGGCAGCCCCTTGTGTTTAAAGTAGCCCGAAAATATAGTCGGGTTCCAGCCCGATATCGTACAGCAGCTCTTCAGGGTCAGCACCGTCTAGTACGTCAGCCCTCATTTCTCGAAAAGCCTGCAAGCATTCATCCTGGCTTAGCCCTTCCTCACTCAGTTTCCGTAGTATAATCTGCGTATCTGTCATGTCTCATCCTTCTGTTTGAGTGTTGGAATTAAATAACTATGCATGAAAAAGGCTCAGGTCCTTCAACGTGCCAAGAACCCTCCACCGCAACAACAGCGGAACCATCCTCGAATTCGTAGCGGCAACAATAATAGTTGTCGCGCTTCAGCTCAGGTTTAGCGAAAAACTCAACCAGTAGATTAGTAAAGCCAACGCCCTGCGCGCTTGTCCACACCGTTGTACCTCCCTCCATCTCACTAGCAAATTGCGCGGCTACTGTTAAATATTCCATTGGTTTCCTTGGTTTGAGTGTCTGAATGGTTGCATGTTACACACAACCATGATTTAACGCAAGGAAAAGGAATGTCTTGATAAAATTGTCCAGGAAAGGTAAATATAAAGTATCATCCACCTGTATACAAGGTTCTTTAATGCCAGCCGGTGCGCCTCAGGAAAATAGTGAACCAGCTAAAGTCGGAGCCCCAAGAACTGTCACCCCTGAAAAAGACGAATTGATAGAGCTTGGAAAGGAGCTTTTAGAGTGGGCAGAAGATACAAGCCAAGAGCTTAGGTATCACTTAAATCAATGGTACACTTTGAAACACGGCTTTACTAAAAAAGAGTGGGATTGTATGTGTGATAAGCCAGAATTCAAGGCATATCACGATCAAGCAAGGGTTGCATTAGCGGCTAGATATGTTGATAGTAGCATACACCCTTCTATAGCCCAACGGTTTCTTAGATTGTATTTCCCAGATTTAGTTAAAAGCGAAAACGATCTTTTAAAATTAAAATCTGATCTCACCAAAGAAGAAAACGACAGGTTATCAAATACGACAGATCTGAAAGACGTTTCTCAGGCTCTTAAAGACTCCCGCCTAGAAGTTAAGCGGCTAAAGGCAGCTCTTGCAAAAGGTTGACTTCGAGCAGCTCCACGACAAATCTTACCGCCTAAACAACCTCTACCGCATTGTTGACAAGAGCGGTAATTCAATCCTCCTCAAGCTCAACTCTGTTCAGCAGGTCGTAGCCAAAGATCCTCATAAGCGTAAACTAATTTTGAAAGCACGCAGGCTTGGAATGTCCACCTTCGCGGTTATAGACATGCTGGACGATGTTCTTTTCAACAAAAACTTTGCAGGTGGAATTGTCTCATACTCTTTGCAGCATGCTCAACATATCTATAAGAGGATCATCGGCCACGCCCTAGAAATGATGGAGCCGAGTCTAAAACAGCATGTACAAACTACCGCTCAGTCGGCTAGAGAAATTACTTTTGCTAATGGCTCCTTTCTGAGGGTGGACACCTCGCTGAGGGGAGGCTCGTATCAAAGCACGTTGGTGTCGGAGTTCGGGAAAACCTGCGCTAGATCACCGGCCAAAGCTGAGGAAGTGATTACTGGAACACTTGAGGCTGTCGATGTTACCGGCAGGATAGTCATTGAGTCAACAGGTGAGGGCAACGATGGTTATTTTGCAGAGATGGTACACGATGCTGTCGCTAGGGGTGAACCCACCAACGATTTAGAGTACAAGCTATTCTTTTTTCCTTGGATGACAGAAGCGGCGTACACGATGGATCAAGTTATTTCCTACGATATTGAGTTGTCCGACTATTTCGACAGGATTGAGCGGGAGACGGGTTTAAAGATCGACCAGCAGCAGCGGTATTGGTACGCGCAGAAAACGAAGATCCTTGGTGACAAGGTGCGGCAGGAGTTTCCGTCCACGGTCGCTGAGGCGTTCTTGAGCAGCTCCGACGCTTACTACTATGCACATTATATAGAGGAGGCATACCAGAGCAACCGATGCCTGCATACGAGCCTGTACGACGCCCTGCTGCCGGTGTACGTGGCGATGGATATAGGAATCAACGACTTGACTGTCATGATCTTCTTCCAGTTAGCCCATGGTAAGATCAGGGTGATCGATTACTATGAGGACCTTAATAAGGGGGTGGACTTCTACGCCAAGTTCCTGTTGCAAGACAAGAAATACCTTTACAACACTATCTACCTACCGCATGACTCTACGCAGCGAAGCAAGATAATTGTTGAAAACACCTACGAGAGAGACTTCCGCAGGTTGTTCGCTGGAATAGACACAAAGTTCCAGGTGTTGGAGAAAAGCGATCTGAACCTAGGAATATCCCATGCCAAGATAAAGTTTGAGAGGTGTGTATTTGCCATCAACAGGGTGAAGCCGCTACTTGACCATCTGGGAAAATACCGCAAGAAGTGGCATGAACCGACTGGCCGCTATCTTGATGAACCTTTGCATGACATTCATAGCAACCATGCCGATGCATTCCGCTATCTCTGCCAGGCCGTCACCAAGCTAGAGACAGTTTCAAACATGGGGGGTGCTATGGAGCGTCACCGGCAGGCTGTGGATTCTAGGCGTTCTCAAATTTAAAAGGAGTTAAGGTGACTAAGATTACGGATAAGGTTTCTAGCATTATGTCACGGAAAAACGAGCGCCATAGCACTCGTCCATTTCGAAAACAAGAAAAGGTTTCTTCTCAGCTGCCGATAGGTGCCGCTGCCACGGAAAGCAGATTTTTCTGTACGTCAAATCAAGAAATGTCAGACGAAGCACGAGAAATGATGCAAGATATGGTTAGCCGGGAAGCTAGACGTCTGGAAAGCATCTACGTTATGTACAAATATGATTGTTGTGCAGACTTCCGAACAGTTTTGTTAGACCGCTATCC
>SDBU01008549.1_pt1 | contig 11621 bp, 11 predicted proteins | sample 2277071 | NCBI WGS metagenome assembly SDBU01 (sample SAMN10397929, study PRJNA504765) | marine sediment metagenome | isolation source: marine sediment core GS08_GC12, 126 cmbsf | place: Arctic Ocean: Gakkel Ridge, Loki's castle | collected 2008 | reverse complement strand
ATCTAACGTATCGGGATAAGATGGGAAATGCAATAACGACAGTATCAGGAACTTCAATCGCTGATCTGGATACTCTTCCCTTCCCTGACAGAGAGTTCTTCATGGACTCTGAAAAGCTCATACGATCAGGAGAGTCTGTTGATCTAAGAGGGGACTTGAGTGCAGGCCCAACGATACACATGATAACATCAAGGGGATGTCCATTCATGTGCAAGTTCTGCTGCAATAGCCACTTTTGGGATGGGAAGGTGAGATTCAGGTCACCAGAGAACGTCCTTGAGGAGCTAAGGATGATCAGGGAAAAATGGCCTGATATCAAGAACCTAGTCTTCCATGACGACACGATAACATTGAAAAAAGAGCACCTATACTCCATCTGCCAGGGGATGATCGATGAGGGGATGGATTATAGATGGACTGCATGGAGCAGATTCGACGTCATCGATGAGGAGATGCTTACGATGATGAAAAAGGCAGGCTGTGAGTTCATCAAATGCGGGATCGAGTCAGGAAGCCAGAGGATGATCGACCTTTTGGGCAAGAATATTTTGGTTGATAAAATACCTGAAAAGATCGATATGATAAATAAAGCTGGATTCAAGGGCACATATTCCCTGATAATAGGCCTTCCAGATGAGACCATGGATGACACGGAACAGACAATAGAACTTCTAAGAAAGCTCAAATTGCCGCCAGAAAGCACAAGATTGAATTTTCTGACATCCATTTATCCAGGCACCCAATATTATGACGACTATGTCCGCCAAAAGGGGGAATTCGACTGGGATGACCCTCCAGAGCATGTTAAATCAGACTTCACATTCGATCCTTATGGGAATCCAATAGTCATAAAACTTGGGTATTCCCAAAAGAAGGTGAGGGATATCAAAGACATGATATATCTCGATACAACAGGACGGCTCATACGGAAGGTATATCGGCCGATAAGGGACTGCATCAAGTCGATAATGGGAGGCCCGCAACCCGGAGGCTCATGATGGAACAGCAAAAGGAGATTCAGGAAGCTCTATATGATTTCCCCTATCATTATATACCCTCCATAAAGGATGGATATTTCCGGCAAACCAGAAATCTCGTCTGGGGGTATGAGTATATGGCATATCTCGGTTATGTTGCAGAGAGGATATCCAACTTGGATCTAGATTCGCTATTGGATGTCGGCTGCGGGGACGGCAGATTCGTGTATGAGCTTGAAAAAAAACTTCCAAAGACTGATATCACAGGCGTGGACATCTCAGGGGCGGCTATTGCATTCGCCAAGGCATTTTGCACAAGGTCCAAGGTCATGCAGGCAGACATAACAAAAGAGAATGCATTGAAGGGAAAATTCAAAATGATCACATTGATCGAGGTGATCGAACATATTCCTCAAAAGGAAATCCCCGGTTTCATGGACTCTATCGACAACCTCCTTGAAAAAGATGGACACCTGATCCTCACTGTCCCATCAAAGAACCTTTCACTTCGGAGCAAGCATTACCAGCACTTTGACCTTGATGGACTGAAAGCCGTACTGCCGCAGGGCTATGAGGTTGTAGAGATGCAGTATCTTAACAAGATGTCCATCTTGAATGCATGGATAAAGAAATTGATGTCAAATAAGCTCTTTATAATCAACAATGCGAGGCTCCTCAAATTCATATACGGGTATTACATGAAGAATCTGTTAATGGCAAATGCATCGGATGCGACAAGGATGTATCTTATGGCAATAAAGAGATAGGATGAAATTAGACTCAAGATCGGATTATGGCTTCACAGTTTCTGGGATATCGTCCTCAGAAGGACTTCCAATATGGGACACATTTAGGCTGGAGAAAATAGGGGGCATATTCAAAGAATCTGATTACATCCTAGACTTCGGAAACTCTTCACGCACTTTGGCAACCCTGTATGAAGACTTGCTTGAAGGAAAAAAGAGAGTCTCTGTTGATATCAATGAATGCTACAAACCGGATATCGTTGCAGACATCTGCGACCTTTCGATGATAGAGGATGAAAGTGTCGACGGGATAATCTGTGCTGCCATACTTGAACATGTCTATGACCACCATAAGGCCGTCTCAGAGCTTCATCGGGTCTTAAGGGTGGGGGGGCAGATGTTCGTCTATGTCCCATGGCTTTACAATTACCATGCTCCTGACTCAGGAGAGTTCAAGGACTATTACAGGTTCTCAAAGGATGCAATTGAATATATGTTCCGTGAATTTTCATCCGTTGAAACATGTCCGATCAGGGGGAAGTTCGAGACGATCCTTAATCTGACAAAGACTTTTGGAAAAAGGTCGATATTCCACAAATATCTGGGAGGTATCATAAGGGCCATGGACGCATATCCTGACAAACAGGCCTCCGGATATAATGTTTATATTACAAAATAATCAAGATGGTCAATCCAAAGGGAATCGCAAAGACAGTAAGACGCCGAATAGACTCAATTGCGGATGTATTTTTACCATATGTGCCATCGAGCCTCTGTTATCTCGGTTGGCCCCAGGCCCCCATCATCGAGATGACCAATGCATGCAATTTAAAATGTCCTCTGTGCCCGACAGCGATGCATATGGAAAGGGAGATAGGCTACATGAAGGAGGATGACTTTAAAAAGGTCATAGACGATCTCAAGGGAAGGACAGATAAGGTCCTTCTCTCATTTGCTGGAGAACCCCTTTTGAACAAAGACATCTTCAAGATGGTGAAGTATGCAGAAGACTCAAAAATTGGCATCACGATCAGCACGAACACGGTCATATTGGACAGATACATAGCTGATGTCTTCGATTCAGGGCTCACAGAACTTTTGGTATGTCTTGATGGTGCAACAAAGGAGACTCAAGAAAGCTATAGGGTGGGAAGCGACTTTGATCAGGTTGTTGCAAATATCAAAGCTGTATGTGCTGAAAAGGAAAAAAGAGGAGCTGTAAAACCGAGGATCACACTTCAGTTCATCGTGATGAAGCAGAACGAGCATGAGATCGAAAGGATCAAGGAGCTGGCGCATGAGATGGGAGTTGACTATCTAAGGATAAAGAATGTGGGCCTGGGAAGCGGCTTTTCAGAGGAGGAGACCCAGAAGATGGCTGAAAAATATGTCCCAGACAATAAGAGATATACGCGATACTCAAAGGATGGAGATAGCATCAGGATCAAGGAGAGCTATAAAGTGTGTCCTTGGGTCCGACAAACGGTCATAATGTGGAATGGGGATGTTTCAATCTGCTGCTTTGACTTTAATGGAGAATATATCATGGGGAATATGTTCTCCGATGGAGGACTTGGGAAAGTGCTGAAAAGTAAAAGATACAAAAGCCACAGAAAGCGGATTATCAATCGCGACCTTGAGATCTGCAAGGATTGCAATTTTGGAAAGGGCCACGGAGAATCATTTGAGATAAGGGGACAAGATGCTGGGAAGGCTTAAACGAAAACTGACACGGGAAAATCTCAGGGCTTTCCTTAAAGAACAGGCCACCGAAAAGTCTACATTGGATATCGGCTCTGGCAGAACAGACTATAGCGAATGGTTCCCCAATCGGGTAGGGATAGACCTGGCATGTGGAAAGAGTACGAATCTCCTCTCAGATGCACATCAGCTGCCATTTTCTGATGGTTCTTTCGACACTATCTTATGTACTGAGGTTCTTGAGCATCTCAAGGAGCCTAAGGCAGCAATTACAGAGATGAAGAGAGTTCTTAAGAAAGAGGGGAAAGTCGTGCTAACTACCTGTTTCGTATACCCCTTGCATGAGTCTCCAAACGATTATTTCAGGTTCACAAAATTCGGTCTCACAGAGCTTTTCAAAGAATGGGACATTGAGGTTCTAAGGCCTGCGGCAGGAACGATTGAGTCCCTTGCCGTCTTGATACAGAGAGTCGCCCTACAATGCGATCTCAGATACGGGACGCGATATCTCTTCCTTCTCCTCGCTCATATTCTGTCAAAGGCATCGTTTATTCTCCATAGGGAATATGGGGCCTACAATTCTGATCGAGATGCCATGGAAAGTTCATCAGAGGACTCCATATTGGCATATGGGTACTATTTAGTCGCTAAAAATCGCTAGGTGGATGATGAAACCGGAAGCTAGTAAGGTCAGAGAGGGCTTGTTATTGATACTGTTCACATTGGTCGTTGTCGCGCTTTTCGAATACTTTGCGGGATACATGGTGGGATATCATGAAGCCAAGAGCTTCAGCCAGGAGTATATGGATTTCATAGGCCCCTGGGGTGTAAAAAATGACTGGGGTGAGTATGGTGACCTTCCGCCCAAGGCTAACCGGACATTTCCATATTGGCGAACGAGAACGTATCTCATGCAGACCAATCAGGAGGGATTTAGGAACATAGAGGATATTGACTGGTCTGATGATGTGGTGAGGATATTGGCAATTGGCGACTCACAGACATTCGGGCCGTATCTCGCAAATGAAGATACCTGGCCTTCCTGGCTTGAAAAGACGATGAGGCATCGTTATGGGACACACATTCAGGTCCTGAATGCTGGAATACCTGCATACACCATCGAAGACGAACTCGAGTATCTCAAGGAAAAGGGCCTTGGAATCAGACCAGATATGATAGTTTTAGGGGTCTTTCCAAACGATGTCAGCGACTACAGATCTAAATACCGCAAGGGTTATGTACGGAGTGCGAAGAGATACTCACAAGAAGGAGTCCCGCATGTCACGATGTTTGAAGGCGAATCTGGGGGATCATGGATAGAGTCCACGAATATGTACAGCCTTGCTAGGATCATTAAAGAAGTCCTGAGTAGTGATCCAGATGTCTCAGGCATTATCACTTCACCATCCAAACAAACGGCCACCTATATGGAACATGGCCAGATACTTTATTTCAATACATCAGATCCGGAGGCAAAAGGGTATTGGACATCTTTTGAAAAGGATATGGCATCCCTTGTCGATATTGCTAAAACTAATGATATCCCCCTTATGATAGCATATATCCCGGAACATAAACAGCTGCCACCAATGAATCATCCACCCACGCTTCAGGAGTTTCTGAGCAATATGAGCGAAGATAAGGGATTCGTATTTTCGGACCAGACATCTTTATTCATTGAAAAGGGATCCATACAGTCATGTTATCTTCTGAACATGGTGGAAGGAGACGATATGAGGTATGATGGAAATGCACATCTTTCCCGTTATGGTTCATATCTTTTTGCTGAAGGTGTCGCAAACTCTATTGATGCTGATGAAAGGCTGAGGTCGATATTTTCTGAAGGTGGAAGATGAAATTCGGCATCTATATCAGAAGCATAGGGGAGCGGACCGAGGGACTTTGCATAGAGGCCTGTAAAAAACTCATCCCAAAAGAGGATGTTCATATCCTGCGCGATTATCACCCATCCTATAATGTCTACAAAGAGATGTTTGTGCGGGCACAAAAAAGCAACTATGACTGGTTCATGGGCCTGGACGCTGATGTCGTGCTCTATCCTGATGCACTTGACATGATACTTGATAAGATCAGTCAGGTTGATGCACAGAAGACCTTCAAGTTCACATTCCACACATATGATCCTGTTTACAGATCAAAAATCGATAGGGGAAATCACATATACAATAATGAGCACACTCAACTGGCATCAGTTGAGCTTGAAAAGAACATAAGGATATCCCGCATGCCCAGGATATTGAAGTTCTTTTACGATAAGGGGTACTATCTCAAGCCAGAAACTTCGATAAGGGGTCGCATCCTCAAGGACTATGGCCTCCAAAACTTCTCTTATCCCGAAATCATCGGAGTCCATGGAGCTGAACAATATTTGTGGGAGACATTCAGGTCATTTGCGATAAGGGCAAGGAGGAATCCTGAATGGGAGAGAAAGCACGGATTCCTTGCAGATCCTCAAAGGGATGATCTGGACAAACTGGCTGCTTTTTTGGGTTGGAATCATGGTAAATCCCACAAAATCGAGGATGTGGATGCCAGATTAGCCGATGAGATAAAGATTATCATAGAATCTGAAGGACTCACTGAAAGAGGTGAATTGACCCTGGGCTATGATATGTTCCTGAAAAAGTATCAGAACATGGCGTAGATGAATGGGGAAATCGAGGCGCTGGTTTCAGCAAACACTATAAGGATCCCCATCAAAAGCAGGATGACGATTATCGGTGCGAGCCAATATGCCTTCCTCGCCTTGATGAACTGGAACATCTCCAAGGCCAATGAGTCATCCTTCATATTTTGTTATGATAGAGTGAATATTTAAATCTCAGTCTATTGCCATCTCTTCACTGTCCCAGATGTCCTTGGGATTATCTTTCCTTCTAATGAGGAAATCACCCATCACAAGGCAGTCAATGCCTGTTCCCATCATGCACTTGTATGCGTCCTGCGGCGTGCAGACTATCGGCTCCCCCCTGATATTGAAAGATGTATTGATGAGGATAGGAATCCCTGATAGCTTTCCGAACTCCTTTATCACATCATAGTATCTAGCATTCTGGCTCTTGCGTATGGTCTGTAGCCTTCCTGAGCCGTCAACATGGGTGACAGATGGTATCTTATCCCGCCATTTATCCCTTATCGGATATACCATGAGCATGTAGTCAGTGGGTTCAGGAACTGGTTCATCGCATTCAAAAAAGTCCATAGCGTCATCCTCACATACCCCTGGAGCAAATGGCCTGAACCTCTCCCTGTGCTTGACTTTTTCATTGAGCAAAGCCTGGGCCTGCGGATTGCACGGATTGGCAAGAATGCTCCTTGAGCCAAGGGCCCTGGGCCCCCATTCCATCCTCCCCTGGAACCATCCCACAACCTTGTTATCAAATATCAGCTTCGACGTTGTCGCCACAATATCTGCATCGTCTTTGAAACGGGAATAGGCGATATTGTTCTCCTCAAGGAACTTTTCTATCTCCTTATCTGAAAATCCAGGACCCAGATACGCATTCTCAAGCTTGATCCTTTTAGGATTTTTCAAAATGTTATGATATGCATAAAGTGCGGCACCCATACTGGAACCGCCATCGCCAGGAGATGGCTGTATCCATACCCTCTTGAATGGGCTGCTTTTCAATATCTTGCCATTGAATACGCTATTTAGTGCAACTCCCCCGCTCATCACAAGGTCATCATATCCAGTTTCTTTATGGACGTGGTTCAGGATCTTCACAAGGATATCCTCTGTGATCATCTGCAATGCGGCAGCGATGTCCATCTCCTTTTGGGTCATCTCAGATTCTTTCTTTCGCACAGGAGCCCCAAAAAGCTCACAAAGCTTGCTTGATGGCATGCCCTCTGAATAATGGTATCTGAAATATCTCATATCAAGTCTGAAGCTACCGTCTTCGTTGAGGTCTATAACTTCCTTTAGCTTGTCATAGAATTCGTTGGAGTTACGATTCATATCGCCATATGCGCTCAAGCCCATGACCTTGTATTCGGAGTTATTGACAGAAAATCCCAGATATGCTGTGATAGTGGAATACAAAAGCCCAATAGAATGTGGGAACTTCATCTCCTTCATCACTCGAATGTCCGGCCCCTCACCTGTCCCATAAGCCGTGGTTGTCCACTCGCCAACTCCATCCACTGTAAGGAAAGCCGCCTTCTCAAAAGGACTTGGTAAAAATGAGGATGCAGCATGGGAAAGATGATGGTCCAAGAAGATGACTTTACCTGGATATCCCAATTTCCTGATCTTCTTTCTGACCCTTAGTTTGCTGGTCAGCCATGACGGCATATGCTTCACAAAAGACTTGAGGCTAAATGGGAACATCTCAAGATGCTGATGGAGCACTCTTTCGAACTTTATCATAGGTTTTTCATAGAATGCGACCTGTTCGACCGCCCTCATCGTTATGCCTTCGCTTCTCAGGCAATATTCGATGGCATTTTCCGGAAATGAGGTATCATGCTTCCTCCTTGTGAACCTCTCCTCCTCCGCTGCTGCGACGATCCTGCCGTCCTTTACTAGTGTGGCAGAAGAGTCATGATAGTGGCATCCGATCCCAAGTACATACATCTCACATTCCTCAATATTGCCTGTAATAATTATCCTCTGTGTCTTGGGCGGCATTTGGTCTGGTCCAATTCGAACTTGCCTCCCCTGTATTTCCCAGATCCAGAAATCGCTTTCCTGTGATCTTGGCATAAAGCGATGTCGCACCGACACCAACAAGATATGTGATACTCAAAAGGCCAGATATGAACAATAGATTGATGTTCTTCCCAAATGATGTGAAACCCTTGGTCAAACCCCTGAAAAAAACCACGATGACGCTCATCTTAACTCCCTTTTAAGATAGAGGCCAGAAGCTGATAGAAAAAGAGTAAAGAACATCACAATGGGATATGATTGGATCGAAGTTATACGGCCGAAAAGATAGAGCATTATGAACAACATCGTTGTGGACATAAGGTATGCCAAGACAAATCCTACTGATATGCCTAGCTCGTAAACACGTTTTTCCAAGCTTAAATCCACATATATATGTTTAAGCAATAGAATAAATATCTCCTTCTCCTGAGGTGAAAAATTTGAGGATCTTGGCGAATACGAACTCGAAACAGGCAAGTGCAGCCACTCTGATGGAGCAGATCATGCCCCTGTTCGAAAAGAAGGGACATGAGGTCTCGTATAACCAATGGAAAAGCTATGCAGGATACGACATCATACTGTTTGTCGCATCCGATTCTGAGGTCCTAAAGGCTAAGAAGGAGAATCCGGATGCAATAGTCGGGATAATCGACCCAAAGATAATGGACAAGAAGATGGACGATGTCCGAGCCGCAGATTTCCTATGTCCGACATCAATCGAGCAAAAGGACAAATTCGTTACATACAATAGCAATCTCCACGTCTATTTCCATTTTCCTGATATCTGTCAGGTGGACAAGTCCCATGCGCAAAAGGGAAAGACCATAATCGCCTATCATGGAAATAAGATCCACCTAGACAATATGAATCCTCGGATCACCGAGGCCTTGAACCATCTGTCCAAAGAACATGAGATAGAACTGTGGCTGATGTACAATATAGAAAAACTGAAAAAGAACAATAATCCGGAAAAGGCCTTATCCAAGGATATCTATGTCCGGCATATCCAATGGTCGATGGAGAACTATACACAAGAGCTTTCAAAGGCGGACATAGGCATCGTTCCCGCATTCATAACGATCGATGAGGCTAAGGCGAAGAATGAGTCACAAATAGATACAGGATTGTTCTCCGGGATGAGGGGGTATAATTTCGGATACTTTGAGGAGGACAATATAGTCCGATACAAGTATTCTACAAATCCTGGGCGAATATACGTCTTTGCACAGCTTTCAATACCTGTTGTCGCAGATTACTTCCCATCTGCATGCCAGATGATTCGGGACGAGCATTCAGGGCTTTTGGTCCGCTCTGAGGACGGGTGGCGACATGCTCTCCAAAGCCTGATATCAGATCCTAAAAAGAGGAACAAGTACAGTAAAAACCTCAAAATCACGGTTGATTCTGTTTTTTCCATAGAAAAGAATTTTCAGGCGCTTTGTGGTTTCCTTCAAGAGAAGTTTGGATTGCCGATGTGAGTGACATGAGGGTCTACATACACTATAAGATAACAGAACAGCCCTGGGGAGGAGGCAATTCATTTCTAAAGTATTTCAGGGGATATCTCGACCGTCAGGGGATCGAACAAGCGCATGGAGTGAATGACGAATATGATGTCCTTTTAGCCAATGCGGCCCACAAAGCGCCTGGCCGCTATTTGGATCTTGATGAACTGGCAAAGATCAAAGAAAACGGATATGCGAACTACAAACGGTACATAAAAAGCGATGACAAGGTCCTGTTCTACAGGTCTGATGGCTTTAGGGGGGACTATACTAATGTCCCTGATGAATCTGATAAAATACAATCACAGTGTCTGAACTTATGTGACTGTATCATCTTCCAGAATAAATTCTGCCTTGAGTCTGCAAAAAGGCATGGATATGGTGGGGATAGATACAGGATAATCCATAATGGTGTTGACCAGGATGTCTTCAGGATTAAGGACGAATTCTGGGATGGTAAAAGAAAGCTCAAGGTGCTGTCTGCTAGCTGGTCTCCAAATCCTAATAAAGGATTTGAAGACATCGCAGAGTTTTCAATGCTTTCAGATGTTGAGAGCGCTTTCTATGGGAACTGGCCAAAGGAGATAGACCCAAAGAATGTGGAAGTCAATCCACCTGCAGACCACAAGGCTTTGGCGGACATCTACAGAGCTCATGACATTCTCCTTCATCCGGCTCGCTTTGACGCAAGCCCGAATGTATGTCTTGAGGCCATATCTTGTGGGCTTCCGATCATCTATCACAAGACAAGCGGGATAAAGGAGGTGGCTGCCAACTGCGGGCTTCAATTTACTGAAAGAGAATCAGGTGCAAATTATGAGGCAGTCTGCAAAAGATATACTGAGTTAGTTGACACTATCAAAGAGAACAGGGAATATTTCTCTATAGACCGATGTGCTGGGCAATACATAGATTATTTCAGGGGTGTGCTGGATGGAAAGGTATGAAGGAAAGCCATTCATCCAGGATGTGGTGGGACGGACAGATATTTTTCTGGAAAAGATGCATCTTGGAGATGGAAGGTTCAAGTTCTCATTGGATGCTGACCAGTATGGCCCACATACACTCACTGCATCCTCGACATCTCTTGTAGCAAAACTATCTTATATACTCAATGGCGACTTCTACAAAAAGAACAGAGAGTTGATGATTGAACGACTATTGGACTGTATGGAAAAGGATGGAAGCATCTATGACAAGATCCTGACAAAAGGATCGAAGGTAACGAAAATCAAGGATTTCATCTTGACAATGAATCTGGCATATCTGAAAAATGACAGGATTATCAACGCTCAAACTCGCCAGGCTTATGAGGCGCTTCACCTTCTGGGTCAAGTAAATGAAAGGCCCTATGAGATAATCTCACCAGTAACTCCTGAAAAGGCTCAGGCATATCTCAAAGGACTTAAATGGACAAATCCCTGGGATGCATCAAGCCATTTCAGTTCTCTCATGTTCTTTTTGGGATACTACAAGGAGACCGGGATTCTAGATACAGTGTCATTTAATGCAAGCAAAAACATCCTATTCGACCATATCAAAGGGATGCAGCAAAATGATGGATTCTGGCATCAAGGCTCACCAAGCCACAGGTACAAGGTCAATGGAGCGATGAAAGTCATGCTGGGTCTATACTCCCTTGATGATTTCTCGATAATCAGTGACACCAATTCCCTGATCGATGGATGCCTGATATTTGAAAAAGGATCTGGCGCATGCGACTATATGAACGCTCTCTGGGCATTGTACTGTCTGTCAGCTCAGACTGATTATCAAAAAGATGACATCGAAGTATTCGCTTTACAGATGCTTGAAAGGATCAAAAAGTTCTACTATCCAGAACATGGGGGTTTCTCATTCAATGAAAAAGGATGTGGACAGAATTATTATGGGATACGTGTGACTGCGGATGCAAGATCCCCTGACCTACATGGCACATTCATCTTCACTTGGGCAATGGCCCTTGTGGATAAGATATTGGGTTATGATCTGGGATTGAGGATCCCTGTCCCAAGGC
>SDBU01008548.1_pt1 | contig 11621 bp, 7 predicted proteins | sample 2277071 | NCBI WGS metagenome assembly SDBU01 (sample SAMN10397929, study PRJNA504765) | marine sediment metagenome | isolation source: marine sediment core GS08_GC12, 126 cmbsf | place: Arctic Ocean: Gakkel Ridge, Loki's castle | collected 2008 | reverse complement strand
TCTACGAATATACCAGTGAGGATAAAGAAATAACAAAATATTTATGTTCTTTAGCTAGAAAAACAAATCATGATGATCTGAAACGTGCCCTTGCTTTTGCACTGACGCTGATGCCAGACCAAGATGCTTTGAAACAGGCGCTAGCAATTGTCGAGAGCGACGTTTGGAATGTTTTTGATAAAGGACGAGAACATCAAGATCGTTTTTCGAAAATAGGTGTTTTTGAAGCATTCTCTTACCGTCCTGGTTTTCATGATAACCGCAATATGATGAAAAAAGCGATCGTAGAACGTCTTGTCATCATGTACCGAGAATCTAAAAAAGCAGAAATCGAGCGATGGCTTTTAGAATATCGGGCAGATCCGAGTCACTTCCCAAACATGAAGAGATTGGAAGAGGCGTTCTATGGAATCAAAGATGAAACACGCTATATCCCTTTTGGGATATTTTTACCTGAAGATCGTGTTCTCTTACGAGGCTTAAGTGATAGAAAGGGCCAAAATTTGCTACAACCTGCCCTGGATAATATTCTTGAAGGAGGAGGACCTGCAAATCTTTGGTTAATGGATGATCCAAATGAAGCAACTTGGGCAAAAGTGGGTCAGGTATTTTCTAGTATCGAGTTCTCATATGTTGTCGGTTCGGAGTTCAGTAGTAAAAATGGCTTTTTGATAGCAATCAACCCACATACCTTCAACCAAACGTTACTACAGCATGGTCGTCTAGAGAAAGAAGAATATTTACATCCTGTTTCCTATAATCGGATAGGACACGGCTCGATTGCAAGAGTATTTGTTCCACAAGTTCGATGGCAGGCGCGTATAGAGGGTTTAAGGGATGATCAATCTTGTGTAGCACAAATACAAGCAGAGCGACTCAAGAAAAAGAGTGGTACAAAACAATCCCTACGGGCTCGAGTTAGCTATTTTGATCCAAAAGCAGACTTACCCTTAGAAATGACTCGCCTTATGCAAGCACAAAAGCTAAATGCGATGACTATGCGCGATATTGTGACAGAAAATCTTGAGCGACAAGCGCTTCGAGAAATTTTGGATAAAGACCCAGAAGTGGATCCAGATTTACAAGCTTGTATCAGACAGTGTGGATATTTAGATGCGGGCCCTGATACGAGAGTTTTTGGACCAATCAATCAACCTCCCAACCTCATTACAGTGAATCCTCGCCCCGCCTCACCTATTGAAGTCACCGTCCCTATTGCTGTGATTCCTAAAAGTATGACATTGGAACCAGAAAATTTTGAGCAAATCTTTGCACTGATTAATCACTACACTGTGAACACACCATATACTCATCACAATAATTCAAAAGAGATCACAGGCCAAATCGTTCATAGAGAAAACCACAATGGTACCCATTCTGCAAAGCAGGCTCGTTTATTAGAAGCATTATTTGTTCTTATGGAGAAAGCAGGACCATCAGCCCTTACCCAAGAAGAGCGCATGCATTTATTTCTGGCTGCTTATTTGCTCAGAGCTGGCCGTGTGGATGAGACAGATTTTAGAGATCAACATCCTGATGATTTCTACACGCGATCTGCGCTGATATATGAGGCATATGCGAAACAATTCTCTAACAATGAGGAGCTCATTGGGTGGGTCAAGAAACTGATCTTTAATTCCGTGAAGCCTATAGGAGTACGTGAAAAAGATATCGACAGCGACCCGAAAAATCGATTGGGATTTGAACTCTTGTCTACGGCTCACGAACTGGATCTCATTCGCTGTTTTATCAGAAGTACGATTGAAACTGAGACAAAACCTTCTTTGCGCACGCGTTTAGAGGCTTTGCTTCCCAAGACCTCTGAAAAAGAACGAGAGGCATACTTGGAGCAACTGATGGAATTTTCTAAGGACTTATGCGCGGCTACTGGTTGCTGGAGCGTCTATGATGGTGCTTCAGGTGATGATGTACTGTTTGCAAGATGTTCTACCGATGGGGCTTATTGCTGGGATCAAGTGCAGTCTGTTGAGATTCCGACATTTCGGGAATGAAGGTCATCAACCGGTCAAACCCAACAGCAACACCGCAACAATCGGGCATTGTCTGCAGTGCTGTTAAGAAATCCTCGTCGATTGGTAGAGTTTCTTTACCGAGCTTAAGTCTTTTTTTGTTTTCTTTTTCAAAACGCTCTCTTTGCTCTGTTGCACAAGTCAATTCATCAAAACCGTTGGCAAGCTCAATCCCTTCAAAATAGACCTCAAAACGTCGTGCAATCGAAATCCCGTCATCTTCTTGTGTTTTGGCAAGGTAAGCTTGGGTCGCAGGGTAATTAGTGATGACAGTCAGTTTCTGCTTGCCGAGATGGGGTTCTACAAGATGCGAGAAAAGGAGATCGAGCTGTGTGTCACTGTCCCATTGATCCGCTTTTTCGGAAAAGGGGAGTACATGAGGACCTAGGTCTTCTTGCACGTAGTCGACTCGGCCATAGTGTTTAAGGGCTTGTCGGTAAGAGAGAGTTTCGGAAGGAAGATCACCTAGAAATAAACGGATGAGATCGAGCGTCTCCGCAATGAATTCTTCGTACGCCATCCCAATGCGATACCATTCGAGCATGGTGAATTCGGGCATATGCAAAGGGCTTTCTTCTTCCGCGCGGAAGACATGACCAAGTTGGTAGACATCGCCACTTCCGTTGGCGAGAAGTTTTTTGAGTCCATATTCGGGAGAGGTATGGAGATAGCCCGTTTTTCCTCCTCCCATGTCGACTCGCATCACATCGATATGGGCGTCGACGGGGGCTGTTTCACTCAAGATGTTGGTATCGGCTTCTAGGACATTGCGCTCAGCAAAAAAAACGCGGACAGCAGCGAATTTTTCTGCGCGCGCGCGCAAACTCCCTCTTTTAGACGCGAGAGACGTACGCACCGTTTCTTGTATCCACTTTGATTTTGTCCCCTTGATTGATGAAGATGGGGACCTGGATTTTTGCGCCGGTTTCGAGCATTGCGGGCTTGAGGACTCGACCTGAGGTGTCCCCGCGCAAACCGGGAGCCGTTTCGGTGATCGTCATTTCCATGAAAGTGGGGGGAATGATGTCGATGATCTCGCCATTATAGAAGATGAGATCGTATTCGGTATCATCCTTGCACCAATTTTCCTTATCGCCGATAACGGCTTTGGAGACCGTATGCTGGTCATAGGTCCGCTCGTCCATAAAAACAAAATTGTCCATCTCTCGGTAGAGGAGGCGCATTTTAGCCTCTTCGACATCGGCGAGATGCAATTTTTCGCCTGAGCGGTAGGTCTTTTCAGTGACTCGTCCCGTTTTGAGGTGTTTGAGCTTGACTCGATTGAACGGTTGTCCTTTGCCTGGCTTGACAAATTCGTTACTCGCCATCACATAAGGCTCACCATCGATCTCGACCTTAAGACCTGCTTTAAATTCATTTGTACTTACTTGTGCCATAACAGGCTCATCATTATAGGCTGACTATCAGCAAAGATCAAGCAGAAGCAGCAGAAGTTTTCTGTAAAGCATCAAGAACTGCTGGTGCTTGTTTTCCAGGTCCAAACCAGCTGGATGCAAGGCCTCCAAGTGATAGTGCTCCACGAACTTGATTGGCTGAATCTAAGTTAAGGCCTGTTGCTGTTTCAATTTCCTTGCGCGCTGTCTCTAGCCTATCGACTTCGCTCCGCATTCTTGAAATCTGGCTTCCGAGTTCTTTTAGCTTTGCGGTTTCGTGTGCGATAGCTAGCTTTGTTTGCCCAAGTTCTTCATTTGCTTGATTTAGGGCCTCAACCCCTCTAACATTCATGTGGCCGACTTGTTCGGCTAATTCTCTATATTGTCGAAGAGTATCATCTTGTGTTTCAAGTCTATCAGAAATTTCTTTTTCTACTCTTTCGAGTAATTCTTTTTTCGTTTTGAAGGTTTCTAGAGCATTCTTTAAAACTTTTTTTGAAACAGCCCTTCCTTGATTGGTTGCATTATCAATTTCACGAGAGGCTTTGCCAAGAGCTCCTTCCATTGCATGTGAAAGTTCTTCATATCTTGCATTGCTGCGAGCAAAGGTTTTGTTTTCTTCTCCAAACCTCTCCCGTTCTTTTACAAGATGTCCTACTTCGGATTTGAATCTTGCGATTTCTTGGGCTTGCATAAGATTGTTGTTTCTGTGTTGAGTATTTTCCCTGCGATACTCGCCAGTTGCAGCGTGCAAATCAGTGAATTGGCGGTAGTCTTTACGCATCTTAGCCAAAAAGCCACCGGTGAGCAGTTCAATCATTGCCATCATCCAGTGGCCGGTAAAGAAGGAAACGGCGGCTTTTGCTACATTAATGACGACAAAGGCAACAATGATGTAATCTTTCCAGTCAATGCACACTCGACCAAGTAGAACATTTTTAATTCTTGCTCCAAGGGATGGACTGGGCTCTGCTTTTCTTCCAGCTTCCTGAGAGTGAGAGGGAAGAAAAATTGGACTTTGGACTGCCATGCTGCTCATAGGTACCTCCTGTTTTTTTCAGAAAAGATTACAAGGATCCTAAATATAAATCAAATCTTTACTCCACACGGTAATTTAGATTTTGTTATGCTAGGGGAAAAAGGGACAAGCTATGCCAGAGATCGGAGAAGAACAATTTGCCAAAGAAACACTTGAGCGCTATAGCGGATCTGCTCCAAGTGAATACCAATCGAGTCTATTGCTCACAAACTTTCCAAGATATGTCGAATACTTTGCAAAAACACGTGGGGTAAAAGTCATAGAGGGATCGATGTTCAAAGTGGCCCATTGTCCCAAAGACGGGGTGAGTATCCTCGATTTCAAAATAGGATCACCGGCTGCGGCTCTTGTCATCGATCTCTGTTCTTTTTTGCCATTTAAATCGGCCATTCTTCTCGGAATGTGTGGGGGGCTGCGCCGTCGCTATAAAGTGGGGGATTATTTGGTTCCCGTTGCGAGCATTCGCGATGAAGGGACATCGAATTTCTATTTTCCTCCAGAAGTTCCGGCTCTTGCGAATTTCTTGATGCAAAAAGCCGTCACAGAGGTTCTGGATGAACAGAACATCCCGTATCATATTGGAATCACCTTCACCTCAAATATGCGTTTTTGGGAGTTCAACGAAGAATTCAAAAATCGCCTCAAAGCAACCAAAGCCCATGGGTATGAGATGGAATGTGCCACCCTTTTTGCTGCGAGCTATAAACGGAAATTCACTCTCGGTGCTCTTCTCCTGATTTCTGATTTGCCTCTCAATCGTGAAGGGGTCAAGACGAAAGAGAGTTCTGCTCATGTCTTTGAAACCTATATGCCCAGTCATATCGAGAATGGGGTCGCGATTTTAAAAGTTTCCAGCAAGATGCAAGCCAAAAACATCAAAGGAGCCTACCATCGCAACATTGGAGTCAAAGAATGAGATGGATTTGGTTTTTGCTTTTGCCTATTGCCCTTTTTGGGAAGCCCAAAGGCCACAAAGTTGTGGCAGGGACTGCAACGGTTCAAGAAAGTGGCAACATCCAAGAAATTCAGACGAGTGAAAGGGCGATCATCCACTGGGATGAATTTTCAATTGGGGCAGGGGAGACGACCCGTTTTTTGCAGCCAAATACAAATTCTGCCGTACTGAATCGGGTAGCAAATGGGACCTCGACGATCGATGGGCTTTTGCAGGCAAATGGACGAGTCTATTTGCTCAATCCCAATGGAGTGCTCATTGGCCCTTCAGGAAGTATTCAAGCAGAGAGTTTCATTGCCTCTACTCTTGATTTTGACAACGAAGACTTCTTTAAAAACCGTGAACTTTTATTTCAGGGAGATTCAAAGGCGCGCATTGTCAATTTGGGAAAAATTGCAGCGATCGGTGGCGATGTTTTTTTGCTTGCAAAGGCAGTGGTGAATGAAGGGTCTTTGCTAGCCAATGAAGGAGTTGTGGGAATTGCTGCGGGAGAAGAAATTCTTCTCAAGCCCAGTGGCATGCAGCGTCTTTTCATTGCGCCAAAACAGGAAGCTGAAAAAGAAGATGGCGGAATAGAAAATCCAGGACTGATTGAAGCCGCAACTGCAGAACTGCGCGCGGATGGCAATGCCTTTCGCTTTGCCATCAACCAAACAGGAACGATTCAGGCGAATGGAATCAAAAAAGAAAACGGACGTGTCTTCCTCGTTGCGGAAGGGGGAACAAGTATCAATTCGGGAACCATTTCTGCTCCGGGAGGTAAAGTCCATGTCCTGGGTGAGCAAGTTGGGTTGACGGAAACTGCCAAAATCGATGTCTCTTCTGATTTTGGTGGGGGAGAAGTGCTCATCGGGGGAGATTTCCAAGGAAAAAATCCTGCCATCCCCAATGCCAAAATGACCGGGGTGATGAAAGGGGCAGAGATCGTTGCCAATGCCCTCCTTGAAGGAGATGGGGGAAAAATCGTTGTCTGGTCCGATGGAACAACTGCCGTGCAAGGAGATCTCTTTGTATGCGGGGGTTTAGAAGGTGGAGATGGAGGTTTTATTGAGGTCTCAGGAGTGGAAAATCTCCATTATAGTGGTCTGGCTTTTGGTGATGCTCCTCAAGGAAAAAAAGGGCAACTACTCTTAGATCCTAGTGAAATTACACTCAACCAAGACCCCACTTTTAGTGTGACTTTAAATCCGTCCACAGGAGTCTACACTGCAAATAATTTTAATGGAACATTATCCGTATTTGATGTGCAAACACAACTGAATATGGGATCGGTTGATATCACGATTTCGACAGCTTCTACATTTACTGCGCCGGGAAATATATTAATGTTGGATCCAATTGCATGGACTTCGAGCAATAATCTCACTCTTCTAGCAGAGAACAATATTGCTCTTAGAGAGGATTCAGGTTTTGATGCAACGGGCAGTGGAAGTGTCACGTTAAATGCCAAAAATGATATCCAAATCGAACAGACGGAGACGTTTGAAACCGCATCTGGATTGATCTCATTGGAAGCGGGCAATGATATTCTTCTATTTCCTGATATTACTCCCGTCATCATCAAGACAGATACTGGAAATCTATCATTAAAGTCTGGGAGGAATTGTACTTTGGGGCTTGCTAATCTCTCTTCCAAGGAAGTGATTTTGGAAACGGCGACAGGTATTGTTCAGGCCGATATAGGAGGAGATCTTTCCCTTTTTGGTTCAGGAACTGCTTCACAAGTTATGCTCATTGATGTCGGTAATTCAGGAACCGGTATTTCCATATTCAACATTGGGGGCAACCTGATCATGAGAGGAGGACCTCAAACGAGGTCAAGAGTTCAAATCGGCCATCAGAGGACAGTTTCAAGTTTTATGAATTTTTCTGTGGGTGGAAATGTAGAACTCACAGGAGGGAGTGGTCCAGATAGTTTCGCGCAGATTGGTTTTACTAGTGGAGAGGTTGCAAATCAAAGTGGTTCTGGAAATATTGTCTTCACAGAAATAGGGGGGAACGTTCAGCTTACGGCTGGGGCTGGGACAAACGCTTTTGCCCAGATTGGACATACCAATGGGTTTACTGCAATTTCAGGTTATAATGGAAGTGGAAATGTCCTTCTCAATGATATTAGAGGAGATGTATCCCTACAGGCAAATAAATCTTCTGCCATCATTGGCCTTGGAAATCCTGTGACTGGAGGGGCTGATACGTATCAAGGGAGCGTTCTCGTTGATGCAATCGGGATAGTGTCTCTCACGGCATCCGATGATGCTCCTGCGGCAATTGGGTTTTCGGTTGGTGGCGCAGGAACAAGTCAGGCCCAGTCTTCATCGATTTCAGTTTTTGGCGAAGGCCTCAATCTGACAGCAGCAAATGAGCAGGATGCCTATGTGGGATTCTATAATAGCGCTGGAACGACAATTGACCCAAGCGATATGGGGACGGTTTTTGTCAGTGTCAGACAAGATATCAATCTCAATGGAGGACAGACAGCAGGCCCTGGCGTATCCGGCGCCGCAGTCATTGGAACAGGGGGCACGAGTAGCAATATTTTTGCAAATGTACGCGTAATTGCAGATGATATTTTCTTGAGGTGTACAAATGATGGACCAGCGCTTATCCAAACCAGTTCTTCCGCCATACGGAATGTGGAGATTGAAGCAGAAAATATCACCGCTTTTGGTACTGGTAGCACTGTTTGCGCAAAAATCCTCGCCACAGGGGATATCCTTGCAATCGCAGATTTTGACATCATTTTGCGAAACGGATCCTCCGTGACTTCTCCTAATGGGTCCATCACCCTCGTCGTCGATAATCATGATCCTGAAAGTCCTGACATTGGGGATGGAAGATTCATTTTAGATCAAGGAGCCTTCATCGATACGACGGGACCTGTTCGTATTTTCACTGCAAAACGCATCCAAAATTCAGTAGGTGGGGTGATCAATGGAGAAAATTTTGTCCCAGGATTGCTTTTCCTCAATTCAGCCACTGAACAATGGGCAACGTATTTCCCCGATGAATTTGGGGGCACGCCCTTTACCTTTTTTTACAAGTCTGGGTTGCCAAATGTTCATCAGAATGAATTGTGGAGAGCACTCGCTGAAATGTTCCAAAACCTACGCACCTACGATGACCTTCTGTATGATTGCAAATGGTTTCTTTTCGGATACGACGATGCTTGCTATGATCCATTTTTCTATCCCAAAGGAATGGTATCGAGTTTTGATCTCTTTGGGGAAGAAACAAGAGAAATGCTGAGGCGCAAGTATCGCAACTATCACACTAAGAGAGACTTTCTCTGAATTCATTTTACCGCCAATAAGACCCATCTTTTCCCCTATGAGACGCTCTTCAAGCTCCACAAACTCGAGTTGAGTTTACTCCGCTTTCCAGAGCACTCTCCTAGGGAAAAACCTTGGCTCTTGACGGCAAAAGCAATTCAGAGAAAGTCTCTCAGTTCGTCGAATCTTTTTAGATTTCATCCTAGTCCTTGCCTTTAGAATCATGCGATGGGTATAGTGGTGGAATGCAAATGGGTAAATATTTTAAGGAAAGAGACCATAGCAGAAAAGGTTCCTTAAGGAAGCACTCTTTTCTTTTCCATTTGCATATTTCCCTCTTCTTCTTTTTGACCTGCGCTGTTTTTGCCGATGCAATCGAAGCAGAGCCCTGTTTTACGCCCGCAAGAGAAAAAACTGCCCCCCGATACTCCAAGCAACCCATTGTGGAAGAGATCCAAGGGATTCTCCTCATTCCACATCAAGATTATGTGTACTACAGCAATACCAAGCATATTTGTGGGTTAGAAGTTCATGACGTTTGTGTACCAGGAGGACTAGAGTGTTTGCGGGAAGAACTTGAGCCCTATTTCATGGGACAACCTCTTACGGAAAATCTTCTCTCTTGCCTCAAAGAACAAATTGTTCTGTATTATCGCGACCATGATCGCCCCGTCGTTGCTGTTTATGTCCCTGAACAAGAAATCCTAAACGGAGTGGTGCAAATTGTTGTGATGGAAGGATGCGTGGGACAGATTGCCTGCTCGGGAAATCGTTGGTTTCCCAGTTTGAACTATGAAATTTTTTTTCGACTGGGTCCCGGCAATGCCATTACAGCTGATACCCTCCTCACCGATGTGGCGTGGCTCAACCGCAACCCCTTTCGCGATGTCGATGTCATCTTTACTCCAGGATGCGATCCAGGAACAACAAATATAGAACTCGTCATCTGCGATCGGTGCCCGTTGCAAGTTTATGGAGGGATTGACAATACCGGAACCGATGTCGGTGGAACACTTCGGTACTATGTTGGGGCTACTTGGGGAAATGCCTTTTGGCTCGATCAGATTCTCACCTACCAATACACCACTTCAAAAGATTTCAAAGAATTTCAATCGCATACAGCGCATTGGACTATCCCACTTTTTTGGAAACACTTTCTGATTGCTTATGGAGGCTATTCCGTTGTGGATCCTGATCTCACAGACATCACTTCAGATGGAAAATTTGTCCAAGCTAGCCTTCGTTATATGGTACCGTTTGGCAAGAATTACGATGGGAAAATCCAAGAATGGACATTAGGATTTGATTTCAAAAATTACAATAGCAATGCCCTTTTTATCGGAGATGAAGATTTTATCATTGTCAATGATACGATTAATTTGTCCCAATTCATGACGAGTTACGCTTTTGCATGCGAAACCAATTGTCAGCGATTTTCTTTCAATGTCGATTTCTATTATTCCCCAGGCAAACTCCTCCCCAATCAAAGCAATACGCGCTATGACCCTTTTTCTCCCCATGCAAAAGTGGATTACATTTATGGAAAAATGACTGTTGGCGAAGTCTATTATCTTCCCTGGCGCTTTTCTTTTTCAGCCCTGGCTCGGTTGCAGCTTGCCTCGCAAAATCTATTACCAAGTGAACGGTTTGGAATTGGGGGATATGACACGGTACGGGGTTATCGAGAACGGGAATTTCTCGCCGACAATGCCCTTGTGTTGAATGCAGAGTTTCGTACGCCCTCTGTCAGCCTTCTCAATTTGATGGGTTTTTGCACATGCTCTGATGAGCTTCGATTTCTCGCTTTTTTCGATTATGCCTTAGCAGCACTTCACAATCGCAATCCTTCCTTAGAAGGGGTGGCCTTTGTTGGATCGGCCATTCCAAAAACAGAATGGTTCATGAGTTTTGGCCCGGGCCTTCGCTATGTTGTCAATCGCTATCTCTCTGCTCGCCTCGACTGGGGCATCAGACTTCACCACTCTATCTTCAGCGATAGCTCTCGTAGCCGCTGGCATGGCGGTTTAGTCTTGAGTTATTGAAAAACCAAGTTGCCAACTCTTTCATGATCAGTGAGTTGGAAGAAAATATAAACACCGTGCTCTATAAATCAGTTTTTTGGCAATTTTTGAGTTATAGAAGAGGGTCCTATTACTCATGCCTTGGAATTGGGAATTGGCCGATTGGCCGAACTTTCATTATGACGCTAGCAGGTTAGAGCAATTGGACAGGCAGTTTCTGCTGGGTGTAGGAAGCTCTTTTGCTTTTTTAAAGGCTTGAAGAAAAGGATTACAGGCAAAAGATGTCTGCAAGTTATGACTTTATTTCATGGGATTGGTATTAGTCTTGAGTTATTAATTCTTCCATTGTTACTTCATCTTCAATCAAATCTTCAGACCAAAAGGTAGGTTTGATACCATGCATTGTAATCATGGCTAGGGAAATTGATTTTTTTGTAGAAAAAGAGTTTTCAAAAAGATCAATTTTCTGTGCGAGCTGTTTGGCCAGTGACTTGCCTATGTGTAGTTTTTTTTGGTAGTATTTGATCTCGCAGAGGGTGATGATATCGTCTTCTCGATCAAAAAGAAGATCAATTTGCACACCTGATTTTTTGTTCTTCTTTTTGGAATATTGCGCCAACTTCCCACTTCACAAAGAATTCCATCAAGACCTAAAGCTCTACGAATCGCATCAACGTGTTTGAGACAAATCATTTCAAAAGTATATCCCGCCCAAGAAAGAACAGACGGGGTTTTTGCTTTTGTTTGCCAATAGCTCGACTTTGTACATTTTTCATTCACTAGTCGATGACACCTTTCCGCGAGCTGTCTAATAAAAAAAATTGATAGAGAGCACCCCATCATGCATACTATTTGGTAGTTACAACAAACTGTAGGCGCCAATGGACTCTCTATCGCGGAACATTTTAGCAGT
>SDBU01008547.1_pt1 | contig 11622 bp, 19 predicted proteins | sample 2277071 | NCBI WGS metagenome assembly SDBU01 (sample SAMN10397929, study PRJNA504765) | marine sediment metagenome | isolation source: marine sediment core GS08_GC12, 126 cmbsf | place: Arctic Ocean: Gakkel Ridge, Loki's castle | collected 2008 | reverse complement strand
GGTCGTCATTATGTAATTTTATTTCATTTAATATGACGGAACGTTCTTTTTGCAGCTGGTTTTCGTCAAAAACCGGGTTCATAACAGCGTCCGAGAGCAGGTCGATTGCCTCTCTAAAGTAATTATTCGATACAGTGATAAAAAAGGATGTGGCGTCAAGGCCCGTTGCTGCGTTCATATACCCGCCGTAGGATTTTATTTCCTTCTCAATCTCGCCTACGCCCCTTTTGGCCGTTCCTTTAAAGATCATATGTTCAATAAAATGCGTTATGCCTGTTCCGGTAAACTCATTTTCAGAACTTAAACCAACTTTTATCTTTACGTGAATTGAAACAATATCTTCTCCAGAGAGGGGTTTTATGATTACGGTAAGGCCGTTATCGAGGACGTATTTAGTTATGGATTGCTTGTTTTCGGCAAAAGAGAGGCTATATGAAAAAGTTATTATTAATGACAGGATTAAAACGAAGAGATATTTTAATATTTTTTTTTGGGCGATCTTCGCTTTCTCCTTTTTATCTCGCTGGGTTTTTCGTAGTGTTTTCTGGCTTTAAGGGTTTTCAGTATGCCTTCTCTTTCTATTTTTCTCTTAAACCTTCTTAAAGCCCTTTCAATAGGTTCATTATGTCCCACATCTACTCTCGGCACATATATCACATCCTTTACATATATTTTGTATAACGTGATTATAGCACAATAATAACGTCTGTCAAGTTACCTATTTTTGCCTTTTTTCTTTAAATAATCAGCAATGGCGGATTTTAGCGCCTCTTCAGCTAACATGGAGCAGTGCATTTTTATAGGCGGCAGTCCGCCTAATGCTTCAGCGACAGCTTTATTTGATATGGCTTGAGCTTCATCAACGGTCTTACCTTTCACTAGTTCTGTTACCATCGAGCTTGTGGCTATAGCCGCTCCACAACCAAAAGTCTTAAATTTTGCGTCAACAATAACGTTATTTTCTACTTTTATGTAAAGTTCCATTATGTCCCCGCATACGGGATTTCCGACGTGGCCTACGCCATCCGCGTTTTTTATCTCCCCCACATTTCTAGGATTCCTAAAATGCTCCATTACTTTTTCGCTGTAATCCTCCATTATTTCCCTTTCATTTTATATAAGGGTGACATCTCTCTTAATCGAGAGATAATTCCCGGGAGTACCTCTAATACGTATTGTATGTCTTCTTCAGAGTTATTTCGGCCCAAGCTAAACCTTAACGATCCCTGAATAACTGCTGGGTTAATACCCATCGCTTTTAAGGCATGAGAAGGCTCTAATGAACCCGAAGTACAGGCGCTCCCTGTAGAAACAGCAATGCCCTCAAGATCTAAGTTAAGTACTATGGATTCGCCTTCAACAAACTCAAAACTTAAATTTAAAGTATTTGGAAGCCTTTCGGTAGGATGACCGTTCAGATAAACATTGTCTAGGCTCTCTTTAATCCCTTTTTCAAGATTATCTCGCAAGGCCTTTATTTTTTGGTTTCCTTCTTTCATCTCTAAAGATGCCAATTCTATCGCTTTTGCCAACCCCATAATACAGGGGACATTTTCTGTTCCGGCCCTGCGATTTCTTTCATGATGACCCCCAACAATTAAGGGCTTTATCTTTGTTCCCTTACGGATATAAAGAGCACCTATCCCTTTGGGTCCATAAATCTTGTGTCCCGAGAGTGACAACAAATCTACATTTAATTCTTTTACGCTAACAGGGATTTTTCCTATTGTCTGTACGGCATCTGTATGAAAAGGTATGCCTTTTTCTTTAGCCATTTTTCCAACCTCAGAAATCGGCTCTATCGTTCCTATTTCGTTATTAGCGTGCATTACTGTGATTAAAATAGTTTCATCTGTAATTGCCTTCTTTACATCCTCCGGGTTTATTAAGCCGAATTTATCTACCGGCAAATAGGTGACCTTAAAAGCTTTTTTCGCTAATTCTTTACAAACATTTAGAACTGCATGATGTTCAATAGAAGAAGCGATGATATGTTTACCCTCTTTCTCCCAGGCGCTTGTTATGCCCCTGATGGCAAAATTATCCGATTCTGTGCCACCCGAAGTAAATACAATTTCTTCCGGCGACGCTTCTATAAAAGTTGCTACTTTCTCCCTCGCACCCTCTATAGCATTTCTGGCTTCTCTACCGAATGCATGAACGCTGGAGGCGTTGCCGAAAATATCTCGATAGTAAGGAAGCATAGCCTCTAAAACTAAAGGATGAGTAGGAGTGGTAGCATTGTGGTCTAAGTATACCTTTTTACCCATTTTTTTCTTCCTCTCTTTCTTTTCCGGATAAGGAAATGAATAGGTGCCAGAGGCGTTAATAGACTTTGCATGCAGCAGGGAAGAAACCTTGATATTATCTATTTGTTTATATTTTAAAGCTATCCCGCATCCAGCGCCTAACCCTACAGGCTTCGGAATTAATTCGCACTCTATATGTGCGCTATCCAAAACATCCTTTGCCTTCGTAGCCAATTGCGTGGTTTGGAAGGTGGCAAAAATATATTTTATCATGATTTATTTAAAAATTATACCCGTTTCTCTTGACCAAAATAAAAGGTCTAACTCTTCGAGCGGTATTTTTATTTTTTTGGAGAATTCCCTCATTTTATTTTCTATGTCTACATACTTTTTTCTGCTAATTGAAGCAGAAATTCTCTTTATAATTCCGTACCTTTTTAAATTCCTTAAAATATGCACATCAAGTATAGCCATATCTTTACCAAGACCTATATTCCTTAAGAAATGACTAGCCTCCTTATAGCCCAATCCCTTTATGTTTTTAACTAACCAATCTCTTGCTTTAAAAGTATCTTTTGCGTCTAGCTCGTTTTTCTTAAAACGCCTTCTCGCTGCTATTAGATACGCAGCTTTATTATTGGGGAATCTAACCGCTTTTAATTTAGCTTTTACGGCATTCTTTCTGCCTTTAAGAAGTAAGCCGGAACGTTTTAATTCTTTGATTGCCTTATCACAATAAATTGCCTTTGACTGCGGCGTTAATAAGCAAAAACATAATTCCGGAAATATAGCTACCTCTCCGCCTTTATATAAAGTACTAAATTCTTTTAGTCTTCTTTTTATCATACATTTTTTTCTATTGTATTCAGAAATCAAACTTTTCATTATTTAGCCCGCATTAAATATTTAAATGCTCCAAGCGCGGCCTTGGATCCTTCTCCCGCCGCTATTATAATTTGTTTCTCCGGCACATCAGTAACATCACCCGCTGCAAAAATACCGGTAATATTGGTACGATTATAGCAATCCACCTTAATTTCTCCGCGTTCATTTTTTTCTATCTCTTTGGCAAATTCAGAATTGGCCATAAGGCCGATTTCTACGAATACACCTTGAACGGATAGCCTTTTTTCTTTGTCATTCTCTTTTATTTTGATTTCGCTAACCATCTTATCTCCAAGTATCGCGGTTACTTGGGTATTATTTAAGATAGATACTTTGGAATCTTTTTCTAACCTCTCCCGCATTATTGCGTCTCCGGTGAGACTCGGGGCAATGTTAATGATATAGATACGGTTAGCTATTTTCACAAGCCCTAGGGCTGCGTCTAAGGCAGAATTTCCACCGCCTATAATCGCGACGTCTTTTCCAGAAAATAACGGTCCATCACAGGTGGCGCAATAAGTAAGGCCTCTATTTTTAAATTCTTTTTCTCCCGGTACCCCAAGTTCTCTTGATTTTTTACCCGAGGCAATTATGGCTGTTTTCGCTTCGTAATTATCTTTATTAGTTTTAATAGATACTATGTTACCCTTTTTTCTGATTTCTACTGCCTCTTCGTTCTCTTTTAATTTGAAATTGTATTTTCGCATATGTTCTTCAAACTTTGTTGCTAATTCAGGTCCGCTAATGAATTGATACCCTGTATAATTTTCTACATCTCCGCTTAATGCAGCCTGTCCACCGACATCTTTGGTAATAACTAAAAAATTTGATTTTTTACGGGCAGCGTAAACACTTGCCGTGATGCCTGCAGGCCCTGCACCTATAATAATAAGATCATACATTGCGAATACCCTTAAAATATAATATCGGGTCTTTTGCCATTATATATTCAGAGCTTTTTTTATTGCCTCTTTGTCAAAACCGGCAATAATCTCTCCATCAATATCCAGCACAGGCACTCCCATCTGCCCTGATTTGTCAATCATCTTCTTTGCTTTTTCCTGGTCAGTAGAGACGTCGATATCTTCAAATTCAATATCATTGTCTTTTAAGAACTGTTTGGCCCTGATGCAATAGTGGCAGGTTGGGGTGCTATAGATAGTGACTTTTTTACTCATATTATTTGCTCCTTCAATTCCGACAGTTTTTTTTGATGTTCCTTTTCCTGTTCAATCAACTTATCAAGGAGGTTGTGGTCACGCGAAGGAACCACCTTTTTCATTCCTTCATAAAAGATAATAGAATCTTTTTCAAACCCTATGCCCAACTCAATCGCTTCCTTATCGCTTTTTGTATTTTTAGCAACTTCTTTACCTTTGTCTTTTTGGGTAAATACATAGTCGCTTGCCAGCTTGTTCATATAAGAAAAATATTCTCCCGGGAACGCCTCCTGTGGCTCATACTTTTGCACTGAATTTAATATCTTCTGGAAGGTTGCTATATGTTTTTCCTCCTCACCGGCTAAATATTTAAATACATCCCTGCCTTTTTGACTTTTTGTTTTACCAATCAGGGTATCATAGAAATCTTTGCCGTTTTTCTCGATCTGGATGCCGATTTCAACTATTTCACTTCCTGCAAATACGTTCGCCATTCTCCCCTCCTTTATAAATTTTCTTCTTTAATCCACGCACCGTGCAAATTGCATAATTCTATTACTGAGAATTTACCGCTTTTTGCCTTAAGATGCAATGCAGCCGCAGGATTGAGTTTGTCAGGAGTCAAAATGACCCTGGATATAAATTCATTGTCTATATAAAAATCAATGTGTACAATATAATGTTCGGCTTGCATAGGATGTTGTATCTCTCCCATTTTTACATGAACATCCTGAGGGCCCTCTGGTATTAGGCCGCATTTCTTGACGAGGGTTATAACAGGAATATGTTTCTTTTCTAATTCAGTTAGATTATTAACATCTTTCGCAGTCTTTATTGCGTCTTCTTTTTCTTCAAAAGACGTTTTAGGCGCATGGCAGACAGGGCAGTTTTCTGGAGCGCGCCCGTTAATAGATATATAACCACATACCTTACATACAAAACCTTTCATGGTTTCCTCATTTTTAGATCCCTCGTCGCCTATGTCTACCGCTGGCTCCTCGGGATTAATTCGGACATATGACTTATGTCACTTCGTTCCATAAGTCATGTCCTCATTAATAGTTTTCGATAAGAAGTTCGTAATATGCTTGCGGATGTGCGCATGCTGGGCATTCTTCAGGTGCTTCCTTACCTTCATGTACGTATCCGCAGTTTCGACATTTCCACTTAACTACCTTATCTTTTTTGAATACCTTGCCTTCTTTTATATTTTTTAATAATTTCCTATATCTTTTTTCATGCTGTTCCTCTACTTCTGCAATCTCTTTGAATTGTACGGCTATCTTTTCAAAACCTTCTTGACGTGCGGTATCTTCAGCATCTTTATAAAGTTTTGTCCATTCAAGGTTCTCCCCTGCTGCAGAAGCTTCGAGATTCACTTGAGTATCGCCTATAACACCAGCCGGATAGGAAGCCGCAATCTCAAGGTCTCCCCCTTCCAATAATTTGAAGAATCTTTTAGCATGTTCTTTCTCGTTGTCGGCAGTCTCTAGGAACATGGCGGCTATTTGTTCATAACCTGCTTTTTTTGCAACACCAGCAAAATAGGTATAGCGATTTCTAGCTTGTGATTCTCCCGCAAACGATGCAAGGAGATTTTTTTCGGTTTTAGTCCCTTTTATAGATTTTGGTTTTCTAATAGTTTTTTTCATATTAACCTCCAATCTTCTCCATAGGCTGGCCGCAACAAACGAGCTCACCGCCACCTACTTTTGTTACGGTAACTTCGTTACCACAGATATTACATTTATACTCTTCTCCTACTTTTTCCACCGCCATTACACACCTCCAATTTTTGCGAAGCAAAAATTGTCCCGAGCGGCTACTGCCTTCGTTTGGCCGCGAGGGACCTTATTTTACAAAATCAAAATATATAGCCAGAATTAAAGCCACCGCTGATAATCCAAATATAAAAAAATAATTTATTCTTTCTTTATTTGAACTGAGTCCACAAAGGATAGCGCTTATCGCACTATAGTCTTCTTTTGTTAATTGTTTTTCCTGGGTAATTTTGCCTATAAGATTTCTCTGATTAATTAGCTTGGATATAGCTTGAGTAACGCTAAATTTATATACAAAAAATATAAAAAAGCCACCTATGCCTATATACCAAGCCATTTTTCCATAAACAGGATTTACATGAATCAATAGTATTACAACCCGTATAGCTATGGTAGCAATTAAACCTATTATAAAAAATATCCAAGATGTGTAACTATCTTTGCATCTTTTGTATTCAATGCAATCTGTACACTTGGTATCTTTCATTAATGTATTATATCCTTTAATTTAATTATATCGTCAATTATAAAATCCGGTTCTGCATTAGTAATATCTTCTTTCTTGCCTATTCCATAAGTGACGGCACAAGTTAACATACCCGCTCTTTTGCCCGCCAGGATATCTATAAGCATATCGCCAACCATTATAGACCTTTCCTTGGAGACATTAAATCTATCTACAGCATTATCCAGCGGACATGAACTTGGCTTCATACACCCGAGATCGTCCCCTCCCATTATATCTTCAAAATACTCATATATGCCCAATACCTTTAATGCCAAGATTGCAAACTCATAATTTCTGTTAGTAACTATCACCTTATTTTTATTCTTAAAGAAATCTAAAACCTCCTTCACATTTGGATATAAACGAGAATTATCCGTAGCATGCTGTCTATAACGCTCTTCGAATACTGATATTGCCTTGTCGAAAAGACCATCCTTATCATCCCCCAATGATTTTCTAATTAAATCCTGCACACCTCCGCCTATATAAGAAGAAATAAGAGATAGACCTTTTTCCTTAAGACCGATATGCTTAAGGGTATAATTTAGGGCATCGGCTATGTCTTTTCTTGAATCAACAAGGGTTCCGTCTAGGTCGAATAAAATAAGATCCACAGACTTCATTTGGTTTAATACCCCGCAAAATTTTCTATTTTTATCATATTTTCCGGCAGGTTTAATTTATTTTTTAAAATATCTTTCATGCTGCCTACCATCATAGGCGGGCCACAAATATAAAATATTCTTTCTAGAAAATCCGGCGCTACTTCTTTTATCATTTCATTGTCGATATAACCAGTTTTACCCTGCCAGGCTTTATTATCTATATCCTTAGAGGTCAATGTGTAAATTACACGAATATTTTTATTAGAAGATGAAATATTATCAAGGTCTTGCCTGAATATAATATCTTCTTCTGTCTTATTGCTGTAAAACAGCACTATATTTGTGGGCAATTTCTTATCCGAAACAAACTTAATTATGCATCTCAAAGGGGTTATTCCTATACCCCCTGAGAGAAAAGCCAGTTTTTCGTGTTCGCCTTCGAATGTAAAAGAACCGTAGGGCATTTTTAATTTTGCCCAATCGCCAATCTTTAATTTGTCTAAGGCCTTTGAAAATTCGCTTTCTGTTATTCTCTTAGTAAATTCTATATATCCTTTTTCTGTAGGAGAGTTTGAAAATGAGAAATGTTTTGACCTCTCTTCATCATTAATTTTTATTGTAACAACAAAAAATTGCCCTGGTTTAAAATCGATATCTCCTTTCGTTTTAAACCGGAAGCTCTTTACATCAGGGGTCCTTTGCATTATATCTAAAACGTCGGTTTCAAATTCAATCATGTTAGTTATTTTTTGTTTCGCCTATACAGCGATTACCTCTTTTACCTCCGGCACATCTTTTTTTACGACCCTTTCTATGCCGGCTTTCAGTGTCATCTGGCTCATCGGACACCCCCCGCAGGCACCCGTAAGCTTAACCTTAACTACACCATCAGGCGTGACCTCTACCAATTCAACATTTCCGCCATCAGCCTGAAGCATCGGTCTTATTTTATTTAATGCAGCTTCTACTTTTTCTTTCATTTTTTCCTCCTTTATTTTCTTAGTGCCAACTCGGCATCTATTTCTTTTAACCCTTTTTCATCCTTACCTTTACTATTTATATCACTTAGAATGCCTGCAGGTGTTTCTTCCTCTTCAACCTGTTCCTTTACAAACCACTGTAGGAAGCTTTCTGTATCTTTATCGTTTTCTTGTCCAGCTAATTCGACGAGGTCGTGTATAAGCCCTGTAACATTCTTTTCATGCTTAGCCGTCCTTTCAAATAAATCCTTGATTGATGAAAAATCCTGCGGTGGTTCTTCTATAGCCTCCAACATCACCCTCTGCCCTTGTTGATTTACATAATTATAGAATTTATCCGCATGAAAAAGTTCTTCTTTCCACTGTGCCTTAAACCAGTTCGCTACCCCTTTATAACCGATTGAATCTGCATATGAAGCCATTCCTAAATAAAAATATGCAGACCAAATTTCCCTATTCATTTGATAATTTAAAGCGTCAACAATTTTTTTACTTATCATAATACTATCCCCTTTCTCTTTTCTTATTCTGTAGCCATTTTTTATAAATTGTTTCCCCCACGCATTCCTTTGCATATTTACACCAGTCAAGGCAGCTTTGCCCCTGTTCGCGGAATATAGTTTTTTTGCACTTAGGGCAGGTTGTTTTTATTTCATCGGTCCATATCTCTGCCTCTTCTCCGCAGAGAGGACATTTTATGGTTTCAGGCTTGGGTTGTATGAAATCTTTGGATCCCGGACACTTAAAATTCATCCCTGCCTATCTCCTTTTATAGTTATTGTTATTTCTTTAAAGGTAATATCCTTACCAGAAGCGTCAATAGCCGACTTAACTATATTTACTAGACCAAAACAGCAAGGGACTTCCATATGTGCGCATGTTACAGATTTTATGCTATTGGTCTTAAAAATCTCTGTAATCTTTTGCTTATAAAATTCGGCATCATCCAATTTCGGACAACCAATAAGTAAACCCTTTCCCTTTAATAGATCATGATGAAAGTCAGGATAGGCAAATGGAACACAATCCGCAGCTATTAATAGATCTGCGTCTTTTAAATAAGTGGCATGAGGTGGAACAAGCATAATCTGAACAGGCCATTGTCTAAGCTCGGAAGGCCCGCCCAATAGGGCCTTCTTTTCTTTTGATGAGTGATCTTTCCTGCCGAAGTCCATAACCTGTGAACCTGGGCAGCCACAAGGAAGGGGCTTATCTTTTTTGTCTAAATCTATAGGTACGGCTATACCCCTTTTTGTTAAAAACTCTATAGCCTCTTTAAGGTATTTATGTTCACCATGATCTTTCAGGTGTTCCAAATGCGCCTTTATCACATTCTTTCCCTGCTTTACTATGTTTTCCATGACCTTTTTTTCATCGTAGGCTATAGCCTCTCTTTCCTCAATAGTAATGGCGCCTTCGGGACAATGTCCTATACAAGCACCTAACCCATCACAGAATAAATCGCTTATTAGCCGTGCTTTACCATCGATTATTTGCAAGGCTCCTTCAGGACAATTTGGAATACATATACCGCATCCAGTACACTTCTTTTCGTCAATGCTTATTATTTTTCTTTTCGCCATATCGTTCTCCTTTTTATTCCATAAGAGATGCTATCGTAATAGATTTTAATTCAGAAATTACATAGTTTTCTATCCCGTCTATTTTTTTCTTTAGACGGCAACTTTTTACATTGGGACACGCTTGCTTTTTAAAAGTATGTTCTGTAAGTTTTATCGGCCCTTGAAATATTTTTATTAAATCACACAAATTTATCCTATCGGGCCTAGCGGCTAATATAAACCCGCCTCCTCTGCCTTTATAAGACTTTAACAATCCCTTTTTATTTAATTCCTGAAGTATTTTTCTTAAAAAAGGCCTCGAGATTTTTGATTTTTTAACCAATTCGTTAACCGAAAGTAGTTCTTTTTTGTGTATGGTAAAAATACAAAGCGCCTTAATTGCGTAACTCGTATCACGTGTAATTAATTTCATAATTTAGCCTCTAATCAAAATGATACCACTTTTGTATCATTTGTCAAGAAAAAAATAAATGAGTCCCAAACTTACGAAAACCTTTGATTTTAGTAAGTTTGTTGACCGAATTTCTAAAATTGGTGCGGGGTCAAGGGGCTAGAATAAAGAAAATGTGTATCCTAAAATTAAAGAGCCGATTGATATGAAGGAAAGATAAATTAACAATATTTTTATGCCGAATTCTTTTTTCAATACGAGAATCGTTCCGTAGCTGGTTATCGGACCCGCCAACAAAAGAACCATGCCTCCCCCGAGAGCCAATCCCTGTTTTATGAAGGCATCTACCAGAGGCACAGTAGCGGTTGAGCAGATATACATTACAAGGCCGAATAGTAGAGCAAATATATAGCCTAAGGCGCCGGCGAGGTTATTTCTTATCCATAAGCCCAGCGGCACAAATGTAACGACAATCGCGGCTAGAACTATTCCTAAAATTAATTCAAGGCCGATTTCTTTCGGCATATCATTTTTCCCGGCCACCGCTACTTTTTCCTGTATGACAGAGTGTCAAATATCACTGAAAAAACATATACATTGCTTCTCCACGGCAACGGCGGCGGGACATCAGGAGGATCATTTACTTCAGTTGAAAATGGAGGCATCTGGGCTCAGGAAAACGCTGTGATACGTTCGCACAGTACGGGTTCATCAAATCTGGTGTTTGAGACAACGGATATGAATCATGCAGTTTATAACCGTACGCCGATGTTAAGCCATACAGTACTGAAAGTAATTCAGTCCGGAAACGATGAACGATACCTAACCCTGCTCTATCCTCAACTCAAAGGTTCAGATATGCCTGATATTTCCGCATTAGAGGTAACGAACGGCAGCGGAATTCATATGGCTTATGCCGATACATCGGATTATGGTTGCATTCGTTTCGATGGCTCTTCAATGATTTTTGCAACAGATTCAGGAAATTATACTACGGACGGAGAATTTATTTATTGCAGCATCGAACCGCAGCATGATATCAGACAGTTTTTCTTTATTAACGGAACTTACCTGACAAGTGAACAGGATACTCTTATCGTTACATCAAGTCCGGTAAATATGAGCACGAATTATGCACAACCTTCAGTGATTACAGGAAATATCCAGGCGAAACAGGAAACCGATGTAATTTTTCATGAATCCAGAGAACCTTCAAAGGTAATTTTCAATGGCGAAGATATTCCATTTATTATACTTTATAATAATATACTATTTACTATTTTTGGAGATGGCGAATTCAGGATGGAATTCGTAGAAAACATACAGAATCAACCGCCCTCGATAATTACTGCATCACTCCCTGATGCTATGGAAGATAAATCCTATTCATTTGAATTAAATGCCGAAGATCCGGATGAAGACGATATAATAACTTTTGAAATAATTAAGGGTCCGGGCTGGCTGATGATAGAGGAAAAAG
>SDBU01008546.1_pt1 | contig 11622 bp, 10 predicted proteins | sample 2277071 | NCBI WGS metagenome assembly SDBU01 (sample SAMN10397929, study PRJNA504765) | marine sediment metagenome | isolation source: marine sediment core GS08_GC12, 126 cmbsf | place: Arctic Ocean: Gakkel Ridge, Loki's castle | collected 2008 | reverse complement strand
ATCGGCGGCACTTCGTCCTGGACGATAGTCGAGGTGAGGCCCCTGCCGCCAAGTTTCTGATACCCGGCCGGCACATCTTCCAACCGGTAGGTCCGGTCAGACATGTTGATACGTAGAATCCACATATTTTCCTCCTTATTACCCGGTATCCGGGTTTAGAATATGGTGACTGAATGGATAGGCCAATAAAACGCTTTGACACAGCGGTTCAGTCCCCCGGCGAAGATCAGGGGGACCGAAACGTACTAATTAGATTATTATTTTAAAACATTCCATGGAAAAGTCAACAAAGATTTTGTTATGAGGCCGAAAAAGAAGACTGGGGCATAAACACAAACGGGACCAGGTCAGGTACATCGCCGATCGGGTTTTCCACCTTTCCCCTCTAAAGCGCATCAACCGGAATTGATGGGGGAAATTGACTTCGCCTTGCTAGGTCCCTATGTGCCGAAGGAAAAGGCAGTTCGCACCGAAAGCAGGTTTTTTGTATAGCCCGATATTTCCCTCTGGGATGTCGGCTTAATCCTCGGGCGGTAGAGGTCTGCTCCTTCGAAAAACCGAGGGGAGAACCTAACGTTGAGTCAGTACCCGAAAGCACCGTCAACCGGGTCTTGAATTTTGCGCCTTTTAGCTTCCTTCGTAATATTCTCAATACTCAATATCTTTCGATATCGAGCGCTAAGAATCATATTTAAAAGAGCGTATATCCTACAGTATACAACAGAATCCGCTTCAGGCAAGACATTTTTTATCTTTTTTATAAAATTGGGCAGAATTCGGCTGATATTCACTTCCAAAAGGAAGCCTCCTTCTATGGAGGTAGTCTATAATTTTCGAAAAATGTTAAATCAAATGCTATGCCTTTGAAAATCTTTTGGCTTGTAAAATATTCAGGAAATTGTGGTTTTTATATTGCTGTTCGCAACCGGTGTTTAGTAGTATTTTGTGTACAGACAAAGTTTATATACAAGCAGGTTTGATGGATACCCGGAAAATACCCGTTTATGAACATAAAGATATCATTGTCGCTGCGTTAAAAAGAAGCTCCGTAGTTGTTGTTGAAAGCCCCACTGGCAGCGGTAAGACCACCCAGATACCGAAAATACTCTATGACGCAGGTTTTGCTAAAACTGGAAAGATAGGAGTTACGCAGCCCAGAAGAATTTCAACACTTTCGGTCTCTGCTTTTATCGCCAGGCAGCACGGCGTCGAAATACCCGGGCTGGTCGGATACAAGATGCGTTTTGTGGATGAAACCGTCCCGGACACAAAAATTGTGATCATGACGGACGGAATACTGCTTCAGGCGCTCAAGACTGACCCGACATTGTCCGAGTACAGTGTGATAATGGTAGACGAGGCCCATGAGAGGAGCCTCAATATTGATTTTATCCTTGGTTTATTGAAAAGTATACTAAAAAACCGGGACGACCTGAAGATCATCATTTCATCAGCCACAATAAATGCCCGTATTTTTTCCGAGTATTTTGATGGGTGCCCTGTAGTGTCCATCGATGCCAGGATGTACCCGGTTACTCTGCTTTATGAACCTGTTGAAGCTCCTCATGATTTTCAAGCGATTCTGTCCAGGATAGGCCGGATAGTAAAAAAAATTGTTACAGAAAACGAATCAGGGGATATGTTGATATTCCTGTCCGGTGAAGGGCAGATAAAAGAGTGCGTATCCTACCTCACACAAATTGATAAGAAAAAGAAAATGGCCCTTTTACCACTTTACGGGCGTCTGTCCCAGGCGGAACAGGAGAAGGTTTTTCTGGATTTCCCGGGTAAACGAAAGGTAATAGTTTCAACTAACGTGGCTGAAACAAGCGTTACCATTGACGGTATAAACTACATAATAGACCCCGGGTACGGGAAACTCAACTACTACAATACAAGAAATTTTACATCATCTTTGATCGAGGTCCCTATTTCAAGGGCGTCCTGCAACCAGAGGAAGGGCAGAGCAGGAAGGACCGGCCCTGGAAGCTGCTACAGGCTCTACACAGAGGATGATTACGAAAGCCGTCCGCTGTTTACAACGGAAGAGATCTACAGGAGGGATCTTTCGGAGGTTATTCTTCGAATGGCTGAACTTGGGATAAAAGATTTCGAGCAATTTGATTTCATTTCAAATCCAGGCTTTAATAATATAAAAGGTGCCGTGAGGGCTCTGCGGCTCCTCGAGGCTCTTGATGAACAACGGGACCTTACATCGATCGGAAAAATGATGGTTAATTTTCCAATAATCCCGCGTTTGTCCCGAATAATAATAGCCGCTATTATGGAGTACCCGGATGTTATAGAGGAAGTACTTATAGCAGCTTCCTTTTTAAACGGGAGGGCGCCCTTCCAGCTTCCCCACGGGTTTGAGCTCGAAGCGCGAAAGGCGCATCATTCCTTCCAGCATAAACTGGGTGATTTTGTTTCATATCTAAAAATCTACAGGTCTTACGTCGGGGCGGGTGATCACGAAGAGTTCTGCGCTCGATACTATCTGGATTATAAAGGAATGGTCGAGATATACAACGTAAAACGCCAGCTTGAGGAAATAGTATCCGGGTTGGGGGTACCGATTATCGGGGGAGGGGATATTTCTAATTATCTGAGCGCAGTGGCAAAAGGATTGATCCAGTTTGTTTGTAAAAAGGTTGGCAAAGGGGGTTACAGCAGCCTTACCGCGTACGGAATAAAGATACATCCCGGGTCGGTGATGTATAGAAAAAAGCCTGACTTTATTGTGGCCGGTGAAATTGTGAAAACATCACAGATGTACGCCCGTTCTGTTTCGCCCCTGAGCCCTGAGCTGCTCAGAAAAATATTTCCTGAATTATATTCTGCGTTCGTCCAGAAAGATGCCTCACAAAAAAAGAAGATCGTGTCGTCCCGGGATTTTACCAACTACATAAAGATCGGTACTGAAAAGTTTGAAATCGCGCTCGATAAAAAAAAGAATAAAATAGTTATTCTGCCGTTTGAAAAACTCAGAAAGGCAATTTCCGGTGTGGACCCCGTCAATGTTCAGGATTATAAAGGGCTGAGAGGCAAAGTTGTAGTCGAAGGATATGAATTGTTGAGAGGTATGAGTTTAAGTAGAATACTCTTTGTGGTTCCGAAATTACAGGGTATGAACAGCATAGTTGAAAAATGGCCGAGGGGAATTCATTATGAATATATGCGTGATGCCTATGAGCTCTTGAGATTTTTGCCAAATCTTTTGTTCCCATGTAAAAAGAGCGGAAAAAACAAATATTTAGGATTTCTAACTCTGATCACTGACGGTGGCGGGAACTACTGGTACAGCGGATACAGGGATTACATTCAGGCCCTTGAGGAATCTGTTTCCAGCCTCGAGTCTCTTACGGATGAAGACATAAATATCCTTACAGGTGAACAGGAAGCGCGGCTCAATGAAGCCTATAGAAGACTCATGGAACTTCTTGAGGATTAGCAGGGATAAACCGTTCATTCACGCTGGTTAACCGAATAATAGGCGCTGATAAACATATCTACATATTCTTCCACAGTACCGGCAATAAAATCTATATCCCTTTGCCCCACCATCCCGACAGTCCACAGAGACCATGTTTCAACATCCCCGACGAAACCTTCTCTGTCGCGCGGTTTGAAGGCTCCATGCTGTCTCACTTCAATTCGAATGCCGAAGCTGTAGTAAAGTCCGCTAAAGGCCTCATAGCCGACAACTTCAACCTTGATCATTGCGTCCCTGACGGACTGCATGTCACCGGTTTCAATAATATTAACCCCCGCCGATTTGAGCTTTAATTCTGTTGCCGCCCGCAGCCGGGACTCACTCAACTCTTCAATGCCATCCAAATGGACTATTACACCAAAGTTTTCCAGACCTTTGAGCGTGGCGCGGGAGTACTCGTCATCTATGCAGAAAACAGCTGCAGGAACGATAAAAAATAAATAAATAATTAACAGCTTTTTCATTCTGGGCACTTCCCGATATTCAAAGGTTATATTATAAAATGAGGTTTTTATTACTATACGCTGTCATTGTAATTGGTGTATAATACATGTCAACAAAAAAAATAAAAGAACAATATTTGTTAGTATTTTTTCCATTATCTATAGTTTTTTTTCTATTTTCTTGACCCCGGTCAAGGTTTTTAAATCCTGTTTTTGTCATATTGTTCCTGTTGGATTTAAAAATTATAAAACGGAGGAAAAGTATGAAAAGAGAAATTATTAACATCGACGAAGAAAAGTGTACGGGATGTGAGTTGTGTATCCCTAACTGCCCGGAAGGAGCTATTCAGATTATTGACGGCAAAGCAAGGCTTATAAGCGATCTGTTTTGTGACGGTCTCGGAGCGTGCATCGGGCACTGCCCTGAAGACGCTATCACTATTGAAAAGCGGGAAGCTGAGCCTTATGAAGAAAAAAAGGTGATGGAAAACATCATAAAGCAGGGAAACAATGTGGTCAAGGCACATCTGCTGCACCTGAAGGATCATGGAGAGGAAGGTTATTTAAAAGAGGCTTTTCAGGTATTAGCTGAAAAGGGTATCGAAATATCACTGGAAGAGAGCCAGCACCAGGCCTCCAGCGGGTGTCCCGGCTCGAAGGCAATGGATTTTTCTTCATCCGAAGAGAGAGTTGACACGTCAGGAGAAAAGAGGCCGTCCAAGCTGACACATTGGCCGGTACAGCTGCACCTGGTCGGGCCGATGGCGCCCCATTTCCTTCGAAAAGATATCCTGCTGTCGGCTGACTGTGTTGCCTATTCGCTCGGTGATTTTCACCGTGATCATCTCAAAGGTAAAGCGCTGATGATAGCATGCCCGAAACTCGACAGCGGGCAGGAAGTTTATGTCGATAAACTCACGGCGCTCATTGATAACGCCGACATAAAATCACTAACCGTCATGACTATGGAAGTCCCCTGCTGTACCGGGCTTGTAAGCCTTGCCGAGGAAGCCGCTTCAAAAGCATCTCGTGAAGTCCCTATAAAATGGATCGCGGTGAGCGTCCGCGGCGAAGTCATTCGGGAAGAATCGATCAATGCTGAGAAATTTGTTTGAACGCATTTTTAAAGTTTGATTTTTAAAATAATTGTTGCCTGATCAAAAAACTATTATTAGTATTGTTTCATAATTTTTTCTGTATGGTATTAGATGTAATCTGGCGATAAAGCTGTCACCTTTATAGTACATATATTACCGTGATAGAATTCGACTCAATACAATGCTAAGGAGATCAATTATGTCTGGACAGGAATACGAATTTGAAACCCTGGCCCTTCACGTGGGTCAGGAGGAGCCTGATTCTGCAACAACCGCCCGAGGAGTGCCGATTTACAGGACAAGCTCTTATGTTTTCAGGGATACAAAGCATGCTGCGGACCTGTTCGCGCTGAAGGAACTTGGTAACATATATACCAGGATCATGAACCCCACGCAGGACATCCTGGAAAAAAGAGTAGCCGCTCTGGAAAATGGGGCTGCAGCTCTGGCCCTGTCATCAGGGACTTCAGCCGTCTATTATTCCATTATTAATATTTGTTCTTCCGGCGATGAAATAGTATCAGCCAACAATCTTTACGGCGGTACCTATACTATGTTCAACTCGATCCTGCCTCAGTTTGGTATCAATGTGAAGTTTGTTGACCCGACTGAAGGTGTTAACTTTGAAAAAGCTATCACCAGCAAAACACGTGCTCTTTACATCGAGACCATCGGTAACCCGGTTGGCGAGGTGACTGATATCGAAGATATAGCCGCCGTGGCAAAGAAACATCATCTGCCATTGGTCGTGGATGCTACTTTTACTACACCGTATTTACTCAAACCGATCGAACATGGCGCGGATATTATCTGCCACTCACTGACAAAGTGGCTTGGAGGGCATGGAACAGGCATCGGCGGTATCGTTGTGGATTCAGGAAAATTCGACTGGACAGATAAAAAATTTAAACTTTTCAACGAACCTGACGAGGGCTACCACGGCCTGCGTTTTGCGCATGACCTGGGGGACCTGAACAGCCTCGCTTTTATCCTGCGTATGCGTCTCATACCGCTGAGAAATCTGGGCGCTTGTATTTCACCTGACAACGCGTGGATCTTTTTGCAGGGTATCGAAACACTCTCGTTAAGGATGGAGCGTCACTGTGAAAACGCGATGAAAGTGGCCCGGCACCTGAGCGGTCACAGCAAAGTCAAATGGACCAGGTATCCCGGCCTGAAGGATGACCCGACATATCCGGTTGCGAGTAAATATCTGAAAAAGGGGTTCGGCGGGATGGTCGTTTTCGGCATCAAAGGCGGTAGAGATGCGGGCGAGAAATTTATCGAGAGCTTAAAACTTTTTTCCCATCTCGCTAACGTCGGTGACGCAAAAAGCCTGGCCCTTCATCCTGCCAGCACTTCTCATTCACAGCTTTCTGAAGAACAGCAGATTGAAAGCGGTCTTTCACCGGACCTTGTTCGTTTATCGATTGGAATTGAGAATGTAAAAGACATTATCAATGATTTAGACCAGGCTATGGAAAAAATATAGTATTCAGGGTGAGATCATGGGCAGGTATTTTGAAGACAATTCATTTACTATCGGCCAAACTCCGATGGTCAAAATAAACAGGATCATTGATAAGGGCGGGGCAAATATATTTGCGAAAATAGAGGGGCGCAACCCTTCCTATTCTGTTAAATGCCGTATAGGCGCCTCTATGATATGGGATGCTGAAAAACGGGGTGTCTTGAAACCGGGAAAAGAGATAATTGAGCCTACCAGTGGAAACACTGGCATCTCTCTGGCCTTTGTAGCTGCCGCGCGCGGCTATCAAATAACTCTCACCATGCCTGACACAATGAGTATAGAAAGAAGGAAGATACTAAAAGCTTTGGGGGCTACACTTATTCTTACCGAAGGGTCAGGCGGTATGAAAGGAGCCGTGAATCAGGCGGAGGAGCTTTACAACAATGATAAAAATAAGTATGTACTGCTCCAGCAGTTTAAAAATCCGGCAAACCCTCAGATCCACGAAAAGACTACGGGCCCGGAAATTTGGGACGCTGTAGAAGGAAAGGTTGATGTTTTTGTGTCCGGTGTCGGGACCGGAGGAACAATTACCGGGGTGTCACGTTATTTTAAAAAGGAAAAGAATAAAAATATCCTGTCAGTGGCTGTGGAACCGGACGACAGCCCTGTAATCAGTCAGAGTTTGTCAGGAGAAAAGTTACAGCCCGGTCCTCACAAGATCCAGGGCATCGGGGCCGGATTTATCCCGGAAATACTGGATTTATCGCTTGTGGACAGGGTAGAGAAGGTGAGTAATGAGGAGGCTATCGATTTCGCGCGCCGTCTCGCGAGAGAAGAGGGCATTCTTTCGGGTATATCTTCCGGGGCGGCGGCAGCTGTTGCGGTAAGGCTTGGAAAACTTCCCGAGTTCTCCGGAAAGAGTATTGTTGTTATACTGCCGGATTCCGGAGAAAGATATCTGTCAGGGGTGTTGTACGAAGGATTATTTAGCGGCTCAACCGGGATTTAAATCACCGGGATTATAATGAGCTTTCTTGTAAAAACCAATAAGGGCGGATATAAAAGGATCGTCTTTCTGGGGATCTGTGTTGGTGTCGCGGCAAGTATTCTTGGTGCAGTTCTTTTTAACAAACTGACCGGCGGTTTCAGCGGAATAAACGAGGAGCTGTTTGAAGGTATCACGATGATCGTGGGGACAGTTCTTCTCACAACCATGATCCTCTGGATGGCCGGTCAGAAGAGCATGGCAAAACACCTTGAGGACAAGGTGGATTGAAAACTTCTGGTACCCATAAATCCTGCGGTAAAGCTCGACGGCAGCTTCCCTGTTTTTCATGAAAACGGATATATCGGAAGTATATTAAAAGGGCTTTTCGGATATAACGGTAATCCTTCCCTTATCGAGGTTTTGGGATATGCCGGTTATTGTCTGTTCATCGTTGTAGCGTGGGGAAGGAAGAAATTTACGACCAATCAGGTGGCTGTGTAGAAAAATAAGTGTGAGAACATACATCGTAAATTTATTCGGGCAGCCTGCGCACTGCTTTTTCGACAACCGCTATAAAATCCGCGCGGTCGTACCCTTTGTGAAAAATCGGCTTTCCAAAGAAAACATCGACTTTACCCCTGCGCGGAAAATGTTTCCATCGGGGTAAAATTTGCCTCATTCCCTTTATCCGTACCGGGTAAACGGGGGCACCTGTTTTTTCTGCGATAACATAGATGCCCCCCCGGAACCTGTTGATGTCATCAGTGTCACTGGTCTCGCCTTCGGGAAAGATCAGGATCCAGTGACCTTCGTCAAGAAGCTCTCCTGTGTACTCGAGGCTTGCCCTGTATGCGGCCCCTTGAGGAAAAGGGTATGTTTGAAAAAGAAATGTGATAAGGTAGTATGCCATTCCATTCAAAACATGCTTTATATGATGGATAAATCCGGTATTCAGTTTCACGGGTGTATCCTCAACCCGCGCGCTGCTGGCACGCCCGTAACCCGGAAAAAAGGAGTGAAATCTGTTTAAGCCCATGGCGGGAGCGATCTTTGAGCGCAAACCGGTGGGAAGGGCGAGAAGAACGGCAAGCGGATCAAGGTCGGATGAGTGATTTGCAGCTAAAATACCCGGCCCTTTTGATTTATCTATATTTTTAAGACCGTGCGGCCTTATTCTGTAGAATAATCGGAACCCCTGTATAACCAGCAGACCGGTAAAAACAGCACGGAAACTTTTCGTGATCTTTCTTTTTGCCCATCTGGGCATCGGAACAACCCTGGTTGAGCCCCTGCCTGCGGCAAGGTTTTCAAGATCTTTTACAGTTGTGTCCGGTCCAATAGAAATTTCGTCTATGCTCGAGCCGTATTTTCTTTCGATCCTGCTGACCGCTTCTGCCAGGTCCAGTGAATCCAGCCCGAGGTCATTTATGAGTTTTGAATCAGGGCTGACAGATCCCGGGACCAAACCGTCAAACACATTCCCATCATCAAGTATGTTTTTGCGAGTCCCGGTCAATTTTTTTAATACTTCAGTTTTGCGTACTTTGAGCGTTGAAGTACGCGGAAAGTCAGCTTCTTTCCACACAGAGTACCCGCGTATCCTCTGGAAAGGCAGCAGTTTGGAGTTGACCGCGGATACTATCTTTTCCGGGTCGAAACCGGGTTCAAGAAGCAGCACCCCGTGCACGCTTTCACCGCCGGCATCGGGCAACCCGACCACGATACCGTCTCGTACTCCTCTGGTTTTGTTCAGCACCTTTTCGATGTCCTCGGCATAGACATTGCGCCCGTCTGATGTTGGTATCATATCTTTTTTGCGACCCTTTATGAAAATATGCCCTTCGCTGTCAGTGGACCCCACATCCCCGGTTTTCAGCCATCCGTCCTTTAATATCTCGGCAGTGCTTTCGGGGTCATTGTAGTAACCTGCCATCACATTGGAACCTTTTACAAGGATCTCACCGTCAGGCCCGATCCTGACCTCCTGCCCGGGCAGTATTTTTCCGACTGATCTCATATCGTGTTTGAAGGGATTGAACATAGTGACCATGGGCGCAGTTTCAGTTAGACCGTAACCCTGGAACACGGAAAATACGGTCCTCCTCCAGAATTCGTGGGTATCGGGGTCCAGGGGGGCGCCCCCTGTAATGAACGACCAGAAGTGCAGGCCAAGAAAACTGTGAATGTTTAAAAAAAACAGGACCCTGATCTGGTAAGGGAGTTTTACCCAAAGCTCCCACCGTTTTTCAAAAGCTGCCAGTTTATTCCGGGCGGCCATCTCGGCTTTAACATATTCCTCCAGCAGCTTGAGAACCCTCGGGACCGTGATCAGGGTGAGGATCCTGTGACGCTTTATCGCTCTCACTATTGCTGCCGGGCCGGTTTCCCGGGTGAAATAAACAGTGCTGCCTATGATTATCGGGAGAAATATCCCGGTGACCTGGCCGAACATGTGGCTGTAAGGCACAGTGCAGAGAAGTCTGAAGGGGGTAAGAAACTTAATTAATTTTTCTTTTTTTTCAACCCCCTTTTGGATCGTCTCCAGGTTGGAAATAATATTTCCGTGTGTCAGACGCACACCCTTTGGATCCGATGTTGTTCCAGAAGTAAACACGATTTCAGCCGTATCATCGGTTTCGATTGCCGGCGGATCGACCTTTGCAAGGCTTCTTTTATCATTAATTCCGGTGGTTTCGATTTCTGAAAATGAAATGCACTCGGTGTTTATACCGGCGGTAGGTTTTTCACTTATGATGAGCACCGGGGAGGTTCTTTTATAAATATCCTTTAACAGCCCGGACGACGTGTTGTGGTCGAGGGGTACGACAACAGCTCCCCTGTGCAGGATCGCGAAAAACGAAATCACCCACTCGGGGGACTGCTCCCCTAAAAGGATCACCCTTTCCCCTTTATGCACATTCGCTTTGAGGAGTATACCGCTCAACCTCAGTATAGACGACCGTACCGTACCAAAAGTCATGGGGTTTGTTCTGTAGCCTTTATACCCCACTATAAAGTTCCGGTTTTCCCACTTCTTCATCAGATCGATGTACTCGTGAAGCCCAGAAATTTTCATACAGCACCTGCTGTTTTTAATAAAGTTACAGAAAAGTTTTCAGCATTTCAACACCTGAAGTCTTGATATAACAGTTACCCACCGACCGTGGTATAAGGATAGTTTCCCCTTTTTTAAACGGGACATGGCCTGCTGCATAATGGATGCTGCCGCTTCCATCGAGGATATTGAGTGCGTTAAAGTGAGATTCATTTATAGAAATGTCGAACTCCCGGGTGTATTTCAGATGGTCAATGTTGAAGTACGGGCACCGGACAAGCGTGCGGGAAATGTTTTTTTCATCCCCGGCGTAGTCAACCACAATTTCTTCCATGTATTGTTCATATAGTTCGCTTCGCGGGAAGGTTATTACATCCAGGGCTTTCTCAACGTGAAGGGGGCGAGGTTTTCCGTCCCTGCCTTTTCTTCCCCAGTCGTAAAGCCTGTAGGTCGTGTCCGAATTTTCCTGGATCTCGCATACCATGATCCCCTCGAGTATTGCGTGGACAGTCCCGGTTTTTATGAATATAAAATCGCCCCTGAACACGGCCAGCCTGTTCAATCCTTCCTCGATCCTGTTTTCCGCGATCATTCGGGTAAAAACCTGCTTGTCAATGCCTTTTTGCAGCCCCATTATCAGCTCGGCCCCGGGCGGCGCGTCCATTACAAACCAGCACTCGGTCTTGCCGAGCTCGCCCGGGCTTTCATGAGCGCCCGCGTAATCGTCATCCGGGTGCACCTGGACCGAGAGTCTTCTGTTAGCGTCTATATATTTTATAAGGACGGGGAAACGGCCGTTACCGGTTTTCGGGCAGAGGTCTTCTCCAAAAGTTTCAACCAGCCATCTCAGACTTTTTCCCGCAAGAGGCCCGTTCTTTACTCTACTGATATCTTCGTCATGGTCGGATATCTCCCAGGATTCGGCAACGGTCTCGTCATTTTTTATATTCTTGCCTATCTTTCTAAGATTATTCCCGCCCCAGATGTAGGGTTTATATATTTCGGTAAATTTAAAAGGGTATAAATCGCTGTCTTTCAAAATAATCCTCCTTTTAGATTCTTTTTGTTTATT
>SDBU01008545.1_pt1 | contig 11623 bp, 6 predicted proteins | sample 2277071 | NCBI WGS metagenome assembly SDBU01 (sample SAMN10397929, study PRJNA504765) | marine sediment metagenome | isolation source: marine sediment core GS08_GC12, 126 cmbsf | place: Arctic Ocean: Gakkel Ridge, Loki's castle | collected 2008 | reverse complement strand
ACTATCGAGGTTGGCCTTGTGGGGGCTGTGGCACTTGGTACATTCCCCCTCAACCACAGGCGCGTGGCTGCTTTTGATATTCTTTACTTCTTTGCCGGGGTCGGTACCGTGGCAGGAAAAACATAAAAACCCCTGTTTGGCGACGATCATCCCCGGGATATTGCTGCCATGGGAATCGTGACACCTTAAGCACTTGCCGGTTTTAAAAAACTCGTGGTTAGAACCGCCGACAGCCGGTTTCATCAAGTCGCCGTGGCATTTGACACACAGCTCAGGGCCTCCAGGGTCGGCCAGCAGGCGTTTTTCTCGATCCGATCCGTGGGAATTGTGGCAGGCATTACACTGGCCGGTGATTATAGGTTTATGGGTATTTGTCTTGGTAAACTTTATTTCAGCATCGATGTGACAGGTATAACAAATCGTGTTCATTTTATCTTTGAACATAGCAGGAAAGTTCGACCCGTGGGAATTATGGCAGGTACTGCACTTGCCCTCTGAAAAAGGGACGTGCGGTTTGAGTGTTTTGCGAGCCGACTTGGTCTTTTTATGGCATGAGAAACATACATCTTCCTCTTTTGTTAAAAGAAGTTTGGGGGTCTTGGAAGCGTGTCTGACATGGCATGCAAGACAGCCCCGGTCGTCGGTAACCGCTTTATGGGGGACCGTCATTTTAACATTTTTATTTTTATGACAACCAAAGCAAAGCGTGTTGCCGGCCCTGGTGTGCAGGATCGGGTTCTCTGATGCGTGGGGATTATGACAGGAGCTGCATTTTCCCTCCTTAAAAGGTAAATGCTCGATGTCACCCCCGGCCTTCAGATCTGACGCTTTATGACACTCATAGCAGAGCTGGCTGCCTTTTTGTTTGGTTTCGAAAGGATTCTCAGATCCGGAAGCATTGTGGCATTTTTGACAACTGATGTTTACCACCAGGGGGTGCGCGCTGGTTTTGAGAAGTTTAGCCTGTGACGATGAATGGGGGTTATGGCAACTGTTACAGGCCGACGTTTCCACCGGATAGCCGGCATGGGCTTTTTTGAACAACTCCTTTTTATGGTCATGGCAGGAAATACATACTGCCGCCTCTTTATTTTTAAGCAGCGCCGGTTCATCAGAGCTATGGGCTAAGTGGCAGGTCAAGCAAGGTTCCTTTTGCAGAGCGTTATGCACGACTTTCTTTTCAAAGTTTTGCTTCTTGTGACACTGGTAGCAGACCTCACGGCCTTCGGACTTTAAAAGACGGCTTGCCTGTGATGCATGCGGATTGTGGCAATTGGTGCATTTCCCTTTCTTGAGCGCAGTGTGCACTAAAGGTTTGTCCATCCCTATCTTCGCTTTTTCGTGGCATTTATAGCAGGTCTGATTCCCTATCCTTTTTAACAGCAGTTTGGGAACGATGCCATGCCGCAGGTGGCAATCCTCGCATTTTTTTTCCTTGACGACCTTATGAACATTTTTCATCGGGAAGTATTTATCGGCAAATTTGGTATGACACTCCAGGCAATCCTTGCGCACAAATTTTCGCTGTTTTCGCACAGGAGAAGGGGCACAGGCTATTAAGTAAATAACCCCGCCTAAGAAAAGTATTAATCCCAGCAGGATAAATCCACGGTTTTTAGGCATTAAAATGAGGTTCCTAATTTCAATCAGCAGTGAGATATAACTTCGATTAATGGTATTATAAAACAAATAACCATTAACAAATAACTAATAATTTCTCATCGAGTTTTAACTCGATGAGAAATTATTTTTTTAAGTCTTTTCTGTAAATTTCTACCGGATAATACTCTTTCAGCTTGCCGGCCCAAACCTCTATCGTTTTTTTGAGCTTATCTTTGTAAACGACTTCGGTGATTTTGGCCTTAACGTCGTCAAAAGACTTGGACTTGGATGCAACCACATGATAAATATATAAAACATAAAAATGGCCCTCAGGGCCGGCATACAGCCGAAAATCTCCGGGATTGGCTTTGGATACAGCTTTTTGCACTCCCTCCGGCATGCTGCTTATGATCAGCATCTTGCCCTTGAACTCTAAGACCCCCTCCTTGTTTTTGTCCACCTGGCCCTCAGCATGGGAACTCAGCCAGTTAAAGTCGGTGCCTTTTGTTAGTTTGTCCAGGGCCTCAACGGCGTCATTCCTTTTCGCGAAAACAAGACTTTTGACCCTCATCATTTTGGGGGAGGTATACTCTTGATTGTTTTCTTTATAGTATGTTTTCAACTCCTTTGTTTTTAGTTTAATCTCCGGAGCAACAGCCCTGTTTATAAAGGTGCCGAAAATTACGGAATTCTCATACTCTTTAACCCGGTTTTTGTAAGATTTTGTCTGGTCAATACCCTGCGTTAAGGCCTCTTTGAGCAATATCCGTTTTTCAATCATGCTTTCCAGGACGTCCCACTTTCTCTTGTTAACTCTTTGACTTTCAACGGCTCTTCCCACCCCGTGGTAAAACTTTTTTTTCAAAGCTTTTGAAATTTCCTTGACGGTGATGGGTTTCTCGCCCACGATCTCGACAACAACGCGTTTGTCTTGCAGTAATTTATCAAATCCGGGCTCTTTGGAGTCGTAGTCCAGGGCGTCGACCAGCTCCTCATCAATTTTCACATATTTCTGCTTTAAATCGATGTAATAACCCCTGGCAGCCTGGACCCTCTTTTGATTGAGGGCCCGTCGCCCGGCCTTCTCCATGGCCTGGAGGTCCTCTTTCTCAGGATAGCGAACGCCCTCTAATTTAAAAATGATAAAGCCTTCTTTAGGCAACGAGATAATGGGGCTTATGGAACCAACCTCCATTTTAGAAACAAGCCGGGCTATCGCCGGTGTTAAATCTTTGTCTTTTAGATATTCTTCTTCACCGCCTTCAGCGATTCCCTCTGCCACAACTTTTTTGGCAATAGCGTCAAAATTATCACCGGCCTTTATTTCTGCTTCAATCTTCTTGGCGTCCGCTTCTTTTGCGAACATCACGGATTTTATTTTCCATTCTTTAACAGCATCTTTATAAAGTCGCTCCACCTCGTCGTCATCTGCCTTTATATTCTTTACATGCTGCTCCAGCAAAATTTCCATCAGGGTTTTCTTGGAGTATTTTTTCACCGCACTTGTTATTTCCGGCAATTCATCCATCCCCATATTTCTGGCCTCTAACACAATAAGTCTTTGATTTATCATGCGCTCCATAATGGCTGAATAATTTATGTGGCCGGCTTTCTTTTTCCCCTTTCTGGCTGTATGTGAAGCGGCAATCGCTCGATTGAACTCTTCCAAGGTAATAGGTTCAGCGTTAACGGTTGCCACCGCTTTTTTGCCGTCAATCACAGGCAGGTTCCGGTCGGATGCAAACCCTTGTGTCGCAACAATTAAAAAACAGGCAACCATCAGTTTAGGTATTAAGAAAGTGCGTTTCATTTAAATCCTTTATAAAAACGTTATAGTTTAATTCGAATTGCCATACCACAAATCTTTTAATTAATGCAATTATTATACCACGGGGCAGCCTTGCCGGCCTCCGGGTATTAACCGTCAGGCGAACACGGCGGCTTTTTCAAGCCGGATTAATATTAATAAATAATATCAACAGGATTAAAGGGCTGTAAGGCAGTCCAGGGTATTTGGGCTGCACGAATATTTTTTTTAAATTGACGCCAAAATTATGGGAAAAAGACATATGCGGATAGAACTGATCGTGTACTTGGTAAAATCACCGAACAACCTCGGTGATTTCGCCATATACCTCCGGCAAATAAATCACACCAATCATCCGGTAATATCTAACTTATAGTTTTTATGGGTATATTTACACATTAGGTATTCTGGCACGCTCATTGCTATACAATATGTTGGGAAAAAGGATAACCACAGATGAAAAACAGCTTATACAAAAAAATACTAATTTTAGCTGCCTGTAAATTTTTATTTCCGGCCTTTGTGGTCGGCAGCCTGGTTTTGGGGGCTGGTTGCGCCGATGTCATGGCAGGGGTTGAAACTAATTTTCTATATACGCTATCAAATTTTTCAGGGCCGGTGCCGTATAACTGGGCCAATATTTTTGTCGATAAAGCCAGAAACGAGATCTATGTTGTTGATCCCCGCGAAAAAGACGTAAGGGTATTTAACAAAGACGGCATGGAGATTTATCGTTTTGGTGATGACGGCAGCCTTGGCACTGTTGTTGCTGTTGTGGTTAAAAAGGACGGGAGCATTCTGGTCCTTTCCAAAAGGGATTTAAAATCGACAATCATTCTATGTAATTTCAGGGGAGAGCCTTTATTAGAATTTGAGCTTAAAAACTTTCCTGCCGATTTCTCAAATTTTTCGCCGGACCATATGGTCTACCGCCAAGGGCAACTTTACCTGCTGGATTCAAGTTCCATGAAAATCGCCTTGACAGACGCAAAGGGCCTTTTCCAAAAGGGTTATGATCTTGCCGCTCTTTTGGAAGTTGAAGAAAAAAAGAGGGACGAGACCGACATCGGTGGATTCAGCCTTGATCGGGAAGGGAACATGCTTTTCACGGTGCCGCTCTTGTTTTCTGCCTATAAGCTCTCTCCGGAAGGGAAAATAACAGGTTTTGGCCGGCCCGGAAGCGCTCCCGGGCGTTTCGGTATTGTGGGCGGAATAGTGGCCGATGACAGGGGCAATTATTACGTGGCCGATCGATTAAAGAGCGTTGTCCTTATTTTTGATAAAGACTTTCGGTTTCAGAAAGAGTTCGGGTATCGCGGTATGAACCCGGGAAATCTGATAGGCCCTAAAAATCTGGTTTTAGATACCAAGGGCAGGCTTTATGTGTCTCAGCTCAACAGCAGGGGAGTCAGTGTTTTTAAGATAAACTATCACTAACCTCAAGCGGCGGAGGCACTTCAATCCAAGAAAAAGGAGGTGATGGGCAAAAATTAAGCCGGATGTCAATGTTGGTTCTTACCGGCATAATGGAAATTGTTCTCCGAAAAAGGTAAACCCCGTAAGATCGGGGGGCACAAAGCCAACGGGTCCTCTATTTATAATGGATTTTAATTAAGGACGGCCGGGCCGCCGGAGAAAAAAACTTAGGAGGATTAGATGAAAGCTTTTAAATTAGGATTAGTTGTCATGGCAGCCGCCCTGATTACTTTGGCGTGGGGCGCCCCTGCCATGGCCTTCCATTCTGGTGGTGTGGCGGGCTGTTCAGGTTGCCACACCATGCACAACTCTCAAGACGGGGCCGTAATATCTGCTACCCCCGGTGTCAGATTGCTGAAGGATAGTGATCCCACCGCCACCTGCCTGATGTGCCACGCAGCATACGGACAGTTGACTGATGATGGCTCAAGTCGCGGTTCAGGCGGAGATTTCTACTGGTTGAGCCAGACCTATAGTTGGTCAGCACATGGCCACGCTGCATCAAGCCCTGGGGATTCCCACGGCCACAACGTTGTATCTGAGACCCTTTCATTGACGGTCGACGCAACGTTGACTACGGCACCGGGTGGGACTTACGCTAGTGCTGACCTCTCGTGCGGAAGCTGCCATGATCCACACGGCACGGGAGAAGGTGTGCTGCTTCTTTGGGGTACGGAGAAACCCGGTTGGAGTAATGCAGCCCCAGTTCTTAAGGGCCTTTCCCGAAGGACTATGCAAGGCAGCAGCGGGGCTGTGGCAAACGACAACCATATCGCCTATGGGTCGGGTATGTCCGCCTGGTGTGCAAACTGCCACACTGATTTTGAAGACGGCGATGTGATGCATGTGACCGACCACAATATGGGATCCACCATAGCCGGAAACTACAACAGGTACATTTCAACGCGTAATCTGACCGGAAACTCAGCAACGGCTTACTGGGAGGCGGTCCCCTTTGAAACAGGAGCGACCCAAGAGGAACTCGAACTAGATCCTCTTGCAAATTCAAGCGAAGCTGGTCCCACTACCAGTTCCAAAGTCATGTGTTTGTCCTGTCACAGGGCGCATGCCTCACCTTTTCAGGATGCAGGCAGATGGGATTTCACAGCTCAGAATATTGTCGTGGATTCGCACCCGACTGTCGCCGACGTACCAAACGCCTACTATGGTGTGGAATACGTTGGTGGTGAGCATGGTGATCCTGATGCTCAGACGAGTCTTTGCAGCAAGTGTCATATAAAGGATCAATTCTTTGCTGGTTCATAATCTGCCTTAATTTAAGCGGATTAGGTATTGTTAAGGCTGGCGGCGGCTGCCGCCAGCCTTTTTTTGACCGGAACGCTCCCTGTATAGGGCGGGGAGCTTGGCTGTTTGACGGAATGATTGATTTGATGATATGAACGAAAAGCAATGAACTCTAACATCCGGGTTCCGGCGTATGGAATCAAGTTATTAGGGAAAAGAAATCTGCATCCCGTTCAAATCCGAGTAATCCTTAATTAATGCTGAACCCAGACAGGTTTTTTAAGATGCCGCCACAAAGATTTTTTTTTATTTTTGTGCTCTTCCTTTTTATGAACGCCTGTTATCCTGCCAAGCCCCTATCTCAAAAAACTTTTACAGATGAGAGTAAAGTTGTTATATACCTTCAGCCTATGCCCCAGGAGGCCTCCAGGCTGCGCTTTGAAATTGAGGGAATATTTGCTGTCCGGGATGACGGCCTTCGAATCCCCCTTTCGCTGTCTATCAATGAGTTAAAAGGAGCAAATCTGGCCGGGCTTCAGAAACGACTGGCATCAGGGCCGTTGCCGCCGGGGTCGTACACGGGCATCTCCATTAATGTCAGGAAGGCCTTTTTGCAGGGAGAAGAGGGCGAATCCGCCCTGCTCGTCCCTGAGGAACCGGTTGCGATCGAGCACCTGTTCAGATTGACGCATAGAACGGCGCTGACCCTGTTTCTTTCATTTAATGCTTCCGGCCTATCAGCAGACGGTGTTCGTTTTACACCGGCTTTTTCTCTGGCACCTTCCCGCCGAGAGCTCATCAATCTTACCGGATATGTCAGCAATTCCGGTTCCGACAGCATCACTGTCTTTAACAAAAAGACCATGCAGGTGGTCGGCGTGATATCAACCGGTAGAAAGCCCAAGGGAATGGTCCTTGATCAACGGCGCAAAAGGGCCTATGTAGCTTCTTCCGGAGATGATACCATAGAGGTAATCGACTTAACCGAAGGGAAGATTATTGGCAGGATAGCGCTCGATTTTGGAGATGAGCCCATCGACCTGGCCCTCACTCCGGATGGCAGGACTCTGGTGTCAGTCAACCACGGCTCGAATACCGTCAGCATCATTGATCCCTTGTCCCTGTTTGAGTTCAGCAGAGTCAAGGTCGGTGAAAGACCGGTTTCAGTGGTAGTGGACCCCTCCGGTGTGAAAGCCTACATCATGAATTCTCTTTCGAACTCGTTTTCGGTAGTGGACCTGACACAAGAGGTGCTTTCGGTAGCCATAGGGGTTGAAGGAGCCCCTTTAAGAGGGGCTTTCAATCGCAAGGGCGACAGACTCTACGTCATCAGCACGGATTCGCCTAACCTCACCGTAATAGATACGGCAGGGTTAACCGTGACAGAGAAATTATTCATTGGGATGGGGGCCGTCTCCATAAAGTTCGATACCCGGACAGGCCTCATACTGGTAGGCAAGCAAGCTGCCGGGGAGATCTCTGTTATTGCTCCTTTCTCTTTGATGTTGATAGATACTATCGGGATAGGAGGCAAGGCGACTTTTATGACGATCGACGACGAAGAGAACGGTCTTTTGGTAACCCTCCCGGACAGAAAAACGCTTCAGAAAGTCAATCTCACCAGCAAACGGATTATGGCTGAAATCGAGGTAGGTGAGGGGGCTTATGCCGTTGTTGTCATGGGTGAAAGATAGAGTATGAAGCGCGCTAATTTCCAGGTCATTTGGCTGTTGCCGGCTGTCCTGCTTTGCACTGTCGTTTATTCATCAAATGCCCGGGCCGACAGGATAAACTTGCGCGGCAAATTTACTTATACAAATTCTGAAAGTGAAACCACAAATAAGGCCACCGGAGAAACGACCAGCAGTGCGTCCTCCCGATTCAAACAGCGATACAACCTTGACTTTTCAAAGTCCCTTTATCCCTACCTGACTTTGGTAGGCGGAACCTCTTATGATTTGGAAAATGCAACGTCCACTTCTCAGGGCACTGAAACCGAGTCAGAGAAAAAAATACTACGCCCATTTGCAAAGCTCAATCTGAACAATCCGCTCTATAAGGCCGGATTGGGGTATAAAAGGATTCAAATAGAAAATAAAACAACCGGCACCCCGACCACGCAGGACTTCAGGGATGAAATCAATACCATTTTAGCGTGGAAACCTGTAGGGCTTCCGGAGGTGGGCCTGCGTTATAAATACACGCATACCTATGATGATCCCGAGACCGTGGACTCAGTTGACAAACAGCTTGCTTTTGACAGCAGATACACAATAGGGAGCGAGCTTGGGCTTAGCTACTTTTATACAGCCACTGCCAGAGAAAACAATATAAAAAATTCTGAAACGCTGGATCAGAATCATAACGGCAAATTAGATTATTCTCACACTTTTTTCAACAGACGCCTTTCCCTGAGCACCGCCTACAGGATACATTACAACATTTTTAAGTTCCAGACAACAGGTACTGTAGAATCAGCACTGCTGCGTAATGCGGGATATTCTTTAATTCCGGACAATGCCCCGGGCGAAGGAGCTCTTGATCTCAATCCCGCACTGATAAACGGGAATGTTACCGCTTCGGCCGGTATAGATATTGGATTGGGCGGCGATGAAACCACTTTAACAAGCATAGGGCTTGATTTTGGGTTTGCCGTCAACGTCAACAAAATACATCTCTGGGTGCACAAGCCTCTTTCCACACTTGTTGCCCGCTCTTATTCCTGGTCTATCTACACCAGTCCTGATAATAGCACCTGGACCCCTGTTGCTACGGTTTCGACGGCTCCGTTCGGAAGTGTAGATAATCGTTTTGTGATATCCTTTACTGAGGTAAATACGCAATACATCAAGGTTGTAACAAACCCGCTTTCTCCGGCAGTATCCACTGAAAAGGAGTATACGCATATCTATGTAACCGAGATGCAGGCCTTCACCACGGTCTCGGGGGTATTGATTGATAATAAAGCTACCAGTGTCGATCACAATTACAACCTCAATCTGCGAGGCAAAATCAGCGATAAAGCTGTCCTGGGCTATAATCTGTTTTACAAACTGCGGGAACAAGACCCGTCCTCTAAAAAAAGAACCGAACTGTCCAACGGCGTCAATCTTAGCTATATCTTTAACCGGGTGTTTTCGGCCGGCACCAGTTTTACACGGACAGATCGTATGCAAACCGATCAGAAAAGCACCAGCGACAATTATGCGGCTTCGCTGAGAGCCGCCTACCTGGAGACCCTGGAGCAAACCCTGAGCTACAGCGGCTCCAAAACAACAGAAGAAGATGGCTCCAGCAGCACGAACTCTATATTTCTGCGTACAAATGCAACGCTGTACAGGGGGTGGAGTGCGTTTCTGGACGCCGGTTACAGCTGGAGGCAACCTTCAGAGAGCGCACAGACAACCAGCACAATCATCAGATCCGGTACAAATTTAGTTCCGAATGACAAAATTACGATCAATATGGATTACCAGGTTACCAAGACACAGCAGTCTGACGGGGGCGGCGAAACTTCCAGCTCCCGATGGGATACACAGGCTTTTATCACACCCTTTAGAGCCTTGTCCTTTAATGCCCGCTTAACTGCTTTGGACCGTGGGGACTCAACCGCAACATTATATAATTATTCGGCCAACTGGTCACCTTTCCCTGACGGCGATCTTCAGTTTTTTTTCGCATATTTCGAGACGTTGAGGCCGGAAGACGAACAAAAAAGCAGAACAATAGCGCCCAGCCTGAAATGGGCCTTAGGCCGGCATTTCTCTTTAGATATGTCTTATAGCTTAAACGAAAGCGAAACTAAATCACAGGCCACCGAGTCAAATAGCTTCAGTGCGAGTCTAAGGGTCATTTTTTGAGTGTGTACCGGCGAGTTGACTGCTGTAGAAAAATAGGATATACACGCATTGAGTTAAAACTCAAGGCTCTATATGAATTATCAAGGGTTTGCAAAATGCCGCATGAATACTGTGTGGTACCGGTTTGTATGGAGTGTTGGAATAATGGAGTAATGGAAAAAACAGAAAGCTTAATAATCCCAGTACTCCAACACTCCAGCACTCCATTACTCCAAGATGCAGCAGGTTTGAATTTTAGAAATCCTTCGATACTGCAAATATTGACAGGCTACTCTTATGATTAGATCAAGATACTGCAAAGATATCAAGAAATTTATCGTGACTTTGCTGCTGTTGTCTTTAACGGCCTGTGCTGGTTCTTCTTCTTCTTCTTCCAGCTATCATGACCCTAATATGGATTTTGCAGCATTAAGGACCATTGCGGTTATGCCTTTTACGAACCTCACACGTGATAGCCATGCAGCGGAAAGGGTGCGGGACACCTTCATAAATAATCTTCTATCTACCGGTGCAGTTTATGTGATTCCCACAGGTGAAGTTGCCCGCGGGATTTCAAGATCAGAGATGGTTAACCCGGCGGCACCATCATCGGAAGAAATCATAAAAATAGCCGCTATTGTTAAGGCCGATGCCGTCATTACCGGGGTTGTAAGGGAATACGGACAGGTCAGGTCAGGCTCTACTTCTGCTAATGTTATATCTTTGAGTCTGCAGATGATCGAAGTGCAATTGCAAAAAGTCGTCTGGACGGCGTCTTCTACAAAGGGCGGAATAAGTATAAGAGATCGACTTTTAGGAAGCGGCGGCGAGCCCATGGACGAAGTTACCGAAGCGGCTGTAGATGAAATTATCAACAAACTTTTCGAATAAGTCAGTTGCCGTTCTGGCAACAGCAATTCTTTATTTTTCGTTCTGTTCAGTGATAAATGCCCCTGTGGTAAGGGGTGCTGATGAAACTCCAACCATTAATAATAAACTTCCGATTGCTGTTTTGCCGGTATATAACCTCAGCGGAATGCCTGCGCCCCTCAGTGATATAAGACAATCATTGATAAACAGTTTTAAAAAACAGGGGTTAAACCTCCTTGATGAGGAAACTCTCACAAGGTTTATTGCCAAACATCGCATCCGCTATATAGGCGGCATAGATGAAATAGCTGCAAAGGCCCTTAGAAATGAGACCGGGACTGAAGCGGTCCTGATCACATCCCTGGAACTCTATAGTGAAGTCTCTCCGCCCAAGGTTGCCTTAACATCCAGGTTGGTTTTTACCGGCAATACCCCCTCAATATTATGGATGAAGGGTATCGGACTTGCGGGCGATGACTCACCCGGAATTTTAGGACTTGGTTTGATCGACAACCCCTACGATCTTATGGAAAAGGCCCTGCAATACCTTGCAACTTTGCTTTCGAAATACCTGTCAGGTCAAACGGACGGAATTGATACCTCCAAAAAAAGAAAAAAGTTCCGGCCAAAGGTAATATACCGCTCTCCTGTCTACGATCCGGGTATAAAATACCGTGTGGCGATCCTGCCGTTTTTTAATTTGAGCGAACGCAAATACGCCGGAGAGATAATAGCCCTCCACTTTGTGAGACAGCTTTCAGCATATGAGAATTTCGATGTCATC
>SDBU01008544.1_pt1 | contig 11623 bp, 12 predicted proteins | sample 2277071 | NCBI WGS metagenome assembly SDBU01 (sample SAMN10397929, study PRJNA504765) | marine sediment metagenome | isolation source: marine sediment core GS08_GC12, 126 cmbsf | place: Arctic Ocean: Gakkel Ridge, Loki's castle | collected 2008 | reverse complement strand
GTCTGCCCAGACCGCCATCTCCGCTGCCGGTGTTGTTGATGCAGCTGCGGCCTCTCTTGAGCCCCTAGTTGCATTGGCGACCGGTGCGGAGGTCGTGACTGCTGGTTACAAAATCAACGTTGTGACCGCGACCATCGATGCTTCTCCTGCTGGACGTGTTACCTTGTTCTTCAAGACGGTAGATGACCTGGGAGAGTTCCAATAGGGTAATGGTGATAGCATGGCTCTAGTTCCAATATCCCAAGAGCGGCAAGTCAACCACCCTGAAACCAACCGGCTTGAGAGGGAGGCTATTGAACGGGCTTCAACCTACGCGATATCGCTTCCCAGCCCGGTATTAATCAACGCTACGGGGGATACTTCCCTCGGAGCTATCCTTTATGACTCCGAATTCCTTGGTGGTTTCATCGAGACTTCGGGAGACGAGGGCGCTGCGGACGCTGTTTTGACCATTGAGAAGTGGGACGATGTTACTGGGACTGCCCAGACCGCTATATCGGCAGAGGTAACCTGTGATGCCGGTGCTGCTGAGGTTGAACCTATTGCTACCCTTGGAACTGCCGCTTCGGTAGTTGCAGCCGGGTACAAGCTCAACATGGTCATAGCGACCGCAGCTACCAACGCTATAACCGGTAAGATTACTCTCTTCTTCAAGACCGTTGACGACCTGGGAGAAGATGGCTAGATGAGTGTGGGGGAGCTAATCCCCCATCTTCCTTTTTAAGGGAGGTACAGATATGCCAGACCAAGCAAAGACACCAATCCGATATACACTTACGATGACCGAGCAGGTCATAGCCGATGGCGTTGCTCCTGATACAGATACTGCAATTCCTATTGCCTATGCGACCAGTATTTACTGTGAATGGAATACGGTTGGTGTTACAACCGGAGCACCCACGACAGACGTACATATTGAAAGTTCGGGCGACGGAACGACTTACACCAATTCGCACTATGCTACTCTTGTCAGTGCTTGTGCAAAAAATGTTGTTGGAGCTGCAATGCTAACTCCTCCAACTGGTGCGAGGTTCATAAAAGTTCGATTCGACGTCAATGTAGCCAACATTGCCGCAGCCGAATTTGTGACGCTCAAAGTAGCAGTGTCGTAGACCGCCACAACACATATATAGGAGAATAGATATATTATGGTGGCGGTTTAGTGAGTAAACTTCACAGGGATGCAAGAAAACGGGGCGGTGAGTAGATGGCCTCTGTTTCGTTCGATGGTACTGACTTCAAGCTAACCGCCAATGCTTCAACCTCCGACCTCTACGACGATACTGGTCGTATGATTCTTTTTGCCGAAGATTTTGAAGGGACCGATGGTACTGACCTTGATGTTTATGATGCTGCGTGGACCGTAACTCACGATGTTGGAACTGAGACAATAGAGATTGATGATGCTCAGAAACATACTGGTAGTACATCTTTAGGTATCTATCGTGATGGTGTAAACAATCCAAATGCTCTCAGAACGATTGATATTCAAGACATAGGAACCGTTGATTTTTGGTTCAGAAAAGATGCGATAAATACAAGGGTTGATATCGTACTTGGTGAAGGAGGGAATGCACAAGGGTATTTCAAATTTAATGCCGATGGAAATATAAATATTCTCTATGGGGATGGAGTTGGTGGTAATGACACTATACTTGTTGCCTATTCTGCCAATATATGGTATCATATAAAATTAGATTTTGATATAGCCAACTCAAAATGGCGAGTTTGGATAAATAATGTTCTTTATCCCGGCTCCAATGCTGATGCTGGGGGCTGGGATAATTTATTTGTTGATAGAACACCAGCCAGTATTAACAGATTAACAATTAGTTCAGATATTGGTACCCATTGGTCTTGGATAGACGACCTAAATATCTACGCGGGATTTGAGGATTTTTCAGCACTTTCCAGCCCGCATTCAATAGATGAAATAACCGAAGCCTTATCTCCGTCGGGAACGAACTACGGACGGGGAACTCAGGATGGGGATTGGGCTACTAACGGAGCAAGTATCACAGTTGACAATACTAAGGCTGTAATAGGTACAAACTCTATTAAAGGTAATGACTTAGATTATAATCAGCTCATTAACTATGCGTATGATGCAGTAATTGATATTTCGTCGTTTACAAATATGAGGTTTTACTGTTTCCCAGAAACAGGAATGACAACAATACGAGTTTATCTTTATTGTACTACCGGTGGAAGTAGAGAAATAAGCGTAACAGTTGCTCCGAATAAATGGAATTATGTAGACTTAGATATAAATGGAGCATGGTCAGGATGGGACGAAACTGGTAGTTTTAATGCTACTATTTACAACCAGTTATTCATCATGAATTTTACGGCGGCTACCAACAATCTTGATATGTGGATAGACGGTTTCCACTTCTACGGCGACGAGGCGGCTGGGACGGAGTGGCAAGAGAACTCACTTGACCCGAACGGTGCAAAGTACTCTCAGGACCGAGCAATGTATAATATTTTCGATGTTGATGACAACAGTGGTTCCGAGGACGAATGGGAAGCAATAATGACAGCGGCTACAGATAATCTAACTGTCGAATGGGCAGATGTGGCAAATGCTGGCATTGCTGACGGTGGATTTGATGGACAAATTACACTGACTGGGTTCGATGCAGATAATCATATAAAATGGACATCTGTTGGTGATTCAACCCCAACTAATGACTGGACACTTAATACTACTACGCCAGCCTCTGATACGGCAGTTGCCTTTACCCATGTTACATTTGAACAATACTATAGGTTGGTTGCAGATAAGGCAACTGGTAACATGACATTGATAGACTTCGTATCTACCCTTTCTGGTGTTACCGCCAACGGCATTGGGGCAGCCATTCATCCAAGTGCTACGTTAATAAATTTGAATATTACAACGGCGGCAAATAGCTACGCAGCGTTTGTACCCGCAGTCCAATCTGCTACTCCCTATGAAATTCTTGATTCTACCCTCGATGCGTCTGCTGGAGGAGTTGTATTCCGCTTCTGGGCCGGCGATGACGATTGGAACATCTATTGTAGAAACTGTGATTTTGATATTACGGACACCACAACTGGACCGGGTGATGAAGCAATTATTTCCCTAAATCACAACCACAACAGTATCTATGCTGTAGTTATAACTTCTAGTGGAGGATACGCTGCCGGGTTCAACTACAGCGATATAGAGGCGGGGTTCGAGCCAACCCCCAATGATATTTTCTACTTGCAGGAGGGTATCTATAATGCTGACACCGGTGGACAGGTCAACATCATCTACAGGCTTGAGAGTGCTGCTGGGACGACCGTTGATAACACAGTTGAGAATGGTCTTGTGGTTCTAAACCCGGATACCAGTCTGTTCCTGGGAACGTTGACAGAGACATACCATGTAGTCAGGACTGCGAAGGCTTGGACGAGGCCGGTTAAGGTACCTGTGAAGTTGCCTATGCTTAGGCCAATCATAGCGAGCGATACGTGATAACATGAACTCTATCGGAACTTGGGAGCGTGGTTAGAATGGCGATGAGAGCAACCCTCCATGGCTCCGTTAGCTCTTCTGTTGTAACTGGAACTACCTTCACGGTTGCGGCATCTGATTCAGCGTACCCCTCCAGGGCCGATTACAAGTGCGATGGTACCGCTGACGATGTAGAGATACAACAGGCAGTAGATGCACTTCCGGCCGGTGGAGGGAAGATAATACTGATGGAAGGAACCTTCAGTCTCGATGCTGGCATTGTAATAGGGATATCCAATGTTCTGATTGAAGGAGCGGGAACGGCTACTGTGATTTCAACTCCCGCTCTGGCAGAGGATTTCTTCTCCTTTACCGATATGACCAACGTAAGGTTTGAGAACTTTACCATTCTGGGTACAAATCAGACCGCTGGCGGGGGCATAAATGCAGTTGGAACCTGTACTGGTTCTAACTATGCTAATGTAACAGTATCTGGAACCTATCTAGTTCCATTTGTTGGTATTCTAAGAGAGTCTTTGAATGAAACTAGAGTATCAACGGATTCCAAATCGAGAACATATTCGTCTAATGTTGCCGTCCAAGCAAACGCAGCACAAGCAGATATTACGGTAGTTGATGGCACCGAGTTCTTCGTGGGACAGGGTATCGCGATTGAAGATGCCGCTCCACAAATGGAGTTTGCGAATATTGAAAGTATTGCTGGTAACGTCCTTACGGTAGCTACACCTCTCCAGAATACTTATCTGATGGTAAATACCCCCTCTGTACGTGGGAGGGAGACGCAGGGCATCCAAGAAGCGATTAACTCAGTACCACTTGCCCCGGATACTGCACATTGGTCTAGGGGACATGGTGCTACTGTATATATTCCACTGGGAGAGTATTTAATCGATGGTATTTTTATTGACGAATTGAGGAACATATGGCTCACTGGTGCGGGTAACGGTGCGACACGTCTTTACCTTGATGATTTAAGGGAGTGTCCAGTAATACAGGTCGGAGCTCCGGGGTTCAGTGGGGTGACAAGGCTTCGCGGTGCCATAAGGGACGTGGAGATATATGGCAACCTCGCGAACCAAGTTGGAGGCTTCGATGGCATACTATTGGCTGGAGATTGCCATGGCTATTGGATTAACAGTATTAAGGTAGTTGGTGCTTCCAGAGATGCCTGTAGGATTGGTGGTGGCAGCCGCGACGTGTTCATTACAAATTCCGAATTTGAGGATTCTGACGGAACCGGTCTGAACGTCACTGGCATATCGTATTATATGCTGGTGCAGAACAATTACTTCCACGGCAACAGCCAATACGGCGTCTGGTGGGGAGACTGGGGGTTCGGAAGTGTTTTCACTGGAAATATAATTTCGAGAAATTATCAACATGGGTTGAGACTTGCCGCTACAAACCAGTATCTTCCAGTCAACGGTAATACATTCTATGAGAACGGGAGAGGTGCAAACAATACATACTACGACCTCATGGTAGACGCAGGAAGAGTAACGATAAATGGAAATGTGTTTGCCTCTGATACGCCAGCTACAAAGATGAGGGCATGCGTTTATCTGGCTCCTGGTGCAAATGTTTCAGCTACCATTGAAGGGAATATAATGCATAGTTGGGTAACGGCACCAATAATCGATACTGGAGCAAATGGAGCTTATTATAACCGATATACTGACCTATTCCAAGACTGTCTTACTCTCGATGCTAATCATGTTGTTGCTGCTGAAGATTTGAGTGCCGGTTCTCCCATTGTGTGTGGTCTTGCTGCACAGTCCGATGTGCCAAGAACGTTTTCGTGGGTTCTTACACATGCACAAATTACCGAATATACGATGGCCTTTGTTGGAGTCGATGCTAGTGGCAATGGTATAACTGAGACGGTTACAGAGGCAGATGGTTGGGCTGGTGAAACTGGTAATGCGTTCGCTACCATAACCTCAATAACTTTCACTAGGGATGCTGGTACGGGTGCCGGAGATACGCTGGATGTTGGTATTGCTGATAAACTTGGCTTGTCAAATCCAATAGATGTTGCTGGCGATGTGTACAAGGTTAAGAAGAACACTCTTGACTATTCAGAAGAAGGTGCGAGCATAACGACCGATGCAACCTACAACACAGTAGATGTTGGAACGGGAGCCGCTATAGTTGGCGGTGACGATTTTACTATTTGGTGTCGGTCAAATATGAATATAGTATCATGAGGTGAAGAAGATGCCACTCCATAGAAATTTCAGTTCCGGCGGAACAATCGTAGTCGCAGCCTCTGATAGTTACAATAAGAGTGGGGCCGCTTACATCTGCGATGGCACAGACGATGATGTGGAGATACAGGCCGCCATTGATAGTCTACCAGTTGGTGGGGGGAAAGTAGTTCTCCTTGAGGGAATATATACTATTTCGGCAACCGTCACAGTCGATAAACCTTGCAATATAAAGGGTGCCGGCCTCGGTATAACTATAATCTATCTGGACGATACTTCTAATGTAGATGTGTTCACGATACCTACTGGTCAAGTTGATGTTACAATCCGCGACCTTACTATTGACGCTAATCATGCAAATAACGCAACCGATGGGAACGGGATATTTTGTACTAATGACAACTTCAATTGTGTATTTGAGAACTTGGAGATACAGAACTGCCGCGAGCATGGTATCTTTGTGGACTCCACGGGTACTTTCTCCAAGGTGACAATCAACAATTGCGACATCCACGATTGCCTAACGTACGGAATTACACTGGACGGGAACAGGGGCACAATAGTCACGAACACTAGGTCTTACCTGAACACTGGTATGGGCGTGGATGTCAATTCCAGTATATATTGCAGGGTGAGTGATAATGAGTTCTACTCCAATACGCAACATGGCATCTATGTCTTCGGCGGTACCCACAACACGTTCACGGACAATCAGTGTTATTATAACACCCAGCACGGCGTGCTGGCATACCAGACGGACCACTGTATTTTCAGTAACAGCAACTGTAGCGAGAACGTCTGGCATGGTATAATCCTACAGAGGGCCGATAATTGTATCGTTGATGGAAATCGTTGTGATGATGCTGGAAATGGCTATGACGGTATCCAGATATATGGGAACGGTGCTGGTAGCTCTCAGGCCAACTACAATCTGGTGGTCAACAATAGTTGCATAAATCCGGGTGGCGGGTTGCAGGAAAATGGCATCTATATCCGGGGTGGCGCAAACGCTATTGGTAACATAGTCATGAACAACCAATGCCTTAACAATGACACGGAACAGATACAGGATGATGGAACCAACACGGTTATCAAAGACAATGCAGGTTACATTCACTCTGGCGAAGTTCGTACGGCTTCCGGTCCTCTTATTCAAGGGAATGCTAATGCAATCGGGTTCGCTTGGAACAATCCAGAAACAGAGGATATCATAATCAAGAAAGTAGTTGTAAATGTAACTACTGCTGGCGGCACCGGAGGTTCCCATCTTGATGTTGGAATTGCCGATGATGCTGCTGGAACCAATCGCGGCACGGAGTTCTTTGACGACCTACTTCTCAATTCGGCAATCGTACACGATTCTTGGGCGGGTGGCGATGGTGGAACCCAGACGAAGTGGGTAAACTGTCAAGACTCTGCGAGCGCGACCGATGATTGGATAGTTGGACAGATACTTGATGCTAACGCCGCTTCGCTCGTTGGAAGTTTCTATATCGAATATGTGGGGGTTTGAGATGACTGAACGCCTAGTGCAGAACGACAACCTCCCAGACCAGGAGTTTGAGATATACGACGATGACGGCTCCCGTGTAAATATCGCTGGCGCTACTGTCAATTTCTACTTTGTAAATGACGAGGATGGCACCACGGCCAATACAGGTCACACTGCTATGACCATTACAGATGCCGCTAATGGCGAGTGCAAGTACGAATGGGATAATCACGCTCCGGCATCGCCGGTAGCCCTGGCAACAGCTGGCGACTACACGGCCGAACTTGAAGTTACATTTGCTGGTGGCGATGTAGAAACCGTGTTTGATACTTTCAAATACATTGTAAGACAGGGGTTGGGACCATAATCGTATCCAGTATCTTTCCAGATTTGGTTCGTCATCCGGGTTTCACGTATGCTGTCATTATTGGAGCAGTAGTATTCATGGCGTTTTGGGCCTGGCTCAAGTGGCGACTGGATGACTTGGAGGAAGAACTATGAACGGCGAAGAATTTAGACGGGATGTTTCGAATTCACTTACCAAATTAGTTACTCTCCAGGAAGTCAGTAACAACGAACTGAAACTCATGCGTGAGAACATGGTCGAAAAGGAAGACCATATTCGCCTCGAATCGAAGGTAGAGAAGATTTGGGATAGGGTCCTCGTCATGGGAGTAGCAATTAGTGCAATTGCAACGGCGGTTGGCGTAGTGGGATGGGGGATAAACTAATGGCTTTCACAATCCTCTCGCACTTCAAAAACATAATCAAACTCGATGTAGAGGATGTATCAGATACTATAATTCGCGCCGACTATATGGCAATCGGCCTTGCCCAGTACAACGCAATAATGGCTACTACAGAGGTGATTGCTACCGACACTGTGGGAGATAGCGTTGCTGACATGGCTATTGCTTGGCTCTCTGCTGCTATAAGATACTCTGAAGACCATCCTGAGAACATGAGTAGGCAGGGTGGATTGCACGAATGGGGGATGTATCGGCAGAATGGTTATGAAGTTATGGCTATGTTGGACAGTTCAAAATTCAACAGAGAGAAGGGCAACAACATCTGGATACCCAAACTTCGTAGAGAAGTGTTAATCGCAGTCGCCCGCGTCAACAATGCGAAGAGCACAAATGAAGTTTAACGGAACATTTAAATACTATGCAAACCCTATATGTATGGAAGGAGTTTAACATGCCCGACGAAATTTCCGAGTTCGAGAAGCTAAAGCGCATTCCCTGGAACAAGGGCATTTCTCCGAGCGACGAAACCAAAAAGAAGATGAGCGAAGCTGCCAAGGGCCGAATTCCTTGGAATAAGGGAGTTCCAATGTCGGAGGAAACCAAACTTAAGTTGAGCGAATCCCTCAGTGGTCAAGTTCCTTGGAATAAAGGAAAGGTGGGGGCTCAAGAGGCGTGGAACAAAGGCATGGTAGGTGTTTCGGAGGAAACTAGGGCTAAGATGAGCGCAGCTAAGACGGGCGTTAAGAGAAAGCCATATACTGAGGAGACCAGACAGAAGCTGAGTAAAGCCAACCTCGGCAAGATACTCAGCGACGAAACAAAAGAGAAGATAGGAATTGCAGGTAGGGGTCGTGTTCCTTGGAATAAGGGCAAAGAATGTGGTCCTCTTTCGAGGGAACACAGGCGTAAGATTGGCGAAAGCCAAAGCGGTGAGAATTGTCACTTTTGGAAGGGTGGGATAACTCCAGAAAACAAAAAAATACGTGGCTCCCCAGAGATGGCAATCTGGCGCAACTTCGTCTTCGAGAGAGACGACTACCAGTGTCAAGAGTGCTTGAAGTGGGGAGGCGAACTCCGCGCTCACCACTGTAAATCCTTCGCAGACTATCCTCGTCTCAGGTTCCAGACTTGGAATGGTTTGACTCTCTGTAAGGTGTGCCATCAGAACTACCATGGGGGGATAGGATAGTGAGTCTGAGCGGCCAGGTCAACATCCTCAGCCAAGAATTGAAATTGGTTTTGGAAGACGGGATTGAAACTACCGGATTTGTCTCAACAGATGGCAGCCCGGCATTTTCGGGTACTGGAACCGGAGAAGATTTCTGCGACATAAAAATCTATGCTACCAACCTAGACGACCTTGAGGATGATAAACTCATAAAGAAAATTCCCTGTATAGAGATGCGTGGAGACCGAATGCCTATAGAATATCTCCACGATGATAAAGTTATATATCAGGCCGACTTCGTATTCGAGATATCTATTCCTATCCACCATAAGAAAATTATCGACGGAACCACGCATCGTCGGAATCCTTTGCTGAACTGGTATCTGGAGCGCCTAGAATACATCCTTGACCAATGGACGCCTCAGACGGTTATGTACTCTGCAAAGATGAATACGGGAAGTATGAATATGGGAGAGATAAGTAAGGGGAGCGACATGATATATTACGGTCAGTCGTTCCTATCAATATCATTTGCATCTGATGGAGGTAATATCTAATGACAAAGAAATTTTTCGCGATTAAACGGCGTTTTACTATTAATGGCCTAGACGTAACACACCTCGTCGACATAGTAATTGATAACCAAGACAAGAAGGTTCAAACCCTCCAGGTTAATGACGATAATTATGACCACGATGTCGAACTCGGTTCTTATGGTGCGGCCGGTTCTGTCTCCGTCTGGGGAAAAGATAATGCCTACGGTAACGACCCTATGCCGTTCATCGACTTCGTTTCGTTGATAAGTGGTTATGCTCAGTACGATACTACGAACGATATAGTCGAGTACACCTACGACAGTCAAGATGCTCACGATACTGGCGTCTACGGTCCAAAGAGGTTGGTGGAAATCAGGCAGACAGAGGCCACCGCTTCTCAGAAGATAGACAACGAAGGCGGTGACTCGGAAGCATGGGCACAGTCGTTCATCGCTGCTGGCGAGGACATATACGCCATCAAACTCAAGTGCTACACCACCGCTGGCGGTCCTCTGGAGAGTTTCCAGATGGAGATTTGGAGCGACGATGGTGCTGGTAAACCAGACGCCATAGTAGCCAGTACCAATACGATTACGGTCAACTGTAGTGGTGGCGTGGACGACGAAACCAACGACTATATTGGTGCGCTGGATATCGGTGCTGCATATACCGATGCCGTCTGGGAGACCATCGATATGAGTCTCAGCCTACCAGACATCATGGATGGCGAAGACCTTGTACTCGGTGATACGTACTGGTTGATTATAAAAGAGACTGCCACCACCACGGATGACTTGTTCATTGCCTACACCACTAATGATAATTACGAGGGCGGCGTTTGTCTGCGCGATGATGATGTAGATGTTGCTCCTGCATGGGGCGATGCCGCTGCTGGCGCGAAAGATTTGGCTTTCATCATCCAGTTCGAGGCCGCGGCAGGACATCAGATAAAGATTTACGATTACAAGGACTCGACAACCGGATATGTCTGGACGTACAGCGGTGTGAAATTCGCAACGAGTTCTTCGGTGGCTTTCAGTCCCAGCGAGGTAGTGAAAGGCACACTCAAATGGTCGGCCCAACATGTAGCCGGTCCAACGGCATTTTAAGGAGGTATAAGAATGGCTAGTGGATTCTTAGTAAAAGATTGTAAAGTCGGCATCGTCATGGAGAACTATGGCGCGACTTTCGTGGGAGCCAACCTTACCGGGGTTGGTTCGATACACGAAGCGACGCTTACATACGCTGTAATCTCTTGGAACACAGACGTTACAATCGATAGCATAGGACTGGAACAGGAAACTTTCCAGTGTAACGACGACAATTACGACCACGAAATCGACATCAGGAATATTGGTGGCGGTTCGTTGTCTGCGAAAGCTCTTGACGACACGGTTGCTGCGAACTTGGATGCGTACAATGTCTGGTATGCGGCGGCGCATCTACCGAACGGGTGTTCTCTTGCGGATGCTGCGGTTGACCTTGAGTGGGACCCTACGCTGGATACCAACGCTGGTGTTAGGGCGAGTGACCTGCGCGGTTATGCAATCATCATAGAGAAGAAGGATGCAAAGGGCACTCCAGTGTTCTACACTTGGGTATTCCACAACTGTAAGATATCTTCAACTCCCGCATTCTCTCCGAAGTCGGCTGCGGTCATCAATCTTACGTGGAGCGATGCGCGCGATTTCCAGATTGTAACTGGCGGGGCTACCTTTACGACCCACAGCGACGCATAAGCATAGATGTTATAGGAGGCATCGAGAATGAGTAAGCATTTGGACATATACGGAAAGGACAAGGACAAAGATGTGGAGCGGGTACCGGGCACCAGCTGATGGTACAGGCAGATGATCGAACTCGAAACAAGCCATGACCACCTTTCCCATTACTCCGTAAGCGGCCTGCAGAATGGCGCCCAGATCCTCAATCGTGAGAGGGGAGGAGGAGAATCTCCGACAGGATTGTTATCTTAACTTCAGAA
>SDBU01008543.1_pt1 | contig 11625 bp, 14 predicted proteins | sample 2277071 | NCBI WGS metagenome assembly SDBU01 (sample SAMN10397929, study PRJNA504765) | marine sediment metagenome | isolation source: marine sediment core GS08_GC12, 126 cmbsf | place: Arctic Ocean: Gakkel Ridge, Loki's castle | collected 2008 | reverse complement strand
GCAGCGGACGCGGCGACGGAAGCCGGTACAGGCGCTGCTGGAGTCTCCGCTGCCGACGGTGGTGTACGTGGCCCCGCGGGGCGCGCGGGCTACCTCAGCTGGGCTGTTCATCACCCTGGCGGCCGACGTGGCAGCCATGGCCCCCGCCACCCACATTGGTGCGGCCCATCCCGTCCCCCTGGGCCAAGACATCAGCGAGGTAATGAACGAAAAGGCCACCAGCGACGCGGCAGCCCTGGTGCGCAGCGTGGCCGCCACGCGCGGGCGCAATGCGGAGTGGGCCGAGCGTGCTGTGCGCGAGAATCTCTCTGTGACGGCTGACGAGGCGCTGGAGCAGAATGTCATCGATCTGATCGCCGAGGATCTCGACGATCTGCTGCTCCAATTGGATGGGCGCGAGGTGTCCACGTCGTCAGGGCCGGTCGTATTGCGCACCGAAGGCGCACCCGTGGAGCGCCGGCCCATGAACGTCGTTGAGCGCTTCATGCACATCATCAGCGACCCCAATATCGCCTATCTGCTGCTTGCCAGCGGCTCACTCCTCCTGGTGGCCGAACTGGCCGACCCGGGACTGAGCCTGCCCGGGATTGCCAGTGTCGTTTGCTTCATCCTGGCTTTTATGGCCCTGGGCAGCCTGCCAGTCAACTGGGCGGGCGTGGTGCTGTTGGGTGTGGCCGTGGTGTTCTTTGTGGTTGGGCTGCTCACGGATACAGAGGCCATCGTGACCGTCGCGGGACTGGTGCCATTTGTCCTTGGCTCGTTGATCCTCTTCTCTCCCTTTACCGTTAGCCCGCCCGCCGCACCCGATCTGCGCGTCAACCGATGGCTGATCGGCATGATGGCTGCCGCCATGCTGACCTTCAGTTTGGTGGTATTGCGGGCCATCCTCGCTGCCACGCGCTTGCCACCCAAGTCTGGGGCGCAACGGTTGGTGGGACGTCGTGGCATTGCCCGCACCGACCTGTCTCCAGGGGGGCAGGTGCGTGTTGAGCTAGAGGACTGGAGCGCTGTGGCCATCGGCGATTCGATCCAAGCCGGTGAGCCGGTGCAAGTGGTCGGCATCTCTGGTGTGCGACTGCAAGTGACAAAGGTTGATCCCGAAAGTAGTGCCAAGTAGAAGAAGGAGGGGCGCAATGGGAACTGTGATCGTGATTGGCTTGCTACTGATAGTGACCCTGACAATCCTGTCGATGGCGGTCCGCGTCGTGCCCGAATACCGTCGGCTGGTCATCTTTCGGCTGGGGCGCTCCCTTGGCCCCAAAGGGCCCGGGCTGATCTTCTTGATCCCCTTCGTGGATCGGGGGGTGGCGGTCGATCTGCGTGAGGTCTTTTTTGACGTGCCACCCCAGACTTGCATCACCGCCGACAACGCCTCGGTCTCGATTGACTTTTTGGTTTACGATAAGGTCATCGATCCGGAGCGCAGCGTGCTAGAAGTCGAGAACTTTACCGGGGCGGCGCGCGGTCTGGCCATCACCACCCTCCGCGCCGTGGTGGGTGCGATGAGCCTTGACGATGTACTCTCCAAGCGGGACGAGATCAACAAAATCCTACATGAGAAGTTGGACGACGTCACTGACCGCTGGGGCATCCGGGTGATGGCGGTGGAGATCCGCGAGGTCCTCCCGCCCCGTGCGATTGAGGAGGCCATGACCCGCCAGATGGCCGCTGAGCGCAGCCGGCGCGCCATGGTGGCCGAGGCCCAAGGCAAGCGCGAGGCGACCATCGCCGTGGCCGAGGGTGAGCGGCAGGCCATCATTCTGCGGGCCGAGGGCAACCGGCAGGCGACCATCCTGCAGGCCCAGGCTGACCGGGAGGCGGCGAACCTGCGAGCGCAGGGATTCGCAATGGCGCTCGACCAGATCTACAAGGTGGCCCGGGGGATCGATAGCAAGACCATCACCCTGCAATACCTGGAAGCGCTCAAAGCGCTGGGCGCCGGAGCAGCCACCAAGTTCATCATCCCGACGGAATTCCTCAACCTGGCGCAGTCGCTGGGCGCCCATGCCAGCCGATCGATGACAGAGCTGCCTGCGCAGGACTGATTGATCGGGCGGCAAGGCTTGCAATACGTTTGTCAAGCGCCAAGTTATGGGCAAAGAGCAATCTCCCGTTGAATCTTGACGAGATTCAGGATAAGGGGGGTGGTGTGCATAGCTACTCTAACACGACCCCCCGGCCCTGCTTGGTGTGTGGGACCGTTTCCGAACTCACCGCCTCTATCGGAGCCTCCATCGCCGCGAGGGCCGCCAGGCTGTGGGCGCCGTCCTCGTCTCCCACGCCCACCTGGGCCATAACGGGGACATCTCCTACCTGAAGCCCATCATTCCCGTCTACGCCAGCCACATCACTGCTTTCATCGCGCTAGCGCGAGGCAGACAGGTGTCCAAATGGAGGGAATCGAATGGCTGTGGTGATCACCTGCTACGGTGGAGTCGGCGAGATCGGCGGCACCAAGGTCTTGCTGGAAGACGGCGACACCCGGCTCTTCCTCGACTTTGGCATTGCCTTTGGGCGACAGCAGCAGTTCTTTAACGAGTACCTTCGTCCCCGCGCAGCGCGCGGCGTCCTGGATCTCCTCGCCCTCGATCTCATTCCTCCTCTAGAGGGCCTGTACAGGGACGACCTGGCTCTGCCTGGCCTATGGGACCGTTTTCGAACTCACCCCCTCTATCGCAGCCTCCATCGCGGCGAGGGCCGCCAGGCTGTGGACGCCGTCCTCGTCACCCACGCCCACCTGGACCACAACGGGGATATCTCCTACCTGGAGCCCACCATTCCCGTCTACGCCAGCCGCATCACCGCTTTCATCGCTCGCGCGATGCAGGTGACAGGGCAAAGCGGCTTCGAACGCGAACTGACCTACATCAACCCCCGCGCTCCTTCCCCGACGGGCGAACTAAAGTCCGCGCCAAGGAGGCCATACCGGGCCCGGGCATACACCTTCCTCGACGGGAGCCTCTCGGAAAGCGCTCAAGAGTTCTGGCGCGATTCCCCGAGCAGGAGCAAGGCGCTGGAGCCGGCTCCGGCGGTGAGGTCAACGGGCACCATCGACGGGCTGAGCATCCGCTGGTGGGCGGTGGATCACTCCATACCAGGGGCGGTGGGCTTTGCCGTGGAGACCTCGGCAGGCTGGATCGGCTACACGGGCGATATCCGCTTTCACGGCACGCACGGGAGCCGGACCGAGCAGTTCGCTGAGGAACTGGCCTCCCTTAGGCCAGTGGCCCTGCTGTGCGAGGGAACAAACATCGAGTCTGACTCTGTCATGACCGAGTCGGAAGTCGTCGAGAACGCGCTCTCTCTGGTACGGAGGGCAAGTGGTCGGCTGGTGGTGGCCGACTTTGCACCCCGCAACGTGGACCGGCTCTTGTCCTTCCTCAAAGTTGCCGTCAAGGCGGAGCGAGTGCTCCTCGCTCCGCCGAAGGACCTTCACCTTTTGCAGGCTATCGCGCTGGCTGACCCAGCCGCTTTCCCCGACCCAACCAGGCTCTCTGGGCTGGCGCTCTATGCCGATCCCAAGGCTGCGCCACGTGCCTGGGAGAGGAGCCTGCGCGACCAATGGAAGGGGCGAACGGTGAGGGCGGCCGAGGTATCGCTCGATCCAGGTGCCTACATCCTCGCCTTCAGCCTTTGGGATGCCAACGACCTGCTGGACTTGGAAGGAGTAGCAGGGGGGATCTATCTCTACTCCAACAGCCGGGCCTACGACGACGAGCAGGCGGCCGACCTGGACCGTCTGCGCAACTGGGTGCGGGTCGCGGGACTGACCTTGCATGGCGACCCCGATGACCCAGGCAGGGTGCGACTGCACGCCTCCGGACATGCTCCCGGCCCAAAGCTGGTCGAGTTCGTGGAGACGGTCCGTCCAAAGACCTTGATTCCCATCCATACCCAGCATCCAGAATGGTGGGCCGAACAGTTGGCTGGCACAGACATCTTGATCAAGCCCCCGGTAGTGGGGCAGGGGATGCGCATCGGGTGATCTGCAATTGGTTATCCAGCCACCAGCCCGGGCAACGCGCGAGGGAGGGCAACGAATGGCATCGAGAATACCACACTTTGCCGACCTGAGCGGACAGAAAAACCCGAGAAGGTGGCCGCCACCCGGCGGGGCCTATATCCGTCCTTTGTTTTCGTTTACACTTTGCTAGCCGCAGTATTCGCGCAACCCGCCGCCCATGCAGCTCCCGTCAGATTCGGAGCCGCTTTCTTCGATGCCCTCCGAGTTGTGCGGTGCCCTGCACTGTGATATAATGGGGCGTTGTGTGGGCCATCTGCTGGCAACCAGGGGCTATGGCACAGACCTGGCGTGCGCCGGCAAGGGCAAGTCCTCTCAGCTCGTCGCGAGGCTACCGAATCCCCGTTTCTTTCTCACGGTGCATTTCCGTCAAAGTGACCTGGTTGTCAAAGGGGACAAGACATGATTGTGGCCTACCTGACTCTGGCAGCGCTAGCCGTTGGGGCGGCTGTGGCCGCCGTCAGGGCCGCGAGCCTGGTTCGTGCTGCGATTGCCCTCTGTATAGCCAACTCCTCAGTGGCCATCCTCTTCTTCCTCCTCAAGGCTCCCTATGCTGCCAGCGTGCAACTGAGCGTCGGCGCGGGGCTGGTCAGCACGCTGTTCATCATTGTCATCAGTCTCACCGAGTCGATGAGAGGGGGTGCTGATGAGGAGTGATCGAATCCTCCGGGCTTTTGGGATCCTCTGCCTGCTGAGCTTGGGGATGCTCTTCGGGCATCTGTTCCCACGCTCCGACCAAGCGACGGCCCTGGGCTTTGGCGAGGGGCTATGGCTCGCGCGCCGCGCTGATTTGATCGTGCAACTTGGGCTGATGTTCGTTGGCGCACTGGGAATTCGCGCCTTGCTCCCGGGCGAGGGCGAGGAGGACGAAACCGGTGAATGAATGGCTTGACCTCGCGAATCCAATCCTTTCCCTGATCTTGTTGTCGATCGGATTGATCTGTCTGCTGACCCGAAAACGGATCATCAAACAGGTGATCGGTCTCAGCATCATGTTGCAGGGGGCGCTATTGACCATCGTTGAGGCTGGACGTGTCAACGGGGACTTGCAGGTCGCGCAGAGCATGGTGGTCTCCGCCCTGGTGGTCGAAACGGTCATCTTGGCCATCGTGCTGGTTCTCATCGTGAACGTATTTCGCTATCATCCGCGGGGCAGGGTGGACGATCTGGACACCCTCAGGGGCTAGGGTATGATCGGTCTGCTGGTGGGTTTGGTGGCAGGGAGCTTTGGCATAGGGCTGGCTCTATTGGCGTTGCGTCGCCACACCAAGCTTGCGTCTCGCGTGGCCAAGATCTCCTCTCTATGCCTTGCCGCGCTATCGCCGCTCCTTCTGCTTCAGGCGGGTGATGGCACCAGCGCGCGCGTGGGCTGGATCCCGGAAACCGAGACTGTAGCACTAACCCTGAGGGCACCCGGGGTGTATCTGGCCATCATGGCCTTCGGGGCACTTGCTTTGGCCCAAACCTGGCGCGCCGGACCATCCCCACCGGAGAACGGTGCCCGATATTGGTCTGCACTGGCTCATCTTCTGTGCGGCCTGGTGGTGGTGGCCCTGACCGTCGATCAGTTCTTGGCGCGTTACATAGTGCTCGAACTGGTTGCTCTATGCACCGTGGTGGCTCTTGCCCTGGGCATACCTGGGCTTCGGCAAGGCCTGCTGCTCTGGAGCCGGTATGCTCAGCTCCGCCTGGGCGACATCGGCCTGATTCTTGCGATCCTCCTTCTCTGGCGCGCCAGCGGCACCTTTCTGATCGACGAGATGTTGGCCAGGGCGACATCTCTGCCCCCCAGGGAGCAGACCCCTATCCTGCTTGGCGGGTTGCTCGCTGTCTGGGTCAAGATGGGCTTGCCGCCGTTCCACGGCTGGGTGGTCGATAGCTCCTTCCTTCCCTGGCAGGCTCGCGTTTGGGTGGCTGGCGCCGCCCTTCCGTTGTTAGGGGCTTACTTGCTCTACCGGCTGAGGCCCCTCCTCCTGGCCCTGGGTGCTGCTCCTATCCTTGCTGTCGTGGGAATAGTGATCCTCGCACGGGCGTCCGCAAAGCTCCTCCGGTCTGGGCCACGGCTTGGTGAGAGTGCCTGGTGGTTCATAGGACACAGCGCAGTCGGTCTACTTCTCTCCGGCACCCAATCCATGAGTGCCTTTCTCCTGACCTTTTTGCCCGTCCGTGCGGTGTTGTGTCTCGCTGGAGCACGGGCACCGAGACGTGTCGAGCGCACCTGGGCAGTAGATGGAAACGGAGCCCTTGCGGGGCTTGACGCGTTGGTTCGCGGTGCGCGTATCCTGGAGCGAGACTTTCTGGAGGCCGGGAATCGCCTATTGGCCGAAGAGGTCAAGGTGCTGTTCCGGTGGAGCGCACTCGTCTTGGAGGAGCGCACACTGGAGGGCCTCAACCGTGGGGTCGTTCGTCTGGCGCGATCCATCGGGCGCGCCTTGCAGGACCTGCACGTGGGGCGACTTCGTCGCAATCTGCTCTGGGCGAGTCTGGGCCTGATCGCGGTGGTGGCCCTCAGCATCGCCACGTTGGGGCGCTGAGGGGGTGATCGTGAGGTCTTGGTGGCTGCTGGTTCTGGTGGGCGCTCCCTGGGCGGGGGGTGCTTTGGTGGCGCTCCTGGCGGGGGGGCGACGTCGGCTGGCTGGCGGGGCTGCCTTTGTCGCCGCTCTGGGATCTCTGCTGGCCCTCGTCGCCCTTTGCCTTGCTCCGGGGTCGCGGGGCGATCCGGTCTTGAGAGTGCCATGGATTCCGGCCATGGACATCCATTTCGGGCTGCGGCTCGACGCGCTCGCGCTCCCTTTCCTGGTGAACGTGTTGGGCGTGTCCCTGGTGGCCATCATCTATGGCTGGGGCTACCTCTTGGGGCGAGAGCGCGCGCATCTCTGCTATGCTCTGATGCTGGCTTTCATGGGGAGTATGGTGGGCACCCTCCTGGCCGATGATGTCCTCCTTTTCTTTGTGTTCTGGGAGTGCATGTTGGTGGCCTCGAGCCTGCTCCTGGCCGGCTGGGGGGAGGGCGAACGCGTGGGGGCGGTGACCCTCAAGTACTTTATCTACACCCAGGTGGGCTCGCTCCTCGTTCTCATCTCCATTGCCTGGCTGGTGGCCACGACGGGGAGCTCAGACATGGGCACGATCGCGGCCGGACTCTCCCACATTTCCCGATCGCAGCGAACCTGGGTGGCCGCGCTCATGATGGTGGGATTCTGCGTGAAACTGGCCGTATTCCCGCTGCACACCTGGCTGCCCGATGCTCACTCCATCGCTCCTATGCCGGTGACGGTGATGCTGGCGGCCGCCATGCTGAGCATGGGGGCATACGGCATTCTGCGCTTCCCCATGATGATCCTGGGCACAGCCGGCTTCGCCTCGCTCCAGCTTCCGGTCATGCTGTTCGCCCTCGCGTCAGAGGTGTATGGGGCGCTCATGTGCCTGGCCTCTCACGACATCAAGCGCATCGTGGCCTATTCCAGCGTCAGCCAGATGGGATACGTGCTCTTTGCCCTTGCTGAAATGACGCCGCGCGGCATCGCCGGAGGCGTCTTCCACGTAATAAACCACGGGATTCTCAAGGCCCTGCTGTTCATGGGCGTGGGGCTGATCATGCGCGCGACCGGCCGACGACGGATTGACCGGCTTGGAGGGCTGTCTCGATCCATGCCTGGTGTTGCCGCCGGGATATCTATTGGCGCCATCGCCCTCACGGGGGTGCCCCCGTTTTGCGACTTTCACAGCGAGTGGATGATCTTTGCTGGGGGCCTGTCATCGGCGTACCCAATTCTCGGATACCTGGAGCTTCTCGCGCCCCTGTTCACTGCGGCCTATGCTATCTGGTTCGCCGCCCGCCTGGTGCTCGGACCAGAGCCACCCGGTCTCCAGGTTCGCCAGAACCCCCCGGCAATGCGCTGGTCCTTCTACCTCCTGGTCGCTCTTGCCTTTGCCGTCTTCTTGTTCCCTGGTCCCATCTACGGTTGGGCGAACGGGGCCACCTCGCTGATTGGCTTGGGGAGATAGCCATGGGCAACCCTTCCGTGCCGGCGCCCTTACTGGCCCTTGGCCTGGGGGCTTTTCTGGTCTATCTGGTGGGGCGCATCGTCAGCCGGCGCAACGAAGCCCTGGCGGCCTTGACCGCCGCCGTGTACGGTGTGAGTCTGGCTCTTGCGATCCAGCTCGGCAGCGAGGTGACCGCGACCCGCCAACCGATATGGGCGCCAGTTGGCGGGCAGGCACCGGTTCTGCGGGCTGAGCCTGGCGGGATGCTGGTTACCTTTGTGGGCCTGGGTCTGGGGTTGCTGGTTGCCCTCTATTCTGGCCGCTATCTCTCCCTGGATCATCGATACGAGCACTATTATCCCCTGTTGCTCCTGCTTTCGAGCGGCCTGACCGGCATGGTCATGGCCGCCGATCTCTTCGTCTTGTACCTCTTTACCATAATGACCAGCGCGGCGGCATACGTGTTGGTGGCCTTTCGCCGGCGCACAGAGACAGCCATCGAAGCCGGCTTCAAGTACGCCATCATGGGGGCCACGGCTGGCATACTCCTGTTGGCAGGAGTCGGTCACTCTTATCGGGAGACGGGAAGCCTATCACTCCCCTTGAGCGAGCGGGGGATAGCGCCGTGGGGAGCCTTGGGGATGGCCTTTGTGCTATCGGGATTCGCCATCAAGGGTGCCCTGGTGCCGGCGCACACCTGGCTGCCAGACGCTCACGGCCGCGCGCCCAGCAGCATCAGTGCCATGCTTTCCGGCATCGTCATCGAGGTGAACCTGTATGTGCTGGTCAAAGCAGGGCTTGGGATGGGATGGCCAGCCCGCCGCCTGGGCTGGCTGCTGGTGGGTCTGTCGCTGGCCAACATGACTGTGGGCAACGCATTGGCATTGATGCAGGTCTACGGCAAGCGGCTGCTCGGCTACTCCTCGATCGCCCAGGTGGGTTACATCATGATGGCGCTTGGCCTGGGGCTGGCCTACAATCGACCCGAAGCGGTGTCTGCTGGGTTCTTTTTGTTGGTGGCACACGCGGCCATGAAGGGGCTCGTCTTCCTCTGCAAGGGCATCTGCCACTTCTATTGCGATGCCACACTCATCGAAGAACTTGACGGCATCGTCGGCCGAGTGCCAGTCACCGCGGCCTGCTTCGTGGTGGGCCTGGCGGGGCTGGCGGGCGTGCCGCTGTTGGCGGGTTTTGTGGGCAAGTGGCAGCTAGTGGTGAGTGCTCTGGAGATTGCCGGGCCCTGGGTCGGCCTGGCATTAGGAGTCTTTGTGGTGAACAGCCTGGTTGGCCTGGGATACTATCTGCCTCTTGTCGGCCGAATCCTGAAAAGGCCAGACAGTAGTAGAGAGCGAATGAGGGTGTCTGCGTGGATGCTCCTTCCGACGGTTGTGTTGGCCCTGGTGGTGGTCGGTGTTGGGGTCTTCCCGCAGCCTGTGCTGGCGTTGACCAGGGAGGCCGCTCGCTTTCTTCTGACCTGGGGGCAGTAGGCGTGATGTCCGACTGGATCGCCAGCCCACCCATCGCTTTTGCCCTCTTTCTGGGCCTGGCCGCCGCGCTCCACTGGCTTGGCGGCCGCTGGGCCCCGCGCGGTAAGGACTCGCCGGGCAAACGCCTGCCCTATGCCTGTGGCGAGGATCTCACCCCTGGTGAGACCCAGCTCTCCTACAAGAGATTCTTCCGCTTGGCGCTGATGTTTGTCGTGGTTCACATGGGCACCCTGGTGGCTGCCATGTTGCCGGGTGAACTGGATGCCCGTTTGCCGGCCACGATCTACGTTCTTGGCGTTGCGGTCTGTGTGGATGTTCTGGTCAAAGGTGAGGGTTAGGATGATAGTGGAGCGAATCATACGCTGGGCCAGGCGGCGTTCCCCGTGGGTGCTTCATTTCAACAGTGGCGGCTGCAACGGCTGTGATATCGAGTTTGTGGATCTGCTCACCCCGCGCTACGATATTGAGCGCTTGGGCATCCTCAAGGAGGCCTCGCCGCGCCACGCCGACATCCTGATATGCACGGGTCCGGTGACGCGCCAGTCGCGCGATCGCTTGCTACGCATCTACGAACAGATACCCGAGCCAAAATGGGTGGTCGCCGTGGGGGCATGTGCCTGCTCAGGCGGGATCTTTGCAGAGGGCTACAACGTACTGGGAGGCATCGAGCGAGTCCTGCCCGTGTCCATGTACGTCCCTGGCTGCCCCTGTAGACCTGAAGCGATGATCGATGCCCTGGTCCGCCTTCTGGAGTCTATATGATGGATGTGGATCGAATCGGCGATGCCCTGCAGCGATCCTGCGAAGACAAGTCAATCAGGCTGCGAGAGGGTTTGGGGGGCGAGCTGTTTGCAGATGTTCCTCCCGGCAAATTGGTTGTGGCGGTGCAGGCTATGCTGCAAGAGGGCGATTTCCACCATCTTTCGACCATCTCAGCGCTGGATAGCGGCCAGGGACTGGAGGTCCTGTATCACTTCTGGTTGGGCAGGGGTGTGACCCTACGCGTGAGATGTCCCAAAGCTCAGGCAATCCTGCCGACGCTTGTGAAGTTGATTCCTGCCGCAGATTGGTATGAGCGAGAAGTTCACGAGCTTCTGGGTATTGAGTTTGCCGGCCACCCGGGTCTCGGCCCCTTGCTGTTGCCCGACGATTGGGACGCCCCTCCCCCGTTGCTATCGAGGGAAGACGTCCGATGAGCCGGATCACCATCCCCATTGGCCCGCAACATCCTTTGCTGAAGGAGCCGCTCTCGCTGGTGTTGGAGGCAACCGGCGAGCGCATCGTCAAGGCTTCCATGCGCATTGGCTACGTGCACCGAGGCATAGAACGTCTCTGTCAGCAGCGCAGCTACGTCCAAAATGTGCATCTCTTCGAGCGCGTCTGTGGCATCTGTTCCCAAGTGCATACTACAACCTACTGTCAGGCCGTTGAGGCGTTGCTGGGGCTCGAGATTCCTCCCAGAGCGGCCTACATCCGGGTGCTCATGTGCGAGCTGGAACGCATCCACAGTCACCTGCTGTGGCTGGGCGTGTTGGCAGAGGCCATCGGCTTCACGACCATCTTTATGTATGCCTGGCGGGATCGCGAGATCATCCTCGATCTCATGGAGGAACTGTCGGGCGGGCGGGTGTCGCATTCCGCGAACATCATCGGGGGCGTTCGTATTGGTGTGAGCTCAGAGCAAGTCCGATTGCTCGAGGCCCAGCTAGCCACGTTCGCCGAGCAGATGGAGTTCTTCAGGGAGTTGCTTGATCGCGATCGGTCCTTTCACCTGCGTACCCAGAATGTGGGCTACATGAGCCTGGAGATGGTTCACAGCTACGGAGTGGTGGGGCCCACGGCCCGGGCTTCGGGCTGCAGGGTGGATATGCGCCAGGCTGCGCCCTATGCTGCCTATCCCTCGCTGGCATTCGAGGTCATCAGTGCATCCGGGGGGGATGTGTGGGCTCGTGCCCAGGTTCGCTTGATGGAGATTATGCAAAGTCTCAGTATCTGCAACCAGGTGATTAAAGCTCTACCTGGGGGCCCAGGATGAACTTTGTTTCCTGAAGGACTTCTTTTATTGCGGCATCTATTTCCTGCTTTATGTTTTGAAACTGTTTTTTTAGGTCAGTTAAAGGAATTGGCATT
>SDBU01008542.1_pt1 | contig 11625 bp, 10 predicted proteins | sample 2277071 | NCBI WGS metagenome assembly SDBU01 (sample SAMN10397929, study PRJNA504765) | marine sediment metagenome | isolation source: marine sediment core GS08_GC12, 126 cmbsf | place: Arctic Ocean: Gakkel Ridge, Loki's castle | collected 2008 | reverse complement strand
GATGAAAGCTTCAATTTCTAAAAGTGAAGTAAAGGGAAAGGTAAGCGCCCCTTCCTCAAAAAGTTATACTATTCGGGGACTGATGTGCGCTGCCCTGGCCAGGGGTGAGAGCGAAATAATACATCCCCTGAGCTCTGATGATACTGAAGCCGCTATAAATGTGCTGAGTAAGGTTGGAGTTCGTGTTTATCAGAAAGAGGATTCTTGGCAAGTCATAGGCGGTAACTTCCATGAGCCGGATACAGACCTCTTCTGTGGGGAATCGGCAGCAACACTAAGATTTATGACTGCCATCTGCTCGCTAATCCCAGGCAAATCCTGCTTAACCTCGGGCTCTTCTCTTTCCAAAAGACCAGTCAAACCCCTGCTACAAGCGCTTGGACAATTGGGGGTAAATTGCTCCTGTCAGGGTGAGCTACCACCGGTAATTGTCGAAGGAGGTAGACTAAAAGGCGGGGTAACCGAATTGCCGGGTAATATAAGCTCTCAATTTGTATCGGCTTTACTATTTATATCCCCCTTCGCTGAGAAGGCTGTCAAAATCAGGCTGACTACGCCCTTAGAATCAAAACCCTATGTTCTGATGACCTTAGACTGCCTGGAAAACTTCTGGATAACGATAGCCTTCTCTGAAGAGCTTGACGAATTTGAAGTAATAAAACAAACCTATAAACTAGCTAAATACCAGGTGGAGGGGGATTGGTCATCAGCCTCATACCTCCTGGCTCTAGGTGCTTTGTCCGGCGAGGTGGAAGTTGAGAACCTAAATCCAGAAAGCTTGCAAGGTGACAAGGTAATATTAGGCTTCCTGAAAGATATGGGGGCTTCAGTTACAATCGGTAAAAATTCGGTTACAGTAAGAAGGGCAGGATTGAATGGTATAAGAGCCGATTTATCCGACTGTATAGACCTTCTGCCCACCATGGCAGTTCTAGCAGCAACGGCCGATGGAGTGAGCGAGTTTACCGGGATAGAAAGGGCTCGGCTAAAAGAATCGAACAGGGTTTCGGCTTTGAGAGCGGGGTTGGAGGGGATGGGTATAAAGGTTATAGAAGAGGGAAATAAATTGACCGTTGCTGGCTCAGAACCAAAAGGTTCGGTCATAGATACCAGAGGTGACCATCGGATGGCAATGGCCTTCAGCATACTCGGCTCAGTAGCTGGAGGAACAATAATTGATGGTGCTGAATGTGTCTCCAAGACATACCCTGAGTTCTGGAATATTCTAAAAAGCCTGGGGAGCGAGGTGAAGATAGATGGAAAATAGTTTGGGCAAGCTGTTCACCATAACCAGCTTTGGTGAAAGTCATGGCAGATGCGTAGGGGTCATTATAGATGGATGTCCTGCCGGTCTACCTATCACCGAGAAGGATATCCAAAGGGAAGTAGATAAAAGAAAACCGGGGATAGGTATGACAGCCACAGCCAGGGCAGAGGAGGACAAGGTTGAGATTCTTTCCGGTGTCTTCAAGGGGCATACTACTGGTGCTCCCGTTTGTTTACTAATATGGAATAAGGATATCGACTCCAGCGAATATGAAAAAATGAGATTCCTGCCCAGACCAGGACATGCCGACTATACCGCCTTTATGAAATACGGGGGGTTTAACGATTTCAGGGGTGGTGGTATATTCTCGGGAAGAATCACTGCTGCCTTTGTAATGGCAGGAGCCATCGCTAGGAAATTACTTAATCTTATCGGTGTTGAGGTTCTGGCTCATACTATTGAAATAGGGGGAATAAAGGCTAAGCCCAAGGGGATTGATGAAATAAAAGAAAATGCTGACCAGAACCCCTTGAGGTGCGCTGACCTGAAAGCTGCCGAAGAGATGTACAGAGCCATTGAGAAAGCCAGAGAAGAAGGCGACAGTGTCGGAGGCATCATAGAGGGCATAGCCCTCAATGTGCCCGTCGGTTTGGGGGAACCAGTCTTTGACACATTAGAGGGAGACTTAGCCAAAGCCCTTTTTGCCATCCCGGCAGTCAAGGGGGTTGAATTCGGCTCAGGTTTCTCCGCCGCTGGGAAAAGAGGCTCAGAGAATAATGACCCGTTCACTATCAGAAACGGCAAGATGGAAACTATGACCAATAATGCTGGCGGCATACTGGGCGGGATAAGTAATGGTATGCCCATAGTGGTCAGGGTTGCTATCAAGCCAACATCCTCTATTGCCAGAAGCCAGGAGACGGTTGATATTGAAAAGATGGAAAGCGCCAGTTTACAGGTCAAGGGAAGGCACGATGTCTGCATCGTGCCCAGGGCGGTGGCTGTTGTACAATCAATGATAGCAGTAACCCTCTGCGATTTCGCCATGAGGGCAGGACTTATCCCGGAGGTAATAAAATGAGCTTAGAAGAGTTAAGAAAGAAAATAGACGAAGCTGATACCAAAATAGTTAAGCTTATAGCGGAGAGGATTAGAATTGCTGAAGAAATAGGCAGGGAGAAAAAGAGGCAGGGAAAACGAATTGAGGATACTGAAAGAGAAAAGAGTGTCCTGGAAAAAGTTAAAAGTATTGCCCGAGAAGAAAACGCAAACCAAGAAACTATAGAAAGCATCTATAGACAGATAATCACCACATCCAAAAGTGCACAAGGAATAGTGGTTGCTTTTCAGGGTGAAATCGGGGCATATAGTGAGGAGGCAGCCCTTCACTTTTTTGGACACTCAATTCAGGTCAAGCCCTGTGAAAGCCTGGATGATGTCTTCAGGGTTGTGGAACAGGGTGGGGCGCAGTTTGGAGTCATTCCTATTGAGAACTCGCTTGAGGGAAGCATAAGCCGGGCGTACGACCTGCTTTTAGATTCAAGTCTCAGGGTGTGCGGTGAAATAGAACTCCAGGTTGTCCACTGCCTGATAGCCAGTCCTGAGGCACGACTGGATTTGATAAAAAAGGTCTATTCTCACCCCCAGGCTCTAGGTCAGTGCCAGGCTTTCTTAAAGCATTTAGACTGTGAATTAATCCCAACCTATGATACCGCCGGCAGTGTGAAAATGATAAAGGAGAAGGGGATAACAGATGGCGGTGCCATTGCCAGCCGAAGAGCTGCTGAAATCTACGGGATGAAGACCCTTGCCCAGGAAATAGAGGATAACCCGAACAATTTCACCAGGTTTTTTATTTTAGCCAAACAAGACTCCCCACCATCAGGAAATGACAAAACGTCTATAGTTTTTTCAGTAAGGCATAAACCCGGGGCACTGTATGAATTCCTTAAAGACCTGGCTGCCAGAAACATCAACCTGACCAAGATTGAGTCGAGACCAACGAGGCAAAAACCCTGGGAATATAACTTTTATCTGGACTTTGAAGGTCACCGTGAAGATAAAGCACCTCGAGAGGCTCTAGAGAAGCTAAAAAATTCTTCCATCTTCGTAAAGGTCCTGGGGTCATATCCTAAAGCAAAGTAGCCGGTTTTTAATACCCTCATTTTTAGCCTAAAGTTTAACCCTCACCCCCTGTATCCCCCTCTCCCAGAGGGAGAGGGGGAAAATATATAAAAGAGGGCTACCGCCCTCTTAAACTCCCTTCCAATTCGAATCCAACCTGGGCTACCAAATCAAATTGAGCACAGCGCAAAGGCTGTGCCTTTTATCATCTCTCAACCAAAAGCATGCGGAAACTCTGCTCTTGAACATTATAGTGAACTACAACGAGTGGTGATTTCCTCTAATTTATTATCAACTCTCTTTAACTTCTGCGTGAATATGGTTTTCATCTCTTCTTTGTCTGCGCTTGCTTTAAAAAAATTTTCAGTTCCGACTTCTTGAATTTTATTTTCAACTACGGAATCTTCAAGGAATTTCCCGACTGTTTCATTGACTAACTCGAGAATTTCCTTATTGATTTCAAAATTCCCGAATATCTTATCAATTCTTTCTCTGTAGTCATCTATCAAAGTCAATGAGTCTGGTTCGATTTTAAAGACTTTCGCCAATGTACGAAAATATGCAAAGACATAGAAGAACGTAGCCCGCTTCTTAGCCCCCTCGGCTTTTTTGCCATAGCCCAATTTATTCTTTGCAAATTCTTTGACCAACCATGGGAACAAGAACAATCTGTAATCATTCGCCAGAGTATCGCTGAAGGCACTGTCATATTTACTCCCATTTGGCAAATAATCAGAAGGGCGTCCGAAGGCATCGGTTGGGTGCTGAATTATTCCTGCCAAGAAAGATTGCATAGCGTCCTTTGATGGGATCGAATAGGGACCTTTAATGCCTTCGAGATACCGGTTATATTCCATATTTCCCTTATACCTTGCTTTGTCGCTGGCTTTGAGACTATCAAATTTCCCACTCTGTATCTCATAATGGTATCCCAGTTCCAAAAACTGTAGCAACAAAGCTTTGTGAAAATCTGATAGGGCTAATAAATCCTTTCCCCTCACAGCATTTTGTGAATTTCTGTACCTGGTGATTGGCTCTATCTCTTCCACAGTGCCTTTAATAATAGTGACTAAGATATGTCCCTCTATTTTATTGTCCCTTTTCCAAGCATCATGAACTGCGTTAGATGTTTGAGCCCCATTAACAATCTGCGGACAGTACAAAGACAATGTATTAGTATCTTGGGGGGTGATTCCTTCGGCAACGATGGTGATTCCATTGTTGTAATAGAAGAACTTGCCTGGTTGTTTCTGCAAAGTTACCCTTATTCCACGGTTGACTTTACTTCTCCATCTCAAGAATTGTCTAATATTCGACTCGAAAATATAATCCTCTGTTGCGTCTACGAATCTGCCTAACTCGTTAAGTTTTACGACCGCGATGTACCAATTCTGATATAGAATATTGGTTTCGACTTTTAAGTCAGCCCACTGATCTTTTGCTGGCTCTTTTATTCTTTCCCAAACTGCTTCACATATTCCGTCAATGCCAACTACCCGAAAATCAATCGGAATGCCACCTAGTTCAATGTCTTCTCTAGTGCCGCTAACTTCTTGGTCAGTTACGTAAATCAAATGTCTCACTTTTGCATCTTTGAACTTCTGAATAATTTCCGCTATATCGGTACGCTCTATTTTATCGGGAGGTGTGGCAAGGAGTGTCTTAATCTTGTCTTTAAATATCGCGACCTGAGAAGTGCTATGACTAGTTCCAAATTTAGCTTGGATTATGTTAATTTCTCTGTCTTGCTCTTCGCCTTCAATTGGCCAGTAAGCATCGATTCCCCTGTCGTGCCCACCATCTACTGTGGCGTCTTCAGCTTCATCAGTCGTTAATTCGAATACCTTCCCGAGTGCCCACTTCACAAATGTTTCGCCCTTTTCTTTGTCAGAATGACATTCTTTGACTAGACTTCCTAAGCTTTCTCTTATCGCTTGTTTGAGACCGTCAATTCCTGTCCTGGAACTTACCACTTGACACCTCCTTAACAGGTCTTCAATTCTTTTAAGAGGAGTTGGCTACATACGAAAAGCATCGTTTGTTCTTTAGAATACAGTGTTAGAATTATAACACTTTACCATCAAAATTAACAGCTTAAGAGCTTTTACTAACATCTTGCCAAGCTATAGGTGATATTAAATGTCAGTCTAAAAGTTCTTTCTTTGGTCCAACTTGCCTTACCAAGAAAATTGGGAAGAACCGTTAAAATGTTTTGAAATAAATAGTGGGGTGTTAAGAGGGGCTTCGCCCCTCTTTTTTAATTTCCTCCCCCTTCCCTTTTGTTAGTCTAGGGCCTAGAGTCCAGAGTCCAGAGGTCAAGGACTTTCTGACTCCCGACTTCTGACTTTAAACTCTGAAGGGGATGGGGTTACTGGTAAAAACTGGAGAATGGGGTTAAAATAGTCCCAAACTAACGAGGATGAACAAATGAAAATAGCGATAATTGGCGGTTCGGGAAAGATGGGGCGATGGTTTGCCAGCTTTTTATTGAAAGATGGCAGGGAGGTAATAATAACCGGGAGAAACGAAAAGAAGCTACTGGAAGCCAAACAGCAACTGGGGGTCGAGGTCGCCTCTAATGTGGAAGCGGTTAAGTGGGCTGACGCAGTTTTGCTCTCAGTGCCTATAGACAATTTTGCCGAGGTTGTGGAACAGATTAGCCCCTACACACATCCAGGACAAGCTATTATAGATATTACATCCATTAAGGTATCCCCTGTGGAAACAATGCATAAGCATATAAAAACAGGGATAACGCTAGGCGCACATCCGATGTTCGGTCCGGGCGCCAGGGATATTGCGAATCAGAACTTTGTTCTGACACCTACTAACGAGGAGGAGACAGCCCTGTCTCAGAAAATCGTGAGATATTTAGAAGCTCGAGGAGCCGGGGTCACCATGATGACCCCCAATGAACACGATGAAATGATGACCGTCATCCTTGGGCTCTCTCACTTCATTGCCCTGGTTTCAGCCGATACCTTGTTAAGCATCAACAAACTAAAACAGATGAGAGAAATTAGTGGGAGCACTTACAAAGTGTTGCTAACGCTGATAGAAAATGTCATTTCTGAGGACCCGGAGTTCTATGCTTCCTTGCAAATGAGTTTACCTAATATGACAGAAATTGAAAAATTATTTCAAAGAAGCTCAAAAACATGGGCTGACTTAGTGGAAAATAAAGATAAGCAGGAATTTATTCAAAGAATGAATGCCCTGAGAAGTAGATTTAACAAAGGTGACCCTGATTTTGGGAAAGGCCTATAAAATGAAAGCCAGCAACTCCTATTTGTAACCCTGATAAACAAGCTTTCCCATGCTCTCTAATTCCCTGGCAACCTCCGAGAGGTTCAATTCCACCAATTTTTCCTTGGTTGGCAAACCAGACTCTTTGTCCCATCCCCTCAAGCAATAGTATTCATCAAGCATAGGCTCTAGGTTAACCACCTGCCCCCTGGCTGGACCGTCCGGCATTTCCTCCTTCAAGAATCTCTCCGGCAGGGTGTCATCTCTCCTGGTCAAACCCTCCCTCACATTGAAAGCCCTGCCCAGGTTTATGACTCGCTCTCCGATACGCATTACATCTTTCTCAGTAAGCTCAAAACCTGTAACTGCATTATAGAGTTTAGCCAGCGTTCCCGGTAGCCCGACTTCTTTTCGATAAAGTCTGGAGGCGAATGAGCAAATCTCCATGCAGTTTTCGAAGGCACGTACATCTACGACAAGCACTTTTAAGAGTTCCATTTTAGTTTCCATATTTCCTCTGTTCCCTATTACTAATATTTCAGAAACTAGGCTATCTTTAGTTTAATAATCTACGGTTCGTTTGCCAATAGCATCATAGCCGACTTGAATGTCAGCACTACTTTAGCCGTAGGCTGGCTCTTAGTTTGTCTCTAAGCTTCTTTGTTTCTTCAAGGTCTGCCCTATATGTTTTTGGGTCTAGAACACACCCATATTTCTCTCTTGCCGACTCCAACGAAATGTATCCGTTTAAAGCATCCCATTCAACCTTCTCAACATCTCTTTCCAAAGGGTCTCCCCAGCCTCCTCCCCCAGATGTTCGAATAAATGCCTTGTTGCCCGGTTTTACGTTTCTAGAAACTCTTACTAATTCGCCATCTGAGAGAATGATTCCACCGGAATCTGTACCTCCTCCTTCTCCTCCAAAGAGACCATACGGTTTTATACCTGGTCTCATTGGCCTTACACTGCAGGCGCTCTCGGCTAGAACAGTTACTTCTCGCGTTATCCCTACCCCACCTCTATACTTCCCAGCCCCTCCGGAATCTTCGACAAGTGCATATTTATCTACTCTTAGAGGGTGCTCAAGTTCTATAATTTCAATAGGGGCATCCCTGAAGCCTTCAGTTGTAATTAGTGCAGTTTTGGCTCCCTTCCTTTCCAGTAATGCATTGGTAGCTACAGTGGTACCGTGGATTAAATAAGAAATGTCTTCATATCTGATTCCTAGCTGTTGGACTATTTTCTTTATGCCTTTTTCAACAGCTATATCCGGGTTTTCTGGCATAGAAGGAACCTTAGTAACCCAACTTCTCTCCCTCTCCTCATCATACGACACGATATCGGTAAAGGTTCCTCCCACATCGACACTTATCCTGTAACCCATTTACTTTACCTCCGCTGGTTGTCTAGGATTCTTCAAGGCTAAAGAGGAAATAGTACAGATGAAATATACCTTTCTTGCCATTGCCGTCCCCACATCGCTTTGTAGGATACCTAAATATAGATAAAAAGGAAATTGGCAAATGATGTAATGTGAGGTGCTACCAGGCTATTACCTCTTACGCCCAGAATGGCTTTTTCCACAGGGTTAATTCCTGCCCGATACCTTTCTTTATGGCTTCCTTATACACAGTATAACCCCATCCAATATCCTCTATCGGCAATCCACGACTCTGCTTAGCTACCATAGCAACTGTGTGCACACGGGCTCATGTGGTGGTGGTAATGGCTAACTCGGAAAAGGCTTCCATCCCTTGGTGTAGAAAGGTTATGTTTGGTGGGCGATACTGGATTTGAACCAGTGACCTCTGCGATGTCAACGCAGCGCTCTAACCAACTGAGCTAACCGCCCACTAAAATAATAGTAATTCTATTACATACCTCTCCCCTAGTCAAGCCAATAAACCACTTCTAAACCCGGGCTCAAATAGCCCCCTTATTATGGTTCCGGTTATAAATTTAGAAGTCTCTTGCTGCTTCTTATTCTATTATCAATAAGACTCACAACAAAAAGGAGCAAAACGCTAACCAAAAGACCACCCAAATCCAGATACTTTACATCAAGTAACTGGCTAATAAGGGCTGCTGACCCCCCGCCCACAACTGCCACCAAAGCGCCTAGAGGAGTAACCCTCAACCTATTCTTATAGAAGCCAGCAATTACTGGTAGAATCAAGCCACAGGTATATATTGTATAGGCAAAAAGTAGGGCACTTATTATCCCCTTTAGAGTTAATGCCAGGATTAGAGAACTCAAACCCAGAACTACTATCCCCCACCGAGAAAGAGACAGGATTTTCCTCTGGCTGAGTGAAGGCTTAAACCGCCCGATTATATCTACGGTTAATATCGTGCTGGCACTTAATAAACAGGTGTCAGCCGATGACATAACGGCACAGAGTAAGGCAGCCAGGACTATACCACCTAGAAATGGGGGGAGAATCTCCTTCATTACCATAGGAAGGGCTTGCTCTGGTGAAATCTGAGGGAATAGAGCCGATGCTCCCATGCCAATTAGGGTAATACCAAAGGCAAGGGGAATAATAAGCAAGGCAGTCCAGAATACCGATACCCTAGCTGTTTTACCATCCTTAGCACAAAACAACCTAGAATACATATCAGGTCCAACTACATAGGTTAAGCCAACCAATAAAAGAAGCGAGGCTAGCTCATACCCAGCAAACTGAGAACTAAGAGGAAAAGCAAACTTGTCCGGTGAAAGGGAGAGTCGTAGCCCACTCCATCCCCCCAGATGCGACAGGAGCAGTGCCAGCCCGCCAAAGATTCCAGCAAATATTATCACTGCCTGCAGGGTATCGGTTCGGATAACGGCATACTGACCACCTAACACGGTATAAACTATGAATACTATGGTGAAAAGCACCATCCACACAAGAGGGCTACCTATTCCCAGCACACTCAATATTTTCCCTGAAGCTATAATCTGACCGGCTATAATACCTATCCAGGCAATAACAATGAGCAAGGAAGAGGCTAAAGCCACTCGACCATCATATTGCTTCTCCACCAGCTCGGGAAGGGTATAAAGCCCGAACGCTCTCACCTTTTTAGCAAAGAAAATGCCCAGAATCACCAGCCCAATACTGCCGACTAATAGCCACCATGCCCCGGTTAAACCCTGAGTAAAGCCTAACCCAGCCATACCCACAGTGGCTGAGCCGCCGACAATAGTAGCCAGTAATGAACCGGTAATAAGTAAAGATGAACCTTTCCTGCCGGCAACAAAAAAATCATCAACCCCTCTTGCTTTCTTTCTGCTCACCACCCCGATGGCAATCACAACCAGAAAATAAACGGCAATAATTGTCAGCTCAAGCATCTTTATCTCCTTTTACCGGAATTTGGGCATTACTTTAGTGTATACTCTGCGAAACTGAATGGAAAGGGCATTGGTAGACAGCTTCAGATTCGCTGGCTCCTCTATTGAAGAAGGGTCTGCCAGTAAATCTATTTGAGGCTATACTTAACCGAAAATAGCCAACCTAAGAAGGGTCTTGGTGACCATATCCTTGATAGCGTATCCTCTAGAATTTCACATACCTGCCCTATCTCTTTGGCTTCTCTTTACCTATGATAGCAATCTCCATATTCCTGCCACAGTTGGGACAGGTTATATTAAGAGTAATGGGCTGGCTCATTACTCGCTCAACAACGGCTGTAACCACCGAATCAATATTATCTAGGCGCTGGTCTAACATATCCAGACGCTTTTTAATATGTTCAATATCCAGCGCTTGCTCCTCAGCCATTACACTGGGCTTATTTTCCTCTGCCAAGTCTGCATCCTCCACAGATTATAATCGGACTAATTATATGTGACAGGTGACGCTATGTCAAAGATTAAATATTGATTTACTCAAACTAGATAGTATATACTAGCCTAAAGACAACAAAATAGCCCTATATTAAACATAAAGGAGGTATCCTGATGCCTGAAGAGGTAATTGGAGGGGTAAGTGACTTCTTTGCCAGACCTGTGGTAGCCGGTATTGAGTTAACAGCGACTTTGAAACTGGGTGATAAAATCCATATTAAGGGTCACACCACAGATATTGAATTCATTATTGACTCAATGCAGATTAACAATGTAGATGTTAAACAGGCTAAGGCAGGAGACTCTGTTGGAGTCAAGGTTAGCGAGCGGGTAAGGGGAGGAGATACAGTCTATAAGGTTATTGACTGAAGAAAATATCTGGGACTCCATTAGCTCACTCCTAATAATTAGCCTATGCTTCTGAGCAGGTTAGCCATTTCAATGGCATTCACTGCAGCGTCAAAACCTTTATTCCCCTGTTTAGTCCCTGCCCGCTCAATAGCTTGCTCCAGGGTATCAGCAGTGATTACACCGTAGATAACCGGCAGCCCGGTGTCTAATCCCACTCTTGAAATATCCCTAGAAACCTGAGCAGCAATATATTCAAAGTGAGGTGTTTCACCACGAACTATAGCCCCAAGGCAGATAACAGCATCATACCGCTTAGTCTGGGCTAATTTTCTAGCTACCAGTGGAATTTCAAATGCGCCTGGTACCCAGGCAACCTCTATATCCTCCTGGTTAACACCGTGGCGAAGCAGAGCGTCTTGTGCCCCCTCAAGTAGTTTCTTAGTAAAAAACTCATTAAAACGGGAGACAACCAACCCAAACTTCAGCCCTTTCCCCAGTAATACACCCTCAAAATGCTTGTTCATTACTTCCTCCTTACTATTTTGTATTACGTAATTATCCCCTGATGGCAAGCATCCAATCGTGTTAAAGTGACATACCTAACTCTCTAACCATCTGATATATGTTTAGACAGTCCACCTCGAACTGCTGACATACGTCTGGAATTTTTGGGTCTTTGGAACTCGGAGCACGTGTCTCAAAAGTAACTACCCTGCCGCCATAAGCTTTTGCATGGGCTATTATCCATGGATCGGCGTCATCAAGGAACTTAGATGCCTGATGTTGAGGGTATGTATTATTA
>SDBU01008541.1_pt1 | contig 11626 bp, 12 predicted proteins | sample 2277071 | NCBI WGS metagenome assembly SDBU01 (sample SAMN10397929, study PRJNA504765) | marine sediment metagenome | isolation source: marine sediment core GS08_GC12, 126 cmbsf | place: Arctic Ocean: Gakkel Ridge, Loki's castle | collected 2008 | reverse complement strand
TTCGGCAAAAAAAGAGCCGAGCATTACCGTGTTCCGCAACCGCAAACCTCGTTCCGACAGTCAGTTGTGATCCTTAAGTGAACCGTATTGGGGCTAGGCTTCGTGGTCGCATGAATTGTCGGGCGTTTCCGAGGAATTGTCCGGGGGCACTGCGGGCTCGACCACAACCGTTGTGGCGAGGAGATCCCCCAGACGCAAACGGCTGGGCGTAAAGACCACCAGGAGGGCCACGGGAATGAAGTGGAATTCTATGACCCTTGCCAGGTTGCGCGCCAGGATCGGCCCCACTCCCGCTCGGCAGCCGTTGTCCCCCACCACCGATAGACCGACGATCCGTTTGCCGGGGGTCGTTCCGGTCGCGGCTTCCAGGACGGCGGCGTAGATCCCCAAAACTCCGCCGACCAGTGCCTTGGACCAGTACAAGCCGGCCACGAATGTCGCGTCTCCGAGGTCCCACCGCTCCTGGAAGGTCAGCTCCGGCGCCCCGTCACGCCACATCTTGTAGACGATCGGCCCCCAGACCGGTGACAGGATAGTCAGATCGACCAGTAGGGCGACGGCCCGCCGTCCCAGCCGGGCGAACCGTTGGGTCGGCAGAAGCTCGGCTTCCCGCGTGACACTGTCGCGACGCCAGACGAAGACGACAACGAAGATGCCAACCAGGATCGGCGTTTGCACCAGGAAGTTCGTGAGGCCACCGGCCGGCGGGGAAGGTCTTAAAGCCGACGTCTTGACCTCGACCGTGGGTTCCATCGGCCGACCGGTGTCGGGTGCCCAAATGCCGACCTGGAGATTCCCACTCTCGCTCACGGTGGCCACCGCAATCCGGCCCTCAAACAGAGCCAGCGCCGGCGGCTCGTCGAATGAGAGTGCAGCTCCTGTTTCGGTGGTCAGTTCGGCCCCGACCTCCCATGCCGACTCCTTGAAGCTAAGCGAACGAACGCGGGAAGCCGGGCCCCCCGCGCGCTCTGCCACCACCAGAACCGGGACGGATTCGACCCACCCCCCGGCCCAGCTCACCGGATCCCCTTCCAGCGGAAGCCGCACCGGATCGCTCCAGGGTTGGCTGGGGCCGGTCGAGAACCGGTGTACGAATTCCGCGGGCGCCCGGTCGGAAGAAGATATCAGGTGGACGACGCCGTCCGCCGCCAGCAGTTGGACGATCCGGGCTTCAACGGTCAGATCCGCCGGACCGCTACGGTCACGCGTCCATTGGCCGTTTTCGTACCGGACGATTACGCGATCGGTTTGTGGTTGCGATACCGTTGCGGGCTCGGACTCCGGCTCGCCATCCTCGCCCGGGGTTTCCTCGCCCTGACCAGCGCGAGCGGCGATGGCCGCAGCCTCCGCCTCGATCTGGTCCGCTTGCCGAGCGGACACCACCGCCAGCAACAGGCCAAAGGGCTCGTCCACCCCGACGGCAGCGGGAAGGGCGGAGTCGGGCAGGGCGCGAGCCCCGAACCATGACGCTTGGGCGATCGTACCCGAGCCCGTCTGGCGGGGGACGCATCGCCGATGTGTTCCATCCTCGTAGAACACGTGCAGGCTGGTGCCCCGGACCGCACCAAAGCGCACGCGCCCCTGAAGCGCTATGGGCAACACTGCGAAGCGCCCCGGGCGATCGGTCCCGGACCCGCGATGGGCAAACCGCAGAAGGACCGTGCCGTCCGGCTCGGTCTGGTGCTGATACGCCCAAAGTATGACGTCGTTGCCGGCCAGGCCCACTTCCGGCGGGTCGCCGGCATGGGCGAGCGGTGACAGCCCAAGCACGACGGCCGACGCCATGCAGATGATGGCGGCTGGGCGCAGACTCCATCGTGGCGGGGGAGGTCGGCGGTAACAGAGCTTCGTCATAACAGCGGCTACCGATCGGTGCAGTCTTGCGGGGCTTTGAACTGTATGCCTTCCGGGCCTACCTGGGTAACGAGTGTCCATCGGCCGACGCGAAAGCGCATGGACGCTCCCGCCCGGGGCCAGGTCGCCTCCATCACATGCGGAAGCAGCGGCCCGCCGGGCGAAAGTGCCTTGTAGTCGCCCAGTTCGGATTGCATCTCGACGACGCCCTCACCATCGCGAAAGACCACCGAGCGGACGAGCTGCGGGGGCAATCGGTCAAGCCAGTACTCCTTCTCGATAACCAGGGCGCCCGTTTCGTCGTAGACCAGAAACAGTAGTTGTTGGGAATCGTCCACCACCCGTTGAACGAGTTGGACGCTCACGGCTGTGGGCGTTTCGTCATAGTGTGGGACAGGTTTGTGACCTGTTCCTTCCACCGGTTGAAAACCGGTGCCACAGGGGATCAGGGTCAAACCCAGAGCGTCGAGAATCTTATCCGGGTGGGCGGGCATACCGGGCGGAAGATCCTCTTGGACGCCGTGCCTGCCGCAGAAGTACGAATCGTCCTCCCGGCTGTACACCCAGTAGTACTGGTCGTTGGAGCCCAGCAGAAACTGCCGCTCATTGAACTTCTTAAGATCGAAGCGGAAGTACCGCGGTGCGAGGTGGAAGAGGGTGGCGTCCACGTGATAGCGGCGTTGCCGGCCGTCTTTGAGAGTGTAGATCCCGTCGACCGCTCCGGTTGCCCGCAAGGTCCCCTGGATTCTGGAGATATTGCGATTCACTATCTCGGCGGCGCGGTGCTTTGGAAGGGGGTCGGCGCGTATGGGCGCCACCGGAGGTGGACAGCCGCCGGTCAGGCACAGAACGGCTGCCAGCCCCGCGGTCGCAGCGGCGAACGAAGAATGTCGAATGGCGAATTCAGAATAGCGAATTGGAGGGTACTTCATCCTCTGCTTTCGCTATTCGCTATTCGACATTCTGAATTCTCTCGCCATTCGCTATTCGACATTCTGAATTCCACTGTCGCTGTGCAGGATCGCCCCAAGTTGCTCGCTGACCCCCTGAATCTGGTCGTCGCTGAGCCGCGGGTTGACCACCCGGTGGGCGCTCTTGTCATCAGCACGGGTCATGTTCCAGACTTCTGTGCCATCCTCCACGGTCGTGCCATCATATCGCAGGAGCCTCTTGCGCATGAGAATAAGGGCCAGTACGAACCGGAATTGCAGCCGCACCGGCTCGGTCTCATCGGCCAGCCGGACGAAGAAAGCGAGCAGCAGCTCATTGTTGACCAGCAGCTTCTTGCGTTTGCCCTTGACCGGCACGCGCGTTTTGAAACTGCAGAAGCACCCTTCCGGCGGGCCCTGCCAGGCCTCCAGCGAGTAGTCAACCCGGCGAAAAGACTCGCCATCCTCAAAGAGGACTGTGAAAAACTCCTCGCCCTCTTCCAGCGCCCGTCCCGTGACGGCGCAGCAACCGGTGGATGATTCAAGCTCCCACTCTTGCTGGGCCATGGTGCGGTGATGCCCTCGAAGTACGTCGCCCTCCCGCCGAACCGGGCGCCCGGCTCTTGGGCCTTTCCCGGATTATTCACACCGCCAAGACCGCAGAGAACGCAGAGTATTGTCGGGAAAGAAGTTAAGGTGAAGACAGGGCACATCCGGTTTCGACAGCGTGTAGACCTTCGTTCCCGGTGTAACTTTCAATGCTCTTACGTCTTTTCCTTCTCTGCCCTCTGTCTGCGGTCTCTGCGTGCTCCGCGGTGAATTACCCAGGCTATTGGAGATGCAGGTCGGCCGCCCGTCAAGACGTAAACACCCAACACGCGGGGGTGCATCCCTTCTTGGGTGGCATGCCCGCCTTTGGGGCGGGCGTGAGATCCTGTGGCGATCGACATGGCCGCTTTGAAGAGCGGCCATGCCGCCCAATATCGGCGAATCGCCACCTTCTCTGGGACGTACCCAACACGCGGCGTGGGGGCATGGCGTTTGCCCTCGTGGAAGGTAAACTCCTGGCTCGGCCAATCGACGGTGCGTGCCCGGGAGCCCCTCGCGGCAGGCACGTTCATCGTCCTCACTGTGAGTCGACCATCTTTTCGGGGAGCAAGAGAATGAGACATTCGTTGGTGATAGCGGGTATCGTGTCGTTGGGCCTGTTTTTCGCGTCCGGTTGTGCGTCGCCTGGCCGATACACGCCTTTCGGTGAGTCGATGAGGCTCAGCGATCGCGACAGCATTCCGGTGAAAGATGTGCTGGCGGACCCCGTAAAGTACGCCGGGCAGCGCATCCGCGTAACCGGGACGGTGGATGTGGTCTGCGCAAACAAAGGCTGCTGGATCCGGCTGGGTGATGCGAAGAGTGCGGAGAACCTCTTCGTCAAGTTCACCTGCCCGGTCGAAGGGCGCCTGGTGCCCATGAATGCGGTCGGGCGGAAAGCCATTGTCGAGGGGACCCTCGAAATAAAGGAGATTTCCGAGGCGGAGGCGCGCCACTTCAAGGAGGACGCCGGGGCTTCTGGGGAGGAGATCGCCAGGATCGTCGGCCCGCAGAAGCAACTGAAGATGAACGCCCCGGCAGCCCTGGTCGCGAAGTAGGTTACTCACAGCCATCGAACAGGAAAAGCACGGCCCCCTGTGAAATGTTGTTTTTTGCGAGAAGCGGTTTCGATTGTGCGTGCATCCCATTTCGGGTGGTGTGCCCACCTTTGGGTCGGGCGTGAAATCCTGTGGCGATCGACATGGCCGCTTTGAAGAGCGGCCATGCCACCCGGCATCGGCGAATCGCCTCCCTTTTTTTGGGGATGCACCCTTCGATTGTGGCGTTTGGCACTTGCAACAGCGGGGAAGTCGTTTATGCTGCAAAACGGTGAATGGCGAATTCAGAATAGGGACCTGGAGAGCACTTCATCTTCTGCTTTCGCCATTCGCTATTCGACATTCTGAATTCTTCAAGGAGCCTGGGTAGTGGCCCGACGCGGACGCAGACGCAGACGAACGACGCGGAACATCTTCACCGGCCTGGGCGTCACCGGCGTTGCTGTGATCGGGCTGTGGTGGATGTACACCGGCGAATTACCCACGACCGGCTGGTCGCCGCTCACTCAAACTCCAGCCCCCGCGTTGACGACCGACAGGCCGGAAGACGAGTCCGGGGTTACGCCGCACCCGGAGATTCCTGAGAAGGGTGCCGGCCCGGCCAAGACGCCGTCGTCCCAGACGGAACCGACACGGGCCAAGCGGGTCGAATCCCTGGTCGCCGCCGCAGACCAGGCCCTTTCGCGGTCCGATCTTGTCGCCGCCCGTGCGCACTTCAGCGAGGCCATGGCCCTGGGGATCGACGACCCCGAACTGTCCCGGGCGCGCGGGGAGCTGACCAGGATCGGCAGCGAGACCATTTTCTCCCCACGGGTGCATGAGGGCGATCCGTTCGTCGTACGCTACATCATCAAGCCGGGTGACACACTCGCCAAGCTGGCCAAAGCCAACAAGGTGTCCGCCGACCTCCTGGCAGAAATCAACGGAATTGCCAATAAGGATCTGATTCGCGCCGGGCAAACCATCAAGATCGTGAAGGGTCCTTTCCGGGCGATCATCGACCGGGCGAGCTACTCGCTCGATGTCTACCTCGGGACCACCTTCGTAAAGCACTATCGGGTCGGGCTCGGGGCTGACGGAAGTACGCCCGCGGGCGAGTGGCGGGTCAAGACCAAGCTCAAGGACCCGACCTACTACCCGCCGCGGGGCGGGCGGATAATTCACGCGGACGATCCTAAGAACCCCCTGGGTGAGCGGTGGATCGGCCTGGAGGGCGTGAGCGGCGAAGCCCTGGGCCAGCAGCGCTACGGCATCCACGGAACGATCGAACCGGAGAGCATCGGCCGAAACAGCTCGCTGGGCTGCATCCGCATGTTCAACGAGGACGCCGAGGCCCTCTACACCTACCTGGTGACGAGACACTCGACCGTGACGGTGCGCTGACCGGTGAGCAAAACGCTTCCCTCATCGGGGGAGTTGAGGGCACACCCATGGCCTGGATAAGAATCATCGACGAGGACGGGGCGGACGGACTGCTCGCCCGCATCTACAATGCAGCCCACCAACGCGGGGGCAAGGTGTTCAACATCCTAAAGGTGCAGAGCACCAATCCGCCGGCGTTGCAGTCATCGATCAGCCTGTACGCCGCCATCATGCACGGCGAGTCGTCCCTGTCCCGTTCGCAGCGGGAGATGCTGGCTGTGGTCGTCTCCAGAGTCAACAACTGCCGCTACTGAGTGATCGCCCACGGGGATGACCTCCGGGCGGAGGTCGACGACGCCGACTGGGCCGATCAGATCGCGACCGATTATCGGCAGGCTATCTTGCCGGAAGCCGATCGGGCCCTGTGCGACCATGCGGTCAAGCTGACCAGGGCTCCGCACGCCGTAGGCCCGGCGGACATTGACCGCCTGCGGTCCCTGGGCCTTTCCGACCAGGCGATCGGCGACGCCACCCAGGTGATCGCCTATTTCAACTACATCAACCGCATCGCCGACGGCCTGGGAGTCGATCCGGAGTAGGGCGGGTGATTCACCTGCCTTCACCCTGTTCTGTTCACGCTCCCTTACGGTCGCGTCTCGGTCAACCCGGATGGCAATGCCAGGTTAACGGCTGGCCTACCGGGCTGCACGCGTACGCTTGTGAAACGAAGCGTGGGGGATGGACAAGCGCTCGCCGCGGGCGAGTGAATGGCCTACGCCTTCTTTTGTTCGCCAAGTTCCAGAATCCGCAGTTCCACGCGCTTTATCTCGCGCTGGAGGGAGTGGCGGTTCATCTGCATCCAGCCCCACAGCTTCACCAAGAGCAGCAACATTGCCAGCAGGAGAACGCCCGTAGCGTAGAAGATCTGCCACTTGGTGTCGTCGGCCTGGAAGAACTCGATCACCGCCAGCACGATCAGCACCGGGAACAAGATGGACTCGATGGTGGCGACGATGGCCATCCACCGCATCTTTCCGCGGAAGATGCCGGCCATCTGGCGGAAGACGCCCTCCTCCCGCTCGAGGTCGTAAAGTGCTTCGTCGTTCCCCAGTGCTTTTCTGATGTCGTCGTCGAGTTTGCTCATGATTCGTCTCCTTCCAAAATCAGCCTCACTTGCTCCCGCGCGTGGTGCAGACGGCTCTTGACCGTGCCCACCGGGACGCCGAGCACGACGGCGATCTCGGCGACGTTGAGGCTCGCCCCGTACTTCAGGGCCAGCAGATCCTGCCGGTCCGGCGACAGCTTCGCCACGGCCTCCGCCACCTCGTTGGCGGGCTCTTCCCCGGGGGGGTCCTCGTCGGTTCGTTGCCGCTGGGCCACGGCAATGGAGAGGTGCTTTTGCCGGCCGGCCCTGCGACAGTGGTCCGCGCACTTGTTCCGCACGATGCGGTAGGCCCAGGCCGCGAACCACGCCGGGTCGCTGAGCCCTCGTATCCGCTTCAAGACGGCGATCCACGTTTCCTGCACGACGTCCCAGGCGGCGTCGGGGCTGCCGGTGAGCCGCCGGGCGTGACGCCACAGTCGGCGCTGCCAGCGGCGTACGAGCAGGTCGAAGGCCTCCCGGTTGCCCTCCTGGCAACGCACGACCAGCAGCTCATCGAGTACTCTGTCGCGGGCGTTATCCATAGGTCCTGCCATATAGTCGCGTACGGGCGCGTCAAGGTTCAGGCCGTTTTTGCCGGGTGCGGCGGCCCCGCTTTCGGCGGATACCCCGCCCTTCGCGAGTACCTGCTCAGCGGGCCCAAGCCTCATACGACTATGCAGCTTCCGGGAGGTTCCGCGTCTCTTGCCCCGCAGGGGCATTGGGTAACAGGCCCGCGATTCATCCCTGCAGAATGAGACGCGCCCCGCTAAACACGTACTTAAAGGTGGGGGCTGATGACACGATACGGTCCGCAGCCGGCGTTTGGATCATCGTTTCGCCACCTCGACACGAGTTGGGCCATCCGGCTGGGGGACAGGATTTTGCCTGTTCTCGAGCCCGTGGAAGCGATCCACACCGCTCGGGGAGGAACCGCGCCTCCACCTCGAAACGAGGTGGGACACCCGGCCCGACGGCGTCGACTGGGATGGGCAGTTTCCTTGCTGCGGGGTGGCATGGGCAAACTTGTTTGCTCGTGCTCAATCTCCGGCAGCCACGGGCAAGCTACGCTTGCCCATGCCACCCGCCGATAACCAGTTCAGGTCAGGACCGCGACGGGCTCCTGGCCGGGGGGATGCACGGTGACGGTTGCGCTGGACATAGTACCCAACGGGGGATCGAGCGGGTCGGGTCGGGGTCTGCGCGCCCCTGCCGGGCGGTTTAAGATCATCCTGGCTGATCCCCCGGCACTGGATGACGACTATGACAAGGCCTATCCGAACCTGGGCCTCTTGCAGCTCATTTCTTATCTTCGCGAGCATACCCCTCTTGGCGATGACGACATCATCTTTCTGGATCAGTTTCACTCGATCGAGGACCATGCCCGGCTCGTCGAAGAGCACCACCCGCAATTGTACGGGATCAGCTTCGCCTTTCTGACCCAGCGGATCGCTTTTGCGACGATGGGCGAACTCAAGCGGAGATTCCCCGAGCTGCTGATTATCGCCGGCGGACCGCATCCGTCGGCGGCCCCCGATGACGTGTTGGAACAGACCCAAGCCGATCTGGTCTGCATCGGCGAAGGGGAGCTGACCCTGGCTGACGTGGTCAACGAGCTGGCCGGGGGGGGAAGCGATTTCACGAGGATTCCGGGCCTGGCCATCCGCACCCAGGCCGGTGTGATCCGCACGGATGAGCCGCGGGTGATCAGGTGTCTGGACGAGCTGCCGCTGATGGCCTGGGACCGGATCGACTTCGGCAAGTTCGCCGGGCAGCACTACTGCCGGTCCAACAAGCAATCTTGCATCGTCATAAGCCGCGGCTGCCCCTATCAGTGCACCTTCTGTTCGCTGCCGGTCTGGCGGGCGGCCAGGCCGACGGTGCGCCTGCGCTCGCCGGAGAGCATCGCCGCGGAAGTGAACTGGCTCTATGCCCTGGGCGTTCGCGAGATCAAGATCGTCTCGGACGAGATCAACGTGTCTCTCCCCTGGGCGAAGGAGGTCTGCCGTGCGATCGCCGAGCTGGGTCACAAGGACCTGTTCTTCCAGTCCAACCTGCGCAGCGACAAGATCGACGACGAACTCGCCCAACTGTTCAAACGGATGAACATGTGGCTGGTGCACCTGGGCGTGGAAAGCGCCAATGATCGCGTTCTAACGGGAATCGAAAAGAAGATCACCGTCGCCGAGGCCGAGAAGTGTCTCGGGCTCCTCAAGCGGCACGGAATCCGCGTGCTGCTCTTCATGATGGCCTTTCAGCTCTGGGAGGAGGACGGCGAGCTGCAGTTCGAAACGCCGAAGGAAATCCGCCGCTCCCTGTGGTGGGCGTGGAAACAGTTCCTCTTACGCCGGGCTCACTATATGACATGGTCCATCGCAACGCCCATGCCCGGAGCGCCCTTGTACACCATCGTCGAACGACACGGTCTGAGGGCCTCCCAGCAGGTCCTCGATAACTGGAACCACAACAAAGACTATCTGGGCATCGACCTGAGCTCGCTGGGGATCAGTGAGAAGACCAAGATGGGCCTGCTGCGGGCCGGGATCCTCTCGAAGACCTTCTTCATGATGGTGTCCGGCCGCTTCGGCTGGCGCCGCAACTTCTACCGGATCGGAGTCCTGATCCGCAGCTTCCTTGGCAGATGGAACGCGCGAGTGGAACCTCCCGCCACAATCCTCCAAACTCCGTTGCACACGAAGGTGGAGGGGTAAAGCAGCCCGGTACGTCGGGCTCCGCCCGACAGAGCGTCCCAATGTCGGGCAAAGCCCGACCTGCCCGTCTTCAGTTACAGGCCAAAGAGGTACCCGATCTTCCGTCAGCACGGGCCATTTCGATGCTCGCCACGGACGAACAGGTCCGTCGCACCACGTACCACGAATTGTGGCCACACCCGGCACGGAGCCGCCGGGCTGGACTTGTCTGATCGTCACTCTTGGTGCACAATATGGGAGTCGGCGAATCGGCTGCCCGGGACGCTCTGCGGCCCGGAGCCGGGTGGACAGAGCGATGCAGCCGGGCCGGCATGTGGAACCGGTTTTTAACCGGTTGGAAACCGGTTCCACATGGCGGACGTTGTCGTTACGTACGGGAGAAAACTGCTATGAAACTCAGTCGGGCGGGTATTGTGTTTCGTGTCTTGTTGGTATCGCTGGGATGCTGCGCGGCCCCGGCGCTTGCCCAGGTTCTCCCCTGGGACGTGTTCGAGGACTTGGATTTCGGATCGGTCTGCGACGTGGTCAACGCGGAGAACGTCGAACTCGTGGTTCTCCGCGACACCGGTCAGCTCGTGATGGTGACCGGGCCGGACGTGCTCCTGGTGGATACGTTTGTCGACGAAAACGGAGACGTCTTTATCGGGTTTGATCCAGCCGGATTCATAACCTTCGATCTGGACGGCGATGGACTCAGTTCTCTGTGGTGGCTCTCGCTGACCGGCAACGTGGTCAACGTTGACGGGTTCACCGGTGAACCCACTCCGACGAATCTGTTTCCATTCGACTTCTTCGGCGTGCCCTGCGACGCGTGCGATTTCTGGGACGACCCTGCGGTATGCGCCGTGCCGTTCGATCCGGATCCCTTTGATGACCGCGATGTTCCGCGGCTTACGTTCAATTTCTGCGGCCTGGGGTCATCGATGGGAATGGTCCTGACCATGGTTGGCCTGGTAGGGACGGGCCTGGTGCGCCGTCGCCTGGGGTAAAGAAGCGGTACGCGGCAGCACCCGGGGTCGCAACTGCGTAGGAGGAGAGACACTCCGGCGCGCCGCAGCATCAGCATACCGCCCGGCCGGTCTGCCCGCCTCACCCTCCGCCCACTGGGAGTTGCCTACCGTTCCATTCGTGGGATTTGAGCTTTTTCTCCCGTTTCGGTGAGGGTGAAGACCAAAGCGCCTTCCCCGTTCAGTTTGGCAGTTCCCACCGTCGTGCCGGAGGCGTCGATCACGGTGGCGCCTTCGCAGCCGTCCTGGTCGAATTGGGCGGTGCCGGTGAACGTTTCCCCGTCGAAGGTGGCGGTGTACTCGTAACTCCCACTCACCGTTTCGCCCAGCCGTGTAGGTCGGGCTTTGCCCGACATGCCCAGCCGGGGTCGGGCCGAGCCCGACCTACCACTGATCGCCAACCCTCCCCAGCCTGAAAGCCTGCAACGCGCGACAGGCGACGCCGATGGGCAAGCACCGGCGTACCGGCGGTCAGCACCACCAGCGACATCGCGATGAGCCCGCACTCCGAGACGGTGGGGATTGGCGCCGCCGGTCCGAGACGCAACCGTCTGTGGAACCGGTTTACAGCCGGTCCTCCAACTGACGGCTGACGGCTTCTATAGCGATTCCTCGACTTCGGCCCGTCGGGTGATCTTGATGGCGAGATGATCTTTGTGCCGGCCTATCTTGCCGGCGAACTTGTTCTTGCCTCTGAAGCGTAGGACGACGTCGGAGCCGACCTCCTTGGAGGTTTGCAGGATGTCTCCCGGCTGGAGGGTCATCAGCTCGCGCACGGTGATGGAGGTCTCCGCGAGATAGGCGATCACGTCGAGGTAGGTCGCCCCGAGTCCCTTGGCGATCACATCCGACCTGTCCTCCACCGCAGCTTGCCCCTGATAGGCGAGCCAGCCCTGCGACAGGAGCTTGGCCATGATCGGCTCTATGACTTTGAAGGGGAAGCAGAGGCTCATCGTGGGCCCCCCCCCCCCCCCCC